>ENA-OQCN01000403-OQCN01000403.1-human-gut-metagenome-genome-assembly--contig:-NODE-403-length-23196-cov-2.189562_pt1 | contig 23196 bp, 41 predicted proteins | sample MGYA00242497_ERZ504576 | MGnify/ENA primary metagenome ERZ504576 (study PRJEB26092, sample SAMD00036296) | human gut metagenome | host: Homo sapiens | study: EMG produced TPA metagenomics assembly of... | reverse complement strand
AAAAACGGACAGTCCGTTGGAGAGCAAGCTCCACCAGCGCGGTGCGATCCCTCCACCGCGTCAGGCTCGGCGGGGACGCGGCTCTGGGTCAGCAGATAGTCGCACAGCCCCTCCCCGCCGCCCAACATGGCGGGGTCGCGGTCCAGCATGTCCAACGCTATGTGGCAGAGCTTTTCCGGCGAGGACAGCCCTGTGAACATGACGATAGCGCACGGGATACCGGCAAGCATCAGGCGCTTGGTATAAAAATCGTCGGAACGGCCAAACATTTCCTCCAGAAGCGCAAGGTTGGCATCCAGCGAGCGGTACAGCGGTTTCTGCGTCATGGTTCTCCCCCTCTCACGCAGGATAGTGTGGCCGCCTTTGCGGGAATTTATGAGGAGGTGCCGGGATGATTTCTTCGGTTGTGCGCACGGTGCTGGTGTATCTGGCTGTGGTGGTGGCCATGCGGCTGATGGGCAAGCGCCAGCTGGGAGAGCTGCAGCCCGCCGAGCTGGTGACGACGCTGCTGATCTCCAACGTCGCATCCATCTGCATCGACGAGCCGGATCTACCGCTCTCGGCCAGCCTGGTGCCGATTTTCTTAATCACGGCTCTTGAAATTCTGAACTCTACGCTGGTTTGGTTTTGCCCGAAATATGCCCAGCTGCTTTTGGGAAAGCCGGTGACGATCATCCGCAACGGGGAAATTTTGCAGGACGAGCTGGCACAGCTGCGCATCACAGCATCCGACCTGGCCGAGGCACTGCGCGGCAAGGACATCTTTTCCCCCAAGGATGTTTACTGGGGTGTGATCGAGCCGAACGGCAGCATCACAGCGGCCCCAATGCCGCAGGACGGCGGCGAGCCGCCTATGCTGCCGCTGCTCATCGATAAGGCAGTTTACAAGGAAAATCTTGCGTTCTTCGGCATGGATACGGCAGCGCTGGATGCACTGCTGCGCCGTGAGCAGACGACCCGCGAGGCGGTTCTGCTGCTGCTCTACAACGGCAAAAAATCCATCCTGATACAGAAAAAGGCCGCCCCGAAAGGGGCGGCCTGAAAAGGTGTGCGTATGAAGCGAAATTGGTGTGCCGCAATCATTCTGCTGGCTCTGTGCGTGCTGCTGTTTCGGGCGGGGCAGTATGTGGACCGCACCACAGCCGGAATGCAGCGGCAGCTTGAAGCAGCCTACGCTCTGGCGGAGCAGGGCGACTACCCTGCCGCACGCCGCGCGTACAGCCGTGCGGCCAACCGGGCACTGCGCAGCACTCAGTCCTGAGCCTGCTTGTGCGCCGCAATATTCTGGATCAGCTCAACCAGACACTGGCCGTGCTGCCGCCCGGTGCCGAGGCCGACAGCCTGGCAGACCTCGAAATGGAGACGCAGCGCGCCTGCACCCAGATCGAACAGGTGCGGCAATCATTTTTCAGCGGATTTTGAGCGGCTGTCCAGCATATCCTTCAGTTCTTCCATAAAGGTGTTGACATCGCTGAACTGACGGTAGACGGAGGCAAAGCGCACGTAGCGACATCGTCCATCTGCTTGAGCTCCTGCATGGCCAGATCGCCGATATGGATGGAGGAAACCTCGCGGTCATAGGAGTTGAGCAGCTGCTGCTCAATGCGGTCCACGGCGGCATCCAGCTGGGTGTAGCTGACGGGGCGCTTCTCGCAGGCGCGCAGCATGCCGTTCAGCAGCTTCTGGCGGTCAAAGACCTCGCGGGAGCGATCCTTCTTCACGACCATCAGCGGGACCGTCTCAACGATCTCGTAGGTGGTAAAGCGCTTTTTGCAGTTCAGCACTCGCGGCGGCGGCGGATCTTTTCACCGTCCTCCGTCGGGCGGGAGTCGATGACCTTGGAGTCAACTTCACCGCAATAGGGGCATTTCATATCGGGTTCCCTCCTTTTCTACAAGCTCAGGCCTTCTTGGCAGCCTTCTTCTTGTTCTTCCAGTCGACCCACAGCGGCGTGGCGATGCAGATCGTGCTGTAGACGCCGCTGACCATGCCGAACAGCAGCGGGAACGCGAAGGAGTAGATGCTGTCCAGACGGTAGATGACCGAGACCACGCAGACAACGCCCAGGGCGAGGCAGGTCGTGATGGAGGTCATCAGAGAACGGGCAAAGCTCTGGTTGACGGACAGGTTGACCAGCTCGGCCAGGCTCATCTGCTTCTTGCCGTACAGGGCGCTGTTCTCGCGGATACGGTCATAGATAACGACGGTATCGTTGATGGAGTAGCCCAGGATGGTCAGCAGGGCAGCAATAAAGTTGCCGTTCAGGGGAATGCGCAGGAGGACAAAGACGCCGAAGACGACGAACATGTCGTGCAGCAAAGCCACAATGGCGGTAGAACCGGCCTTGAGGCCGCCGATCTTGCGGAAGCGGTAGGCCACGTAGAGCAGGATCAGCACGCAGGCCGCAACCAGCGCGACGACGCTCTTGAGCAGGAACTCCTTACCGATGGTGGCATCGACGTTGCTGACCTCGTTCTGGACGAAGTTGTTGTCGGGGTACTGCTCATTCAGAGCAGCCAGCAGGTTGTCGAGCTGCTCGGTGGTCAGCGTGTCACTGCCGGGCAGGGTGACAGTCAGGGTCTGGTTGCCGGAAATATCAGAGCCGGTCTGCAGGGTCAGATTAGACTTGCCCAGCTCGGTGCCGATGGTAGACTTCAGGTCATTCAGTCAGCGTCGCCCTCATAGGCCAGCGTGATCATGGAACCGCCCTTGAACTCGACGTCCATCTTGACGCCGAAGATGCCGCAGAACACAAGCACGACAGCGATCAGCGCACAGGAGAAGGTGTAGAACTTCTTGCGGTTGCCGATGAAGTTGATGGACGGGGTCTTGAAGTCGGCACCGCCCTCCTTCTTGCCGCCGAACAGCCATGCCTTGCGCAGAGGCTTGAAGTGGACAGCGCCGCGAATCATAACGCGGGTCGCCCAGACGCCAAAGACAAAGTTCAGCAGAACGCTGGTCAGCAGGGTGAAGCCAAAGGAGTAGATCGTACCGGCAGTGGAAGGTCCGAACCAGTAGAAGATCGGGTTAAAGACCTTGGCCCAGAAACCGTCCGTCGGGCCAAAGGCGCCCATCAGGATGGCGGCGACGATGACGATGGTCACGTTGCCGTCGATGATGGGGGTCAGGCCCATCTTGAAGCCGCTGTTGACAGCGCCTCGAGGGTCTTGTTCTTGGACAGCTCCTCCTTGATGCGCTCGGCGGTGATAACGTTGGCGTCAACACCCATACCGATGCCGAGGATAATACCGGCAATGCCGGGCAGCGTCAGCGTAGAGCCGGGGAAAACCGTGAAATAGCCAGACACAACAGCCAGCGTGGCGGCGGCCTGGCCCATCAGGGAGATGACCGCAATAGTGCCGGGCAGACGGTAGCGCACGATCATCAGGATCGCGACCAGAATGAAGGCAATGATACCGGCCTGCACCATGACGTCCAGGCTCTTGGCACCCAGGGACGGGCTGATGGTGGAGTAGCTCTCAGCGGACAGGGCAAACGGCAGAGAGCCGGAGTTGATCTGGTTCGCCAGCGTGGAGGCGCTGTCCTGATCGAAGTTGCCCTTGATGATGGCCTCACCGCCGGTGATGGCCTCATTGACCGTGGCGGTGGAGATGTTATTGTCATCCAGCCAGATGGAGATAGTGCCGTTGCTGGCTGCCAGCTCGGTGGTGGCCGTGGCAAAGGCAGATGCGCCCGCAGAGTTGAACTTCAGCTGGACGACCCAGCCTTCGGTCTCGTTGTAGGCAGCGCTTGCGGAAGCCACGTCGTCACCGCTCAGGATCTCCTCACCCGTGGCGGACGAGCTTGCGGAACACCATCTTGGCGGTGGTGCCGATCTCGTCGATTGCGGTCTGCGGGTTGAAATCCGCCTCGTCATTCTTCCACGGGAAACGCACGATGATACGATTCTTGTTGTTGTCAACGTAGCTCTCGTAGTCGGTGATGCCGAGGCCGGACAAGGCGGTCCTCGATAACCGTTTTGGCTGCGGTCATCTGGGCATCGGTGGCTTCCACATCGTCGGCAGGCATGAACGTAACGTCCACGCCGCCGCGGATGTCGATGCCGAAGCGAATGTCAGATGCGCCCTTGACGTAGACATTCTTGGTGTCGCCGTAGGTATAGCTCACACCAAAGATGGCCGTCAGGGAGAACAGCACGATCAAAATTGCCACGACGAACAACGGCCATGACTTCCCTTTTCTGTTCATAGAAACCTCCAAAAAACTTGCCCGCACCGGCGGGCGGGATTATATTTTACTGCTGGTCGGCCAGCAGCTTTTCAACAACTGCCAGGCGCACACAGACGCAGAGCAGTGCAGAAGCAGTTTCGACCTCGGTCAGGCTCGGGTAGGTCGGCGCAATGCGCAGATGCGAGTCATCGGGATCCTTGTGGTAGGGGTAGGCAGAGCCGGCACCCGTCAGAGTCAGGCCGCAGTCCTTGCACAGCTGGGCTACGCGCTTGGCGCAGCCGGGCATGACGTACAGGCTGATGAAGTAACCGCTTCGGGTTCGTCCAGTGGGCGATGTTGCCGCAGGGGGTCAGCTCCTCGGCAAAGGTGGTCTTGACGGCGTCAAAGCAGGGCACCAGGCGGCGGCGATGCTTGGCCATGTGGGCCAGGACACCGGCCTTATTCTTGAGAAAACGGACATGGCGCAGCTGGTTCATCTTGTCGTAGCTGATGATCATCGTCGAGAAGCGCTTGCACATGTACTTCATCGAGTTCTCGCTGCAGGCGATGGCGGAGATGCCGCGCCCGGGAAGGTGATCTTGCTCGTGGAGGTGAACATAAAGACACGGTCCTCATTGCCGTACTTCTTGGCCTCGTTCAGCAAAACCGGCGTCTCGATGATCTCATCGGTCAGGTGGTGGACGATGTAAGCCTCATCCCAGAAGATCTTGAAATCGGGGGCGGCGGTCTTGAGCGCGGCAAAGCGGCGGATCGTCTCGTCGCTGTAGGTGTAGCCGTCGGGGTTGGAGTACTGCGGCACGCACCAGATTCCCTTGATGGTGTCATCCTCGGCGACGAGCTTTTCAATCATGTCCATGTCGGGGCCGTCGGGCTCATGGGCACGGAGATCAGCTCAAAGCCCATCTCCTCGGTGATGGCAAAGTGGCGGTCATAGCCGGGCACGGGGCAGAGGAACTTGCGGTGCTCGACCTGGCCCCAGGGCTTCGGGGAATCCTGGAAACCGAACATCATGCCGATGGCGACCAGGTTGTACATCAGCTGCAGGCTGGAGTTGCCGCCCACGAAAACCTCGCCGGGCTGCACGCCGAACACATCGGCAAACAGTGCGCGGGCTTCGGGCAGACCCTCCAGCTCACCGTAGTTGCGGGTGTCAAAGCCGTTGTCGGTGATGTAGTTGTCCATCTTGAGCAGGTCCATGGCCAGATCCATCTGGTGAGGGCCGGGCTTGCCGCGGGCCATGTTCAGCTTCAGATTCATGCCCTGAAACTTCTTGTACTGGGCCTCCAGCGCGGTCTTTTCAGCGGTGAGTTCGTTGTGATCCATTGCAAAGTAATCAGCCATAAGTACGATCCCCCTAAATAAATATATACGTTACCCTTCATAATCCTGTGCGTGCCACCCTCTATCTTGGCACAACCACAGGCGTACACTACATTATATACGATTTATCTGAAATAAACAAGCACTTTTTGCCAGATAGTGCGCTTTTTTATGCAGAAAAATACAAAAAAGCACATCTGCACCAAAAAACAGATGTGCTTTTGCAAAAAACAAAGAAAAAACGACTGGACCGTAAGCCGGGTTCTGTATCAAACGACGATCTATCTTGTCCTTGCGTCGCCGCAAGGCTCACGCCATCACCGGGACGCGCGAGACTCCGCATAATGTCCCATACGGATGTTGCTTCGAGCAGGGTTTACATAGCCGCAAAGTCGCCAGTGCGCTGGTGAGCTCTTACCTCGCCTTTCCATCCTTACCGCTTTCGCGGCGGTTTCTTTCTGTTGCACTATCCCTGGGGTCACCCCCGGCTGCCGTTAGCAGTTACTCTGTCTCTGTGAAGCCCGGACTTTCCTCAGGCAGCCCTTGCGGCTGTCCCGCCGCCGTATGTTCCACTCGTTTTCTAAAAGAGTATAGCATACTTCCGCCTGTTGGCAAGGCATTTTATAAAAGCAGCCGCAAAATCAGCAGGGCCGTCACGCCGGGCAATCCCAAAACGCCCGCGCAGAACGCCGTAAAGCGATTCAGCGGCAGTGCAATGCCGGTCACCGGCTCCAACAGGCCCAGAAGGGCCAGCGCGCCCAGACCGCAGATGGCCCCTGCCAGCAGACTGCGCATTCCGTGCCGCTGGCGGGCGGCGCAGCGCAGTACGGCGATGGCGCACACAGCTGCGAGCAGACAGGGCCAATATTCGGTCATGGCTCCTCCCCTTCCGCCCGCAGTGTGCGAAGCAGCGCCCGGCAGCGGCACATCAGCGCGGCGTGCTGGTAGGTCAGCTGGTCAATATAAAATGGGTCCTGCGCCTCCGTGAAGGCGCGCTCGTTCGAGCGCAGTGCCTGCAAGGTCGTTTCCAGCTCGGCCCTGGCAGCGCGGCGCTCACGCTCCTGCCTGGAAATGCGTCTGAACATAACTCCTCCGTCACAGCAGAATGCAGATCAGCCCGTCGCAGCCCTCGTTGATGATGCGCTCAAGCGTCTGCTGCAGGCGGCTGCGTGCCTCCTGCGGCATGTGCAGCAGCTTTGCCTGCACGCCCTCGCTGACCAGCTCGTTCAGGCTCTTGCCGAAAATATTCGTGCTCCACAGCTTGCCGGGGTCGGTCTCAAGTCTGCCAGCAGGCTTTTGATGAGCTCCTCCCCCTGCTGCTCACTGCCGACGGTGGGTGAAAGCTCGGTGTGGATGTTGGCGCGCATGATGTGCAGGCTGGGGGCGCTGGCCGACAGCCGCACGCCGTACTGCCCGCCCTGCCTGACGATTTCGGGTTCTTCCAATGTCAATTCATCAATGCCCGGCATGACGATGCCGTAGCCCGTGGCCTCGACCTGGTCAAGGGCGGATTGATCTTGTCATAGGCACGCTTGGCCCGGGCCAGGCTGACGACGCAGGGCAAAAGGCTTGCCTCGTCCACGATGTCCAGCCCGGTCTGTTCACCGAGGATCTTATAGAAAATATCCGGGGCGACGGCAGCGGTGATGCTGACACTGCCGCTGGCCAAATCCATGCCGGTCAGACTGGCGGCGGTGATGTATTCACACCCCAGCTGAGGGCGCTTGCCTGCAAGGTCGGCCATCCGGTGCACCGAGGCAGCAAAATCCAGCATGGACGTGTAGACCGCGCTTTGCAGCCAGTGCCCACTTTCGAGCATCGTGACCCAGGCGGGCATCTGCACGGCGATCTCGCGGATCGGGAACTCGTACAAAAGCGTTTGCAGCAGCTTGTCGAGGGTCTCGACGGTCATCGTCGTGCTGTTCAGCGGAAGAACCGCGTGGCCGTAGGTCTCGGCCAGCTCGGCGGCAAGGCGCTGTGCATCGTCGCTGTCCGGCTCGGCGCAGTTCAGCAGGATGATATACGGCTTGCCGATGCCGTCCAGCTCTGCGATGATACGGCGCTCGGCGTCGAGATACGCCTCCCGCGGCAGGTCGGCAACGGAGCCGTCCGTCGTTACGACGAGGCCCACCGTGGCGTGCTCCCGGATGACGCAGCGGGTGCCGGTTTCGGCGGCCAGGTCAAACGGGACCTCGTGGTCGAACCAGGGGCTCTTGACCAGGCGCGGAGCCTCGTTTTCCTCATGGCCGAGCGCGCCGTCCACCATGTAGCCGACGCAGTCGATGAGCCGCGCCTTGAAGCTGCCGCCGCCCGAAAGCTCGAGTTTGACGGCTTTCTCGGGGATGAACTTCGGCTCCGTTGTCATGATGGTGCGCCCGGCGGCGGATTGGGGCAGCTCGTCATGGGCGCGGGCACGACGGGCCTCGTTCTTGATGCGCGGCAGCAGCATCAGCTCGGCAAACCGCTTGATAAAGGTGCTTTTGCCGCTGCGCACCGGGCCGACGACGCCGAGATAGATGTCCCCGCCGGTGCGCTGTGCAATGTTTTGGTAGATTTGATCCTGTGTCACGGATGTGTCCCTCCTTTACAGCGCTGCGGGGATCAGCAGACAGGCGGTGTCCGTCGTAAGCTCCTGCGGCGGGTCACCGTTGGTGTCCAGATGGTTGGCGGCGGCCAGGTCACGGGCGCGGGCATGGTAGCGCCTGGCAATGTCAAAGATGCGCTCCCCCTGCCGGGCGTAGTAAATATAGAGGGCCGGGCCGTTGCTGTCGTCGTATTCCTCGCCCAGCTCCACGCCGCAGAGCGCGTCAAAGCTCTGCGCCTGGAACAGGGCGCCGCTGATCTCGATCTCTAAATCGACCGCAGCCGTGTACCGTTTTTGCTGCTGGCGACCCGTGCGACGGAGGCCCCGACACTTGGCCACGCACCGTCAGTGCTGCCGGGCCAGATGCCGTCAGGCTGCCAGGTAAACGCCTTGTCGTAGCATGTCAGCTCACCGCGGGCATCGCTGATGAACACATGCGCAGTCCCCTTGCCCAGTAGTTTTAAATGTGTTTCAGCCTTATTGCCGTCAGCCTGTGCGGCGCACAGCGCCCAGCGTTACAAAGCAGCCGAGAACAGTGCCCTCGGCGTCGGGCAGGTCGTCGTCAAGCGTGACCGGGATACGCCCGGTCAAATCCGCGGTTTTCTGCAAAAGGCGGCAGACCGTCTGCACGGTCTGGGTCTTACAGAGCGTGGAGTAGGCGTCGGCCACGACGGTGTGCTCCACGCTGCGCCAGACCTCGACGCGCAGCTTCCAGGTCACCGAGAGGGACGCTTCCCCTGCGCCGTCGACTGCGCTCAGTGTGCAGGCCAGCACTCGCCGCGCACAAGGGCTGTGTCGTCCTCGGTCACGCCGGGCAGCTCCAGCGTCTGCTGTACGGCAAGATCCTGCTGCGCACGGTCAGCTCGCCGGTGTCGGTGTTCTGGCTGCATATTTGAATTTGCAGCGTCCCCTGCACACTGACCTGCCGGTGGCCGGCGCTGCGCTGCCGGCGGCAAAGCTGCCGGTGATGTCCAGCACGCTTTCCCCGGTGCCGGCAGCGCCGCAGCGGTCTCGGCAGTCAACGTTTTTCCTCGGTCACAGCGCATTGCAGGCCCTGCATCGTGCGGGTGTACTGCTCAATGCGCAGTCGGCCGAGTGCGGTCAGGCAGCTCGGACTCCCGGCCCGCACGGCCACTGCGGCGCAGAGGATGTACGCGCCGCGCAGGTCGATGCGGTGCTCACTGACGGCGCGGCAGTTGCAGTATTCCGGCTCGCCCCAGACCTGGGCCGGGCCGTCGGCGTACTGCCCGGCGGGCAGCTCGACCAGTTTTTCAAAGGCAAATTTCTGCTCGGTGCGCAAAAGGCGCGTGCCGGGCTCCTCGCTCTGGTAGTAGACGGTGCAGCGCAGATAGCCCTCGCTCTGCCAGCGCCGCCGGACACACGGTTCTGCAGCACGACGGGCGTGATCAGGCACTTGACGATCTTGAATACGGCGGCAGGTAGTCGGGAATCAGAATCTCCGTTTCCACGGGAAGCTCCAGCCGTGTTTCCCAGCGTCCGCCGTAGGATGCGATGGTGTCTTTGAACACCTTGAGTTCCATATTGCTTGCCCCTTTCCGGTTATGTTCTGGGGCATTATATGCGGCAGGGCAAAAAAATAGCCCCTGCCGGAACAGGCAGGGGAAAAATTTGGATTCAGACTTTGAAGGCTGCGCGTAAGATCCAACGGAAGGCGCGCGGGCAGCGAACTACGACCACATGCATGGCATACACCTCACTTTCCGTGTTTGTGTACGCCATACTATGCCGGGCAGTGTTGCGGTGTTACGCATCGTCACGGGTCAGCACAACGAGACCGCAGCCGCCGGAGCAGTGCAGCTGTGCGGTGTCCGCGATAAACTCATTGCTGACGCCGAGCGGATAGTCCGCGGTCAGCACGGCGTTTTCCAGCGGGTAGAACGCGCCGCGGATGCAGACGCCGGTCAGCCGGCCCTCCATCGGGAAAAGGGAGAGATACTTCCAGTCCCTGCGCTGCAAAATAAGCTCGCGGCCCGGCACAAGATACCGCAGCTCGCTGCGCTCGTTGGCCAGCAGGACGTTCACGCCATTTTTGGCAAGATACAGTCCGGTGGCAAGGTTGGCCAGCGTGTGCTCCAGCCGTGCCCCGCCCAGAGCGCCCAGCAGGGTGATCTCGTCATAGCCGTGCTCCAGCAGCCAATGGGCGGCGTACTGGGTATCGGTATCGTCCTTCACATGGGGCAGCACAATGGTCTCGTGCTCGGTTTTGGGCTGCGGGGCGGAGTCAAAGTCACCGACGATGAGGTCGGGACGCAGGCCAAGCCGTTCGGCATTGCGGTAGCCCGCGTCGCAGGCCACAACAAAATCACCGGGCTGCACATAGCGGCACAGTGCGGTGGAAACCGGCACGGCGGAAAGAATCACGGCACGCCTGCTCATTTCTTCCACTCCTTCCGTGCGCTGGCTTCCTCATACATGGCAAGGTAGCTTGCATAGCGCGTTTTGCTGATGGTCCCGGCCTCGACAGCCTCACGCACAGCACAACCGGTCTCACTGCGGTGGGAGCAGCCCGTAAAGCGGCACTGCCCGAAATAGGGTCCGAACTCCGGGAAGGTGTGCTGCAGATCATCCTTCGGGATGCGGCAGAGCTTCTGCGCCTCCAGGCTGGCAAAGCCCGGCGTATCAGCCAGACGCCCTCCGCAAATCTCAAAAATTTCGACCTCGCGGGTCTGTGCCGCCCGCGGCCAGCTTTTGGCTGATCTGCCGGTCTCGCGGTGCAGCGCGGGGGCCAGCGTGTTGAGCAGCGTCGATTTGCCGACGCCGGAGTTGCCGCAGAAGGCGCAGAGATGCCCTTCAATATAGCTCTTGACCTCGTCAAGGCCCTCGCCGGTCTCATAGTTCAGCTGCACCAGCGGGATGCCGCTGCCCGTGTAGGCGGTGCGCAGCATATCGGCAGCGGCCAAATCAGATTTTGTCACAACAAGCACGGGCTGCACATCCTTGTAGATGGCAGCGGCGGCCAGCTGGTCCAGCACCAACGTACTGGGTACGGGCTGGGTCGTGCTGGTAACGATGAACAGAATATCCAGATTGGCAATCGGCGGACGAATAAAGACGTTTTTGCGCGGTAAAATCTCATCGATCATTGTGCCGTCGTCGGACAGGGTGACGTTGTCTCCCGCCACCGGCGTGATGCCGCGCTTGCGGAAGATGCCGCGCGCCTTGCACTCGACGATGCGTCCGGCGTCTTTACATAGTAGAAGCCGCCGATGCCCTTTGTAATATACGCCATGACTTCCCCCACATCAGGCAATGGGGTTGCCCTGTGCGTCGCACCGCTGGCCGTTCTCGTTCCACATGGTACCGTCGGTCAGCTGATGGATCTGGTGACTGCCGTCAGCACTCGGCCACCAGCTCTCCTGCACGGTGATGGTACCGTCCTCGTTCACAGTGGGTTCGACTGGCTCGGGGGTGGCGACGACCTCGGGCACGCCGGTGGACACCACGAGTGTGATGACGCTCGACTTACGGACCGTGGAACCGGCATCGGGGCTCTGGCTCAGTACCGTGCCCGCGGGCTGTTCGCTGGCCTGCTCGATTGTGCGGATGGACAGGTTCAGCCCTTGACCTCATTGCGGGCTTCCTCAATGGTCTTGCCGGTCAGGCTCGGGACCTGGCTCTCCTTGCTGACCTCGGAGCGGCTGACGTACAGGATGACCGTGGAGTCACCCTCGACGGTCTCCCCGGCGGCGGGCTGGGTGTAGACAACAGCGCCGTTGGCCACGGAGTTGTCGGACATGGGCTTCTTGGTCACGCGCAGACCCATATCCTTCAGGGTCTGCTCGGCATCCTCGGCCACCATGTTCTTCGTCTCGGGGATCGTGACGTACTGGGTGCCCAGGCTGACGGTCAGCACGATGCGCTGCTTCTCCTTGACGGTACGCCCGGCCTTGGGGGTCTGGCGGATGATCGTGCCCGCGGGTTCACTGGAATACTCCTCCGGGAATTCGGCGCGCAGCAGGTTGTTGTAGTCGGTGGCGAGGAACTCGTCCTTTGTCATGCCCACAAAGCTGATGACCTGCACATCGGCACGGTTAGAGAACAGCAGGTTGCTGGAATTGGTGAAGATCAGATAGATCAGGATGGCAGCGCCGATGACAAACGCCACGGCCATGCCGAAGAAGATCGGCAGCAGGGAAAAGCCCTTGGATGCCTTTTTCTTCTTCTTTTGGGCAGATTTGCTGCGGCCCGGGTTCGAGGTGCCGACACGACGGGCGTCACCCCGTGTGGATGCTGGTGGATTTCGGGCTGGGCTTTGTGTTGCTTACCACGCGGTTGATGTTCCTTTCTGGGTTGTCCTCGGCACTGCGGTACTCATACGCAAACTGGATGGACGGGTTGCGCTTGAATTCCTCGATAGCGGCCAGCATCTCCTGGGCGCTCTGGTAGCGCTTGTCGGGGTCCTTTTCCATGGCTTTCTCGGTAATCTGGCGCAGTCCTGCCGGGGTCTGGGGTGCGATTTCGGCCAGCGGCTTCGGCTTCTCCGAAATCTGCATGATGGCGATGGACACTGCACCGTCGCCGTCAAACGGCAGGCGGCCCGACAGCATCTCGTACAGCATAACGCCGACAGAGTAGATGTCGGTGCGGGCGTCGGTGCGCTCACCCTTGGCCTGCTCGGGGCTGATGTAGTGCACCGAGCCGATGGCCTTGTCGCTGACGGTCTGGCTCTGTGCGCGGGAGAAGCGTGCGATGCCGAAGTCCATCATCTTGATGGAGCCATCTGCCAGCAGCATGATGTTCTGCGGCTTGACGTCGCGGTGAATGATGCCCTTGGAGTGGGCGTGCTGCAGAGCACTCAAAATCTGGGTGGCAAAGTGCACGGTCTCCTTCCAGGTCAGGCGCCGCCGCGCTGCTTGAGATATTCCTTTAAAGTGATGCCGTCCACATATTCCATGACGATGTATTGCAATTTGTCGGTGACAGAGACGTCATAGACCTTGACGATGTTGGGATGGCTCAGAATGGAGATTGCCTTCGACTCGTTCTTGAAGCGGCGGACCAGTTCCTCATTGTCCAGAAATTCGTCTTTTAATACCTTGACGGCGATCTGGTTGCCCGTTCTTAAATCAGTGCCGCGGTAGACATTGGCCATGCCGCCGACACCCACGAGACTTTCAATTGAGTAGCGGCCATCCAGCCGTTTGCCGATCAGATTATCCATTGTTGACCTCCGTAGCTTCCACGCCCATGAGCAGGACCGTAATGTTATCCTGACCGCCCGCCTGCAGGGCGCGGTCTACCAAAATGCTGGTTGCATCAAAAAAAGGAACCTCGCGCAGTACCTGCGCAATGTCATCGTCCGCGACCATGTTCGTCAGGCCGTCGGTGCACAGCAGCAGGATGTCCCCCGCCTCGATTTCGCAGCGGTTGTACTCCGGCACAATGTTGGCCGAGACGCCCAGCGCGCGGGTGATGAGGTTCTTCTGCGGGTGGACGGCAGCCTGCTCCCGCGTGATCTGGCCGCTGTCGACGAGCTGCTGCACCATCGAGTGGTCGCGGGTGATCTGCCGCAGCCCGCCTGCGTGGAACAGGTAGGCGCGGGAATCCCCGGCGTGCACCACATGGGCCATGCCGCGGCTGGCATAAGCGCAGACGCCGGTGGTACCCATGCCCTGCATCTCGGGGTCAGAGGTGGACTTTTCATACACGGCGCGGTTCGTGATGTCGAACCGCGCATGAGGAAAGTCTTTTCCATGCCAGGCTGCAGGGCCTTCATGTGGCGGGCAAAATACTGCTGCATGGTGTCGGTAGCAATGCGTGCAGCAATGCGCCCGCCGTTGACACCGCCCATGCCGTCGCAGACGATGCCCCAGGCGGTGCCGCCTGCCAGCTGCTGCGCACAGTAATTGTCCTGGTTTTCCTGCCGGCAGCTGCCGATGTCCGTGATCGCGGCAATCTTCATTCGGGTTGGTTCCTTTCCGCTGCTCCGTTGCGGAGCAAGACTCATTTTCCCTGCGCGTCCTCGCGGCGCAGCTGGCCGCAGGCGGCGCTGATGTCGGTACCCAGACGGCGGCGCACCGTGGCGTTGACGCCCAGTGCCTCCAGCTCCTTCTGGAAACGGTGCACATTGGCATCGTCGGTGGCAGAATAGGGCTGCCGTCCACGGGTTGATGGGAATCAGGTTGACGTGCGCGCCCATGCCCTTGATGAGGTTGGCGAGCTTCTGCGCCATCTCACTGCTGTCATTGACACCGCGCACCATCGAATACTCAAAGCTGATGCGGCGGCCCGTCTCCTTCTGGTAGCGGCGGCAGGCCGGGATCAGCTGCTCCAGCGGGAACGCATCGTTGACCGGCATCATGCCGGAACGGGTCTTATTGTCCGGCGCATGGAGCGAGACAGACAGTGTCAGCTGCAGATGGCGCTTCGCCAGCTCGTCGATCTTGGGCACAAGGCCGCAAGTCGACAGGCTGATGTTGCGCATACCGATGTTGACGCCTCTGGGCAGGAGATGATCTCCAGAAAGTCCATCACATTATTAAAATTGTGCAGCGGCTCACCGATGCCCATCAAAACAATGTGGGAGACGCGCTCGCCGGTGTCCTTCTGTGCGGTGTAAATTTCCGCCGCGATCTCCCCTGCCGTCAGGTCGCGCACGCGGCCCGCCTGGGTGGAGGCGCAGAACCGGCAGCCCATCGCGCAGCCCACCTGGGTGGACACACAGACAGTATTGCCGTATTTGTAGCGCATGAGCACGGTCTCGATGCAGTTGCCGTCGGCCAGCTGCAAAAGATACTTGACCGTACCGTCCCTGGACTGCTGGCGGCGGCGGATGACGGGGGCTGCAATCGTGCACTGCTCCTCCAGCTGGGCCAGCAGCGCCTTGCTGGTCGGTCATCTGGGAGAACTCCGTCACAAGCTTCTGGTGCAGCCATTTAAAAATCTGCTTGGCGCGGAATTTTGGCTGACCCAGTCCCACGATGTAGGCCGTCAGCGCGTCAAGCGTCAGGTCGGAAATGCAGATTTTTTCGCCCATGCGGGGTCACCTCCTTTTATAAGAACGAGTTACAGTCAGTTTCGTTCCAGGATGGCGGCAAAAAAACCGTCCGTCCCGGTTCTGTGGGGCAAAAACAGCGTGCCCAGCGGCGTGATGTCCGCCCCCGGCACCGCCGTCTTTGGCAGTACAACGTGAAAATCAGGATTGGCAGAGAGGAATTTCTCCACCTGGGCCTGATTCTCCTTATCATTCACTGTACAGGTAGAATACACCAAACGGCCATTTTCGGCAAGTGAATCTGCGCCGTTTTGCAGGATTTTTTGCTGGGCAGCGAGCAGATTCTCTATCCCGTCCAAATCCTTGTAACGAATGTCCGGCTTTTTGGCGATAACGCCCAAACCCGAGCAGGGCACATCGCAGAGCACACGGTCAAACGTTGGCCAGTCGGAATTGTGCTGTGTGGCGTCATTTTCAACCGCTACGGCACAGGTGATGCCGCAGCGGTCAAACGCCTGCTGCAAAAGCGGCACGCGGGCGGGTACAAACTCGCCGCTGACAAGCTGGCCTTTGTCCTGCATGGCCTCGGCCAACGTCAGGCTTTTGCCGCCCGGCGCGGCGCAGAGATCGAGCACCTGCTGCCCCGGCTGTGCGTCAACGCAGAGCGCGGCAAACTGGCTGGCAAGCCCCTGCACATGGAAAAGCCCTTTTTTGAATGCCGCGCTCGCGGCGGGCGAACCGGCAAACTCCACGACCAGCGCCCCCGGCCAGGCCGGGCGTCACGGTATGGCCCTCCTGCTGCAAAAGCGCGGTCAGGGCAGTATCGTTCGTGCGCAGTGTGTTGACGCGGATCTCGTCTTAGGCTTTCATAAAATGCGGCGGCCAGGGGAATGCCTCCGCCCCGAACTGCGCATAGAAAAGCTCGGCCACCGGGCGGGACAGGCAGTAGTAGATCGAGAGCCGGTCCAGAGGGTCGGCAAAATCGGCCTCGGAGACATCGGCGGCAGCGGCGCGGCGCAGCACGGCGTTGACCATGCCCGCGGCGCTGGATTTTCCCAGTGCCCGCGTCAGCTTGACCGATTCATTCACAGCGGCGGGCAGCGGTACATTCATGTACTGTGCCTGTGCCAGTCCCGCCCGCAGAACGGCGCGCACCGGCGCGTCCAGCTTGGCGACGGGCTTTTTCGTAAACTGATTTATACGATAGTCCAGCAGCGGCAGACGCTCGAGCGTTGTGTAAAAAATGCGCGCGGCAAAGGCGGCGTCGCGGCTGTCCAGCGGCGGCGTGCATTTTCAGCTCGGCGTCCAGCACAAGGTTGGCGTAGCTGCCTGCTCCTGGTGGATCAGGGCCTTGACGGCGAGACGGCGCGGCGTCACAGGCTGTCCCCCGCTTTCAGGCGGCGGCCCGCGGCCCAGGCCGTGCCCGCCATCGGCTTGCCGCCTCGGGCGTGACAGTCAGCAGCGCGACAGCGCCGTTTTCAGCGGCAATCGTCAGCGGCTTCAGGGCCAGCACGGTGCCGGGGGCTGCGTGCTGCGGGTTTTCGGCCAGGCGGCTTTCCAACACCTTGATGCGCTTGCCGTCCTGCGCGAACCACGCCACGGGCCACGGGTTCATGCCGCGCACCCAGTTGTGGATGTGGGCGGCATCCTGCGTAAAGTCGAACTGTGCCATGTCCTTCGTCAGCGGCGGGGCCATGGTGGCGGCAGCGTTATCCTGCTTGCGCGGGGTCAACTCCCCTGCCTCGATTTTTTCCAGCGCGGTGACCAGCGTTCCGGCACCCACGGCGCTGACGCGGTCAAACAATTCACCGCTCGTCTCCTCGGGGCCAATGGTGACCGGCTCCACCATCAGGATGTCGCCGGTGTCCAGCCCCTCGTCCAGCTGCATGATGGTCACGCCGGTGCCCTCGTCACCGTTGAGCACGGCCCACTGGATGGGCGCGGAGCCGCGGTATTTGGGCAGCAGCGAGACATGCAGATTGATGCAGCCGTACTTCGCCACATGCAGAAGCTGCGGCGGGATGATGCAGCCGTAGGCACAACGACGATGATGTCGGGCGCCAACTCTTTGATAAGCTCATCGGACGAGCCGTCCCGCAGCGTGCGGGGCTGGTAGACCGAAAGACCGTGCTCAACAGCCAGCTGCTTGACCGGCGGCGCGGTCAGGATCTGCTTGCGGCCCACGGGCTTGTCGCGGCGGGTAAAGACACCGCAGACTCGTGCCCGGCGTCCAGCAGGGCGGCCAGGCTTTCGGCGGCGATGTCAGGAGTTCCCATAAACAGGATGCGCATAAATTTTAGTCCTCGTTTTCCTCGGGGTAGTCGTCCTCATAGAAATGCTCGGCCAGGTCCATGATGGTGATGCCGTCCAGATGGTTGTTCTCATGCTGGATGCAGCGGGCGAGCATGTCATCGGCCTCCAGTTCAAACCACTCGCCGTGGCGGTCCTGTGCCTTGACCTTGACGTGCTTCGAGCGCTTGATCGCGCCGTTATGTCCCGGGAAGGACAGGCAGCCTTCGTACAGCTCGACCTGCTCGTCGCTCAGCTCGAGAATCTCGGGGTTGATGAACTCAATGAACTTGTACTCGTAGTTCGCGGGAACCTCCTCGGGCAGGTCGCGGTCATCCAGGCAGATGAACAGGCGGCGCATCATGCCCACCTGCGGGCCGGCTAGACCCAGACCGTTCGCGGCCAGCAGGGTCTCCTTCATATCGTCGAGCAGGGTGCCCAGACGATCATCAAACTTGGTAACGGGGCGGCAGACTTTCTTCAGGATCGGGTCGCCGTCCTGCACAATGGTACGCAGTGCCATAAAAATAACCTCCAAATGTTATAAATCACCATCAGAATTGAAATCGAGGATCACGGACGCCTTCTGCGGCAGCTTTTCGGCATCGTAGGCGTCCAGTGTTTCGTGCAAAAGCGCGCGGAACGCCGCGTCATTGCGGCATTTCAGCGTCAGCTTGTAGCGGAATTTGTTGTTGAGCATCGTAATGTTCATCGGCGCGGGGCCTAAAATGCGCAGCGGGATATTGGGCTTTTGTGCGGCGTGCTGACCCAGCAGTGCGCCAAACCGCTGGGCTGCGATGAACACGGCCCCCTCCTGGTCACCGATGAAGCGACGACCACGAACGAGCAGAACGGCGGGTACAGACTGAAACGGCGGAAGGTGATTTCTTCCCGGTAGAAGCCCTTGTAGTCCTGCGCGGCGGCCAGCTGCAAAACGGGGTGATCAGGCACGGATGTCTGGATCAGCGCCCGCCCGGGCAGTGCGGCGCGCCCGCCGCGGCCCACGACCTGGGTGATAAGGCTGAACACGCTCTCGTATGCGCGGAAGCCCTGCCCGAACAGCAGCGAGTCAATGCCTAAAACGCCGACGAGCGTGACCTTTTCAAAGTCAAGGCCCTTGGCGACCATCTGGGTTCCCAGCAGAATATCATATTCGTGCCGCGCAAACTGTGCAAGCATCGTCTCATGCGCGTCCTTGCGGGAGGTGGAATCCTGATCCATCCGCAGGATGCGCGCACCGGGCAGCAGCTCGGCCAGCTCCTCCTCCACCCGCTGGGTGCCGAAGCCGCTGTAGCTGATTTTGCCGCCGCACTCGGGGCAGGTCTGCGGCAGCGGGTGTACCGTGTGGCCGCAGTGGTGGCACAACAGTGCCTGCTGCGGCTTGTGGTAGACGAGCGGCACGCTGCAATTCGGACATTTCAGCACATGGCCGCAGGTGGTGCACATGCCGATGGTGCGATAGCCGCGGCGGTTGAGCAGCAGAATGCTCTGCTCGCCGTTGTCGAGATTTTCCTGCAGTTCCCGCGCCAGCCGCACGCTGACCTCGCGCGGGTTGCCTGCGGCCAGTTCGGCGCGCATGTCGATGAAATCGACGCTGGGCAGGGGCCGCCCGCCGTAGCGGTGGGTCAGCTGCACCAGCTGCAGCTTGCCGCTCTCGGCGGCGTGGTAGGTCTCGGTCAGTGGTGTGGCCGAGGCAAACAGCAGCAGGGCGTTTTCCATGACCGCACGCTTTTTGGCAACATCGTGGGCGTCAAAGCGCGGGGCGGACTCGCTCTGGTAGGTGTGCTCCTGTTCCTCATCCATGATGATAAGCCAAGGTTTTGCAGCGGTGCAAACACTGCACTGCGCGTACCTACGACAATATCGGCGTTTCCCTGCTGGATCATCCGCCACTGCAAAAGGCGCTCGGTATTGTTGAGCGCCGAATGCTGCACGGCCAGACGGCTGCCGAAGGTGGACTTGAGCCGCCGTATCATCTGCGGTGTCAGGCTGATCTCCGGCACCAGGACCAGTGCGCGGCGGCCCAGCTCCAGCGTGCGCTGGATAAGCCGCAGAAACACAATGGTCTTGCCGCTGCCGGTTACGCCGTGCAGCAGTGCGCGTGGGGTCTGGCATCCTCCAGATTCGGCAGCAGATCGTTAAAAACCTGCTGCTGTTCAGGGGACAGCTCCAGCGGCTGCGGGTCAAACGGGATAGCCGCAAACAGGTCGATGGCCTTGTCCTGCTCGGCGGCGGTCAGCACGCCCTTTTTGACAAGGCGTCCAGCGTTGCCCGGGAAATACCGACCTCGTCGAGCTGCCGCGCGGTCAGCGGGCCGTTTTGCAGGGCGGCGACAGCGGCCAGTTGGCGCGGGCCGGGCTTTGGCTTTTCCGGCAGCGCCCCTGCCAGCGTGTACAGGCGCTCCGTAGAGCGGGTCAGGCGGCCTTGCATGACGTGCCTGCCGTCCACGACAGCGGGTCGGTACTGTGCGCCATACGGGATGACTGCCTTGACGGCCTCGAACCAGGTGCAGAAGGTGCGCTCTTTTAAAAAGCGCACAAGCTCCAGAAGGTCCGGAGTCAGGCGGGCATCCTCGGGGGCGGCATCGTAGAGCGTTTTCAGCCCCTTGGGGCGTCGCTCTCGTCCACCTCCCCGACAGCCAGCACAACGGCCATCCGGGCCTTGCTGCCCCGGCCAAACGGCACCAGCACCATGCTGCCGGGAAAGACCCTCCCGGCCAGCTCCGCGGGGATGCGGTAGGAGTACAGCTTGTCAAAGTGGATGTTCGCGTCGTTGACGGCAGCCTGGGCCAGCAGCAGGCTCATTCGTCGCTGCCGTGCTGCAGCTTGAACTGGATGATGGAATAAATGCTCTCGGCGCAGGAGTCGACCTCAATGTTGACGACATGCTCGTCGTAGTTGACGGAGTTTGCAATCTCTGCCTCGGCACGCTTCAGGCGGCGCTGGATAGTCTCCTCATCCTCGGTGCCGCGGCAGCGCAGACGGCGCTCGAGCTCCTGCATATCCGGGGGCAGCACAAAGATAGTCGTTGCACCGGGGTACATCTTCTTGATGTTGCCTGCGCCTCGACCTCGATGACGAGGATGACCGGGATGCCCAGCTTCATGCGGCCCTCGATCTCGCTGCGCAGCGTGCCGTAGTAGTTCTCGCAGTATTTTGTGTGCTCGACGATCTGGTCATGGGCCAGATGATCCTCAAAATCAGCTACAGACATGAAGTGGTAATTGATGCCGTCCTTTTCACCCTCACGCGGGGAGCGGGTCGTGGCGGAGACGGTGTGCTGAATTTCAGGGTGCTTTTTCAGCAGAGCGGCAACAACGGTATCCTTGCCGGTGCCGGAAGGGCCGGAGACAACAAACAGATATTTTTCACCTTTCATCGTTACTTCCTCTTTTCTTCAGTTTCTTCGTTGGCACGCCCGGTCAGGCTTTCCAGCGGGATGCCGGACAAAATCACATGGTCAGAGTCCATGATGAGCACGGCCTGGGTGCGCCGCCCGTAGCTGGCATCAATCAGTGCGCCCTTCTCGCGGGCATCCTGCACCAGACGCTTGATAGGCGCAGAATCCGGCTGACGATGCCGATGATGCGGTCGGCATTGACCATGTTGCCAAAGCCAATGTTCAGCAGCTTCATGGCGAACCTCCGTTACTCGATGTTCTGAATCTGCTCGCGAATTTTTTCGATTTCGGATTTCAGCTCGACGACCAGCCGCGTGATGGCTACGTCCTGGCACTTGGAGCCAATCGTGTTGGACTCGCGGTTCAACTCCTGCGTCAAAAAGTCGAGCTTGCGGCCAATCGGCTCGTCCAGCTCGAGGATCTCGCGGTACTGCGCCACATGGCTGTGCAGACGGACGGTTTCCTCGTCGATGGCGGTCTTGTCCGCAAAAATCGCGGCCTCGGTCACAAGGCGTCCCTCGTCGATGCTGCGATCCCCCAGCAGCTCCTGCAGGCGGGCGTAGAGCTTATCGCTGTAGGCCTGCACGCGGCCCGCGCTGTTCTCCTCGATTTTGGCGACGAGCGTTTCAATCGTGGTCAGGCGGCCTGCAACATCGGCCTTCATCTTCTCGCCTTCGACGGCGCGCATTGCGACAAAGGCATCCACGGCCTGCTCGGCCACTGTCCTGACGTCCTCCCACAGCTCGTCCTCATTCGTCGGGGCGGCAGTCTGGGTCAGCACGTCCGGGAAGCGGGACAGCATCCCGACGGAGACGTCGTTTTTCAGATCCATCCGCTCGGCCATCGCATTCAGCGCGGCGCGGTAGCCCTCGGCCAGCTGCCAGTTGACGGTGACGACGGTATCAGCCGCCGTGACGGTCTGGATGGAAAGGCTCAGCTCTACCTTGCCGCGGCTGACCTTGGAGGCGACGAGCTTTTTCAGTTTGTCCTCCAGAAATGCGCAGGAGCGCGGCAGGCGCGAGGAGTACTCAAAAAAGCGCGCGTTGACGCTGCGAAGTTCAACCTTGATGTCACGGCCATGCAGCAGCACACCGGCACGGCCATATCCTGTCATGCTCAAAACCATAACCTACACCTCATAAACACATATATTTTATATTTTACTATTTTTGGGCGCAAGATGCAAGGCTGACGTCGGGATTTTGCAATATTTCACGCAGTTTTTGTGGCGCGGTAAACAAAAACCGCCCCCGCGGCAGAGCGGGAGCGGCAATTCTTTTACTTAGACGGGGTGAGACTTGCTTTCGTAGTCGGCGTGCAGAGCATCGACACCCTGCAGACGGGCGTTGCGCTTCTCAAAGAACTTGGGCGCGACCTGCGGGAACATGGCGTAGGTCAGAACGTCCTCCTCCTGGATGGCGTACTTGGAGCCTCGGCCTTCAGCTTCTCCATCTCGGGCTCAAGGGTGTCGGCAAAGCGGCAGGTGATCGGCTGCTCGCCCTTCAGGATGAAGTCACTGAACTCCTTCTTAATGGGCGCGGGGGTCTTGCCGTAATCGCCGTGGACCAGGCCCTTGAACTCCTTGGTGACCATCTTGTAGCGCTCACCCATGATGACGTTAAAGACGGCCTGGGTACCAACGATCTGGCTGGTCGGGGTGACCAGCGGCGGATAACCGGCATCCTCACGGACGCGGGGAATCTCCTCCAGAACGTCCTGGAGCTTGTCCTCCTTACCGGCGTCCTTCAGCTGCTTGAGCATGTTGGAGAACATGCCGCCCGGAACCTGATACAGCAGGGTGTTGGCATCAACGCCCAAAGACTTCTGGTTGATCTGCCGTTGGCGATGTACTTCTCGCGCAGCTTGTTGAAGTAAGCGCGGACGACATTCAGCTGGTTCAGATCCAGACCGGTGTCGTAGTCGGTGCCCTGCAGGGCGGCGACCAGGCTTTCGGTGGGCATGTGAGAAGTGCCCAGAGCAAGAGGACTCATAGCGGTATCGACGATGTCGGCACCAGCCTCGATGCCCTTCAGGATGGACATGGAAGCCAGACCTGCGGTGTAGTGGCTGTGGATGTCAACAGGGATGCTGACGGTCTCCTTCAGCTTCTTCACCAGATCGTAGCAGGTATAGGGGGTCAGCAGACCGGCCATATCCTTGATGCAGATGGAGTTTGCGCCCATCTCCTCCAGGGTCTTGGCGTAGGCTGCAAAGTACTCGTTGTTGTGCACGGGGCTGAGGGTGTAGCTGATGCAGCCCTGCACATGAGCGCCTTCCTTGTTGGCTGCCTTGATGGCGGTCTGCAGGTTGCGCGGATCGTTCAGTGCATCGAAAATACGGATCACGTCGATGCGTTTGCAACAGACTTCTGCACAAAGTACTCAACGGCATCGTCTGCGTAGGGGCGGTAGCCAGCATATTCTGGCCGCGGAACAGCATCTGCAGCTTCTGGTGGGGC
>ENA-OQCN01000402-OQCN01000402.1-human-gut-metagenome-genome-assembly--contig:-NODE-402-length-23224-cov-2.301208_pt1 | contig 23224 bp, 29 predicted proteins | sample MGYA00242497_ERZ504576 | MGnify/ENA primary metagenome ERZ504576 (study PRJEB26092, sample SAMD00036296) | human gut metagenome | host: Homo sapiens | study: EMG produced TPA metagenomics assembly of... | reverse complement strand
AGCTACGGCGCACTCGGCATGAGCATCATTCTGCACAGGACATCGCAGCAATGGCAGCTATTCCGAACATGCGCGTTTATCTGCCGAGCGACCGCTTCCAGACAGCAAAACTGGTTGAGGCGCTCCTTACCGATGAAAAACCGGCTTATATCCGAGTGGGAAGAAATGCCGTTGCGGATATTTACAGCGAAGAAAATACCCCGTTTGAGATGGATAGGGCAACGGCTCTCTCGGAAGGCACCGATGTTTTACTGGTAGCCTGCGGTGAGATGGTCCGCCCGGCGCTCGATGCGGCTGCTATGCTGAAAGAAGAGGGAATCAGCGCAGGACTGCTCGATATGTACTGTGTGAAACCGCTGGACAAAGAGGGCCTGGTAGAAGCTGCAAAGAAGGCAAAAGTTGTCATTTCGATCGAAGAGCACGCTCCATTCGGCGGTCTTGGATCGATGGTGAGTCAGGTGGTCGGTGCGGAATGCCCGCGCAAAGTCATTCCTATGTCTCTGCCGGATGCGCCGGTGATTACGGGAACTTCCAAAGAAGTATTTGACTATTATGGATTGAATGCCGAGGGCATTGCAAAAAAAGCGAAAGAATTACTGGCTTAATCAGAAATGGAATCAGCGGTGAATGTGATAGCCCGCAGGGAACTGTAAACTGCCGCAGGTCTGCGTATGCCATGTTCCTGCGTGCCCGGGCGGAAGAAAATCCGGGAACGCAGGAACTTTTTCTATATAATCAGGAATAAATCGTTCTGCGGAAGATGTTGGAATGTGTGGTAATCGCCAAAGATCTTGCCTATAGGGGCAGGGTGAATGCTGCGACAATAGAAAATGACGCATGGTGTGTTGAAAAACAGGGTGCATTCAGCGTTATTCGAGATGGGAATCTGGATATTTATAAAATTTTAGGAATGGAGCTGAAAAAATGGAGAAAAGGTATATCATCGGAATTGACCAGAGCACGCAGGGAACGAAAGCGCTGCTCTTTGATGGGGAGGGACATTTACTCCGCCGTACCGACCTGCCGCATCGGCAGATCGTCAATGAAAAGGGATGGGTGTCCCATGATCTGAATGAGATTTACCGAAATACAGTACAGACGGTAAAAACGCTGGTGACAGAGTCCGGTGTTGCACCGGAAACAATCGCCGGAATCGGCATCAGCAATCAGCGTGAGACGACGGCGATCTGGGATAAGGCGACCGGGGAACCACTGGAAGAGGCCATTGTATGGCAGTGCGGACGCGCAAGCGGGATTACGCAGGAGATTGCGGAGCAGGGGCACGCAGAGGAGATCCGCGAGGCGACGGGTCTGCAGCTTTCGGCTTATTTTCCTGCTGCAAAGATGGCGTGGCTGCTTCGAAACGGCGGAGAAGAAAGACAGAAACGTGCTGCAGACGGGGAGCTCTGCCTTGGCACCATCGACAGCTGGCTGGTTTACAAGCTGACGGGAGATCATGCATTTAAGACGGATTTTTCAAATGCGTCGAGAACGCAGTTGTTTAATCTGAAAACACTGGCGTGGGATGAGAAGATCTGCGAGATGTTCGGGATTCCGGCTTGTGCGCTGGCCAGGGTGTGCGATTCCGATGCGGTGTATGGAACCACGACGATGGAAGGATTGTTTTCCGAGCCGGTTCCGATCTGTGGTGTATTAGGCGACTCTCATGCGGCTCTGTTCGGACAGGGCTGTTTAAAACCGGGCATGATCAAGGCGACGTACGGAACGGGTTCTTCGCTGATGATGAACATTGGAGACAAGCCGATTCAGAGTAGCCACGGCGTTGTGACTTCGCTTGCGTGGGGAAGAGGCGGCAAGGTGGACTATGTGCTGGAAGGCAACCTGAACTACACCGGAGCTGTGATTACCTGGCTGAAGGATGACCTGAAGCTGATTTCTTCGGCAAAAGAGACGGAAGGACTGGCAAGGGAGGCAAATCCGGCAGACCGCACGTATCTGGTTCCGGCGTTTACCGGGCTTGGCGCGCCGTACTGGGATGAGAAAGCAACGGCATCGATCAGCGGAATTACCCGCACCACAGGAAAAGCCGAGGTGGTAAAAGCGGCTCTCGACTGTATCGCCTACCAGATCACGACCTTGCCCGTGCGATGGAGCAGGATACCGGCATGCGGATCGAGGAACTCCGTGTAGACGGCGGCCCGACACGAAACGGATATCTGATGCAGTTCCAGAGCGATATTACGAATAAACGCGTAAATATTCCGGACGCGGAGGAGCTTTCCGGGATTGGAGCGGCTTATATGGCGGGTATTTCGGCAGGTGTGTATGATCTGGAGAAGCTCGCGGGAAATATGAAACGAAGTGTGTATGAACCGAAGATGGACGATGAAATCCGGGAGAAAAAAATATGCCGGATGGAAAGCGGCGGTCGACGGGGTATTAAGTAAATAGGGGACGGACGGTGTAAAAGGCCTCCCGCCCACAGAGCACAAGTCCCCGGACAGGCACTGTTTCGGAGGGCAAGAGGCTCTGTGCGGCGGGAGATTTTTGCGCCTGACGGTGGGATGACGAAGGGGGGACGCGGGCATTACTGTACACTCGGCAAATACGCGTTTATGATAAGAAAACGAAGACGCATACGTGCGTGATTGAGAAATTTGAAAAATAAAATAATCTACAAACAAAAAGGAACGATTTGGATAGAACGTTCCTTTTTTGCATATAGAGAATAAATTGTACAGAAATAAAAGGCGCTGTATAAACAGCGCGTAATGCTGATAGAATGCGAGAAAACAGCAAGAAAAAGAGGATTAAACTTGTAGTTCAATGAAGAAAAAAATAGATGTGGTATAGTATCAAGAAAAAGGGATTTCGCATGAAGGAAAGTTCAATAGAAGATGTATTAGAGCTGTCTGAAAAATCATTTCCACAAAACTGGGACTCGCAGCTTGCGAAAAGCCTTTTTTCAGACACGCTCTAGAGTGTACATTATGCAAAAAAAGGAGGGACAAGAGTTTGTCCGGTAAAAAACAGGAAGTATGGTAAGATAAGCTGGTAATGGAGAACGTATGCAGATTCGTATGGATGAAAAAGGGAGGATTCTGTTTATGGCTACTTACGTTATTTCTGATATTCACGGTGAGTATGAGAGATTTATGGAGCTGCTGGAAGAAATTGAATTGAAAGATACAGATACACTCTATGTTCTTGGTGATGTTTTAGACCGGGGTGAGCATCCGATTAAGGTGATATTGAACTGATGGAAATGCCGAATGCGTTCTGTATCGTGGGGAACCATGAGGTGATGGCGCTGGAATGTCTGCGGTTTCTCTGTCAGGAAATCACAGATCTTGCCATCGAGGAAGTGGATGCTGAACTGCTGGACAATCTGGTTCTCTGGAAGTATAACGGCGGTGATGCTACGATCCGGGAATTTCGGGCGCTGGATTCGGAGATGCGGGAGGAAGTACTGAATTTTCTGGAGGATTTCAGTCTGTATGAGGAGCTTACAGTGGGAGAAAAACAGTATCTGCTGGTGCATGGAGGGCTGGGTGGATTCACACCGGAAAAGAGGATCGAGGAATATTCCCTGCACGATCTTGTATGGGCCAGACCAGATTATCAGAAGGAATACTTTGCGGATACAAATCTGGTAACAGGACATACACCGACGCAGACGATTCCGGAAAATGATAATCCCGGGTATATTTATAAAAAATATCACCACATTGCGATCGACTGCGGCGCATGCTTCCCGGGAGGCGGCTGGCGGCAATCTGTCTGGAAACGGGGGAAGAGTTTTACAGTTCGGACAACAATGGGTGAACGATTTTAGACGTTCCATGATGCCAGTATCAGAAGACCGGGATTCGGAACCAGCAGAACAAGCGGGAAGATTTTTGAAACAGGACATGCCAAAACACAAGCAGGAAAGCCGTTTTGGGAAAAATGAGCGGATAACAAAAGCTTTGAAGATTGCAGGAGCTGACACGAAAGCTGCGAAAGAAAAGGAGATTTTGGATGCACTATATTATTACCGATATACATAACGACAGCTGGCGGTTCATGAAATTGCTGGAAAAAATTGATCTCAAAGAGGACGACCACCTGTATCTGCTTGGTGATTTGTTTGACCGCTGCATGGATCATCCAGACCCGGCGGGCGTGTATTTTCAGGTATTGAAGCTGGGGAAAAAATGTACTGTGATCCGCGGCAACCACGATCATTGGCTTGCCAATTACATTTTCCACTATTACGGGATGGATGAGAGAGACCGCGCCCTCCTGCAGCCGTATCCGTACAATTCCTTCCATCTTTTACAGGAACGCCTGACGGAAGTTGATTTAAAGCAGCTCGCAGAGCGCATCCTTTCCTGGCCGGTACAGGTGGAAATCGAGGTAGATGGTCAGCCGTATCTGCTTGCCCATGCCTGTACGGCAGAACCGGGGAAATGGAAACTGGACAACTATTATCTGATGGGGGATTTGTGGTACAAGGTTTTTCTTCATGAGGGAGTGCATGGATATATTTCCGTCTGCGGCCATCAGAACATGGGAAATGGATCCATCTGGAAGAATAAAAAAGAAAACGTCTATCTGTGTGACTGCGGCTGCGGCTTTGAGAATGGAAGACTGGGATGCCTTTGCCTGGAAACGAAGGAAACTTTCTACGTATAAACAAACAGAGGAAAAGCAATGAAGCGATATATGATGTCGGATATTCACGGATTTCTGGAGGCATTCGAGGCAGCTCTGAAAAAAACAGATCTTTCGGGGAAAAACCAGCTGATTCTGTTGGGCGATTACATAGATTATGGGCCAGATGGCCGGGCGGTGCTGGAAAAAGTCAGGGCATTGCAGGAAAAATATGGTTCGGAAAAAGTCATTGCCCTGATGGGAAATCATGAAAAGCACTGCTGGACTGGCTGGAAGAATATGCGGATGTCAACCGGCATATCGGCAGTGTGGAGCGATATCGCAGCCGGGAATGGCTGGCATCGGATGCAGATGGAGACTATGAAACGCTGCACAGCTTTCTGAAAGAAGAACATTTTCAAGAGTTTCTGGAAAAAGAAGCACACCTCTCAGAGGATTCCAGAAATGCAGAAGCAGTACGGCTGATGCTCGAAGATGCGGGGGAACTGATTACCTGGATGTGCCATCTTCCTTATTTTTATGAAACAGAGCGCCAGATTCTGGTGCACGCCGGAATTGCCGAATGGGGCGAAAAAGACTGGCTGTGCGTGACCAGCAGGGAGCTGATGGTTGGAAAAAGAACAGTAAGTCGTGGAGCATTCCATAAGGATGTGATTGCGGGCCACATTTCCACGGCAAAAATCAGCGGAAACAGGACATATGACGGTATCTGGCACGACGGTCAGAGTCACTATTATCTCGATGGAACCACTTGGCGGAGCGGAAAAATTCCGGTGCTGGAATATGACAGTGAAACGGGAAAATACAGAGAAATATAGTGAGAAATATTGTAATGCAGCACAGCAAAATCACGGCAGGGCGGAAAAAGTGATTGAACCGAATCAAGCAAGGAGTGAAGCGGCTTCGGATATCCGCTTTGACAAAGAAACAGGATCCGAAACAGAAGGGAGTAGATCAGATGCATTTACCAGTTAGTGTAACACAGGATGAATTATTAGAAGTTTTGCTTCAGGTTGCGCCGGTACGGCCGGTCTTTATCTGGGGTGCACCCGGCATCGGAAAATCCGCGTTAGTGGAAAATTCGCAGACGAAGTCGGCCTGCCGTGCGTGTCGCTCCTCGGAAGCAGCTCGCGCCGGAGGATATCATTGGCATTCCGCAGATCCGGGGCGAGACATCGGAATTCCTTCCGCCGAAAATGATCGCCAGAAAAGAGCCATATGTCCTGTTCCTGGACGAACTCAACGCCTGTACGCAGGAAGTGCAGAAAGCCTTCTATTCTCTGATCCATGAGCGGCGGATCGGAGAATACCATCTTCCGGAGGGAAGCATTGTGATCGGAGCAGGAAACCGTGCCGAGGACAGCGCGATCGTAAAAACGATGTCGTCCGCCCTTTTAAACCGTATGTTCCATGTGCAGCTGAAAGCGGATGTAGACAGTGGATCAAGTGGGCGCAGGCAGAAGGACTCCATCCGTGGGTCATTGACTATATCATCCAGCGGCCGGATCACCTCTTTCCGAACCGCCGAAAACCGAAGAACCGTTTTCCACCCCGCGTTCCTGGCACATGCTGAGCGATGCGTTGAAGGAATACCGGGCCGGGGAGCAGGATATTTCGCAGGAAACATTAAAAATGATGCGTACGCCTGCCTCTTGGAACAGCATGCGGGGATGTTTCTTGCTTACACAAAAACACTGCGCAACACACATCTCCTGGATGACATTATCGCGCAGAAAGCAAAATGGCCGGACAAGCCGGAAAACCGGGATGTGCTGTATTTTCTCGCACAGTCCTTCCGCGCCAGACTGCTTGCAGAACTGCCGAAAAGCAAACAGGGAATTTCCGGCGGCATGCTTTCCTTTGCGTACCGCGCCAAGGGCATGATCAAAGAACTCGCAGTCATCAATTTCGAAATCGCCCAGATGACCGTCGCAGCTGATGGAGCGGAGGCACTGCCGGACTGGTTTATGATGGAAATCATCCGTGATCTGCCGCGGCTCGTCGGATGAAAAAAGGAAGGAGAAAAGGATGCCATACGTTCGAAGCAGGTATTACCGCGAAGAAGAAAAGCCGGCCGGGTACCGCAGAGTGGAGGCCGGCTTTGGTTTGCTGGAAAAAAATACACTGTTCCATCAACTGGATGGGTACATCACTGCAAAGCCTCCCATCTGAATGCAAAAGGAAGTCTGGCCTGTGTTACGAAAGATGGAAATATCTACGTCAACATGCGGGCGAACCTGTCGCCGGAACAATGGTGCTATGTGATGGCACACAACCTTCTGCACCTGGCGTTCGGCCACTTTGACAAAGCGAGCATCCCTTCCGACTGCGAATTTGTCCCGGCACTCTGGAACAAAGCCTGTGATATCTACATTACCAGATTCCTTTATGACATCCGCCTCGGCGAGCCGATCTGCGCAGATCCGGCGGAAGCATATCCGATCAAACTGAACAGCGAGCAGAAAATTTATGAATATCTGTTGAAGCACCAGGATAATGGTGCGCAGATCTGCGGGACAAACTCTGAAAAATTAAAGGATATGATCGGGGTAGAACGGCCGATCGTTTATAAAAAGGGAGAAAGAAATGCATATGCTGAAAAATTTTCCTATGCAGTCACTCATTCCATCAAATCTGCACTCTGCGATGCGGGAGGATACGATCTTAAAACGAAAAAGAATACCGTCATTTCCAGAGCAGCAGAATGGTTCCTGTCCCATTATCCGCTGCTCGGAGGTCTTGCAGCTACATTTAAAATTGTGGAGGACATTGAAATGTGCCATCGGTATGAAATCCATATTGCAGCGGTTGACGCAGAGCAGGGAATCATTTATGCCAATCCGTCGTGCGGATTTTCGGAGGAAGAGTGGATTTTTGTTCTCGCGCATGAATATCTCCATGCCGGACTGCAGCACCAGAAACGGTGCAATGGGCGTGACTTCTTTCTGTGGAACATCGCCTGCGACTACGTCATCAACGACTGGCTGCACGAAATGGAGATCGGCAGAATGCCGCCGGATGGGCTGTTGTATGATGAAACACTTCACAACAAATCGGCAGAAAGTATCTATGATCTGATCGTGAAAGAGATCCGAAAGTACAAAAAGCTAAACACCTTCCGGGGCTTTGGCAGAGGTGATATGTTTAACGGAAACAGACCGCATTTTACTGGAAGAGAAAACGGGGTCAGCTGGATGAACTGCTGAAAAATGCACTGCGGGAGGGATTGGATTACCATCAGGAGCACAATCGTGGTTTCCTGCCGGCCGGGCTGGTGCAGGAAATCAGGGCGCTTGCGATGCCGGTCATTCCCTGGGATGCCGCGCTGGCGAAGTGGTTTGACGTACAGTTTCCACCGCTGGAAAAACACCGTACCTATGCGCGGCCGAGCAGACGGCAGGGTGCCACGCCGGACATTCCAAGACCAGGATATGCGTATTACGAGCAGGATCTGGAGAGCCGGACCTTCGGTGTGGTCGTGGACACGTCCGGTTCCATGAGTGCAAAACAGATCGGTATGGCACTTGGCTCCATCGCCAGCTATGCCGCGGCGAAAGATGTTCCGTTCGTGAGAATCATTTTCTGTGATGCCAAAGCGACGGATGCGGGATATCTGGCACCGGAAGATATTGCCGGACGGGTAAAAGTCACGGGACGAGGAGGAACCATACTGCAGCCGGGCGTGGATTGTCTGGAACAGGCGAACGATTTTCCAAAGGACGGGCCGATTCTGATTATTACGGACGGGGAGATTGAGAATGACCTGAAGGTAAGACGAGAGCATGCATTTCTGCTTCCGAGAGGAAACCGGCTGCGTTCCGGGCACGGGGAGAAGTGTTTTATTTTCGGGAATAGTGCGGCGTAGTCTGTGTCTCTGCAAGAAGCGATAGCAGCGGCAGAGAAAGCGGACAGAATTTGCGGATGATGTTTTGCGATACTTTAGAGAACAGAAACAGAGAACACGAGAGGAGACGCTGAGAATGAGCATTGTCATTACAGGCGATACCCATGGCACCTTTGATATTGAAAAAGTTGTACGCTATTTTAACGAGCACGAAGACGAGTACACCCGGGATGACTATCTGATCATCTGCGGAGATGTCGGCATCTGCGGCTTTTCTGCAGCATACGAAGCGAATACGAGAGCCGTTTTCCGAAGTCTGCCGGTGACGACACTGTTTATCGACGGAAATCATGAGAACTTCGAACAGCTGAACTCCTACGCCGTGGAGCAGTGGAACGGCGGAAAGGTGCATATCATTGAGGACAACATGATCCATCTGATGCGCGGCCAGATCTTTACGATTGACGGGCTGAAATTCTTTACCTTCGGAGGTGCTTACAGCATCGACAAAATGTCCCGCGCGGAGGGAATTTCGTGGTTCCCGGAAGAAATTCCGTCACGGGAAGAGTACGAAGAAGGATGGAAAAATATGGAAAAAGAAGATTTTCAGGTGGACTACATACTGACCCACACAGCCCCAAGAGATGTGGCCGCGGCAATGGGGTATGGAGAGCTGTCTGACGATGAGGTGGAACTCCGCCAGTACCTGCAGCGCGTGGCGGATGAGACAGAGTTTCAGAAATGGTATTTCGGACACTTTCATGAAGATGCGGAAGTGGAAGAGGTGTTTGTGTGTCTGTATGATGAGGTTGTGGAGTTGAGTTAGGACAGGATCTTGTCCTGAAAAAATAAGAAGCATGGTAAGATAAAATAGAAGCAGAGAACAGCCAGAAAATGCACATCGAACCATAAAAATCTGCTTTGAAAAAAATAAAAGTTAATTGTGTTCTTCTGACGGGGCGTCCATGTGATCCAGCGCATACTCACACGCCTGAATCACAAAACTGGAAAAGGTAATGTCCTGGTCAGAATCGGAAATTGCCTGTTCGATCTGATCGATCAGGTGAATGGGGAAACGGATGGTTTTGTTTTCCGTTTCCTTGCGGTTGCCTTTTAACTGAAATGCCATATCAAACTCCATTCTGCTGCCGGAGAATATAAGAACGGAGCATGCTTCCGGATCTTATGTGGAAACTACGGGCAGCATAAAACATAACAAAGGTGTTTCAAAAAAAGTTCGACAAAAAATAAATTTTTCGAATCTGCGAAATCGAAAAATGAAGAAAAAGCTGTTTTGGGGACAGCTTATTTCAGTGCGCTTTTTTCTGGCTGTATTCTGATTTTAAAGAGTACTGGAAGCCCAGTCTGTTTTATTGTATTGCATAACTTGCTTGAAATATGCATTGCAAAATGCATGACAAAATATATTGCAAATAAAGGGAGGATGTATTACACTAAAAGAAATACAACAGAAGAAGGAGGAAAATGAAATATTCATTGCTCTGCTCAGCTAATGTTTGGATGCAGAGCAAGAAAAGCCGCTTTTCCATTGACGGAAGGCGCCAGGGATCCTGAAGACAGCATAAGCGGCAGACATTCAGAGAAAAAGGATCGAAATTTTACATTTACGAGGGAGAAGACGTATGAAAGTGTGGAAGAAATTACAAGTTGTCTTTCTGGCACTGCTTTTATGCACCGGAATGATGACACAGCCTGCTCTTGCAGCATCGCTGCTTCAGGATGGAATCGAAGCAGCCTTGACAACAGACAAAGAAACTTACCAGCAGGGTGAAGAAATCAAAGTTACTTTAACTGTAACCAATACAAATGATACAGCAGTAACGAATCTGTCACTGGAAAATGTTTTGCCGGAAAATTTTGTGCTGGCCGAAAATACGGAGACAACAAAAAAGATGGAATCTCTGCAGGCTGGAGAAACCGTTACGTTGACAACGGTTTGTACGGTAAAAGCATCAGATGACAAGAAGGATGATGAAAATAAGGAAAATCCTTCTGGAGATGACAAAAAGAATCCGACAGATAATGAAAAGCCAGGAAATGGAAACGTAGCAAATGACACGAAAAATCCTGGTACAACAACGGGCAGCAAGGATTCCGGAACGACATTAACAAAAGATCAGGGAACTGGAAACGCAAAGCAAAATGGCCAGTCCTTAAAGGCTGAGAAATTGAAATCTGCACCGAAAATGGGTGACAACACCAAAATTATTGTTTGGGTTGTACTGCTGGTGCTGGCAGGAGCAGCCATTGTTGTTGCACTGAAGAAAAAAAACAGAAGAAATAAAATGTTGGCGTGGTTTCTGTGCCTGATTATGACGGGAAGCACCGTTGCAGGCGTATTTCCGGAACGGGCAAGAGCAGAAGCACAAAGTGTAAACATAGGAAAGGTCATGGAGCTTTCAAGAATATTCTTGTGGATCAGACTACCGTGGAGCTGAAAGCAAAAGTTGAATATACCTACGTGAAGTCAGATGATCCATCGGACGACACCAAAACATATACACGCGGTGAGTGGGTGCAGATGCTCGCTGAAAAGGTTGAAATGAACCTGGATACAGATCCGGATTCCTTAAACCATTATTATGCGGATACGGCAGGAAATGCGTATGAAGCAGCAATCGAAATCGCAGAGAAATATGGAATCCTGCCGCCACCGGATATCGAAGATCTGGAGCAGGATATCCCGTTTTTCTATCCAGATGAACCGGCAACACGTGAATTTGCGGCTTATACGGCAGTACATGCAATGGGATTCAATGGAATACATTCGTATGATACGAACAGTTGGACGGATTGGGATAGTATTACATATCAAAATGAAGCAGCAATTGCAGTAGGGAAAGGATTTCTGGAATTAAATACAGAAAACCAGTTCCAGCCGCATGCGTTGCTTTCCAAGAAAGATGTTAAATCGATTTTCTGTGAAATTGATGAAATCAGACAGGAAGACACAACAATTGGTGAAGAGCCGCATGATAATACACAGTACGTAGATGGTGTATTGAAAAAAGAACTGGAAAATATCACAGATTATACAGTTGTAGAGAATGCGGATGGAACCTATACAGTTACACTTCCGAAAACAACCGAGACAGAAAAAATCGGAGAAGGAAGTGTTATGATCCTCCTGCGAATGAAGTTTATATTTCAGGTATCGCGCTCAAAGCAACTACGGTAACAGAGGATGGCGAGAAACTGATTCTGACATGCATAAAGCCAGAATTATGGGAAGTGGTCAGCAAAATTGATTTTGTCGGAGGCGGTACAGCACTTATCGGAGGAGCTGCCGACACGGATGAATACGGAATTGCAACACAGGCTAATATAGGAGCAGGTGGTGTTATTGATGTTGGCTACGAAAAGAATTTTGAATTTAATATTGGTTCGAATGATGAAGGAAAAGGAAAAATTGATTTTGAAATTCCTGAAATTCTGTGCGTTGTAAATGTTGACGTTGGAGTAAATGGTGTTTCGGTAAATGAACTTAAACTTGCTGTCACGGAAAATGCAAATGAAGATATTACGGCGGAAAAAGAATTTGCTGACAGTGGTCAGGTAGAATTAATGCGTTTTCCAATTGCAATAGGGGCTACCGGTTTTACCTTTGATATTGTACTTTTCTGTTCATACAAAGCAGATGGATCCTTACATATTTCATATAGCGTTGAATCAACACAGGGATTTGAATATAAAGATGGAACATGGAGAGGCATTTTCGATTTTCATCATGGTGTTGATACCCTTGAGGCAAAGGGAAATATGGAAGGCGGTATTGGTATAAAAGGTCTGTTGACTTTGTACAGTGTTTTTGATTTAGCAGGCTATTATGCAGATTTAGGCTTAGGCGTTGAGGCAGAATTTGCATACCATGATTTAGAAAATGGAAGTCTTGCATGCGAGGATATCAAGGTATATCCATACTCAACAAATGGACTGGATACAGATTCCCTGCTTGGAGATGTATTGAAGAAATATTTCGATTTTGATCTGGAATTCAAACCGCTTCAAAATGATGAAAACAACAACTTGAGAATAAAAATGCATAAGGAAAATGGAGTCCGCGTTGAAAAATGTACGTACGCCAGCGGCGGTATCACAGGATATGTTTACTCGAGCAAAACACGTTTGCCGATAGAAAACGCGAGAGTCAGAATTTCCAGAAAAGTCAGAGCAGGCAGCGGCAATGGTGGAAACAGCGTAGCCGGAGGCGGCAGTGGAGGCGGAAGCATGGAGCCTGGAACCTTGAAACAGAAGAAAATGAAATTGCTGTTTTTTCAGGAGGAGCTGGAGTCTGGAGAGAGAAAGGAACAGAAACAGAAAGAATTCTCTATACCGATGTGTTTGGCAAGTACAGCACCAAAAATCTGCAGGATGGAACTTATGAAATTACAGTATCCGCAACGTCTTATCAGACGTACAAGGTTGCGGAAGTTCTGGTTCAGAACAGTGAAATCAGATATGTAGAAGATATCTATATGGTGGAGCGCATGATGATTTTAATACAGGTTCTGTAGAGGGAACGATAACCGATGCAGTCACGGGAGATGGTATTACAGAAACAGCCTACATTGTACGCAAAGGCTGGAACAATCAAACGGGTGATGCTGTGACAGAAGGAGTATTTGAAAATGCAGACTATACTCTTTCAATGGAAAATGGAAATTATACGCTTGAAATCAGCAAAGAAGGCTATGTGACGAATTACAAAAATATCACAGTAGCGGGAGACCAGATTGAAACAGCAAATATTGTTCTTGTACCGGGAGATGGGAACGGTGAAACCGCAGGAGAACTCCGCATCGTATTAACCTGGGGCGAAGAGCCGTGGGATCTGGATTCTCATCTTGCATGCTACTCGTCGGACAAACCGTATCATATCTGGTTCGGACAGACAGATTTCGAAGGAAATTCTGTTGGAAACTTAGACGTAGATGATACAAGTAGTTATGGTCCGGAAACCATTACAGTACGTAACGTAAAAGCAGACGAAAAGTTCAGCTATTTCGTACACGATTATACCAACAGTTACAGTGAAGTGGCCAATGAAATGTCTCTTTCTGGAGCAAAAGTTCAGGTTTATCTCGAAGGCAAAAACATTGCAACATACACGATTCCGACAAATCAGCCAGGAACCTTATGGCATGTTTTTGATTTCGATGGAGCGACCAAAACCATTAAATCTGTAAACACGCTTGAATATCAGAATGACCCATACACCATCGGTGGAATTGATCAGGAAATGGATGATGTGGATGACACAGAAGAGATTGAAATGTACGCTGGAAAGGTACGAAACAAAAAACAGCCAGAGCAGAAAGTGGTTGTTGAGGAAACTCCATTACCGGAAACAACTGCAGAGAGCGTGATTTCAGAGTCGGAAGCAGAAAAACCTGGTGAAGCAGTATCCAAATCAGAATCAGAGCCAGATGATGAAAACGTGGCAGAAGATGAAACGGTAACTCCGTAATACAAAGAAGTTTAAAATGTGGTGAATCAATAAATCTGATGCACCACATTTTAAACGAATCAAGTAAGTAGCGAAGCGGATTGCGAATATCCGCTTTGACAGGCAGAATAAGGAGCAGGTACAGATGAAAAAATGGATCCGCGCAGTATTGGCAGGCATAATCATTCTGGCATTGATTCTGTTTGGGATTTTTGCTGCTCAAAATACACAGAAGAGTATAAAGCCGGAACAGAATCCGGAAGAACAGAATATAAGTGTATCGGAAAACAGCACATCGGATGAGAACACAGCAGAAAACAGTACGGATGATCCTGACATCATTGTAAAAGACAATGTAAAGGTGATTACCAATGAGATGAAATCAGAAGATCAGCCAACGGAAGTTTCTGACAACAGTCTTACCTTTGAAAAAGATCCTGGTTACCAGACCGGAGATGTTCTTGTTGCGGGAGAAATCAGTGCAGCGCCTTCTGGATTTATTCGAAAAGTAGTGCAGAAAGAAAAAACGAATCAGGGTTACCGGGTAGAAACAGAGCCGGCGACCCTGCTGGATGTATTCGAAAAGGCACATATTATCAAACAGTTCCGGCTGACGGAGGATGGTGCAAGTGAAACAGAAAATAACAGCGCTTATACCATTAAAAGACTGTCCGAAGATGAATCGGAAGAAGAGACAGAGGAAGAAAACAGTGATTACGATTACAGTGTCTCAATCAATGTTGAAGAAGAACCCGTTCAGTTTTCCGGAGAGGCAGGATGGGGATGCTGGCTGGAACTTCAGATTGATATCGAAGACGGTGAAGTCCAGTGTGGAATTGCAGTAAGGAGCAAAGCCGGTATTGCCCTGGAATGCGGCGCAAACAGCGAGAAAGAATTTGAAAAGGAAAAAACCGTTTACGAACGAAAACTGCCGAATATCGAGTTCAACGCCGGTATTGTACCGATTGTTATTACAAATCATATGGAAGCCGTTGTCGGGGCAGCGGGAAGTCTGGAGGGCGGCATTCACAGCTCTTACGGTGCAACAGCCGACAGCACCCTGGGATTCCAGTATGACAGCAGAACAGGCAAAGTAGAAGAAGTCAAAGAAGGAAATCTGAATTCAGACGGACTTGAGTGGAGTACGGTTGAGGTGAACGGAAGGCTGGAAGCATACATTGACATCCGGCTGAGCGCAAAATTATATGACAGCGCTGGCCTGAATCTTTCCGGCGGAGCAGTTGGAAAAGCAGAAGGCCAGGCAAAGGTATCCATGAAGGACGACCTGGGTGGATATGCGGGCTCACTGGAGCTTTCCATCAGCCCGAGAATCAAAGGAAAAGCAGTGGTTGATATCCCGGTCATTGATAAAAAAATGCAGGAAACAGATCTTTTGACCGGACCTTTGATCCAATCTGGTCAAAACACTGGGAGTCAAGTGCAGACTGGCAGAAGGATATGGAATGGACGGAAACTGGAGAGCAGGGAGATATCTATGTTACACGGTATGGAGAAGTAAATCAGTGTGACAGCACGGCATTCCAGTTTGAAATCCCAAAAGGCTGGGAAATTCAGACGGAGGAAGTTGGCGGTTCCATGGATGCGGTCAGAGAAAACGTTGTTCTGACAAACGAGAGAGGTGTTACCGTTTCGTTTTGGTACTGCCAAGCGCGCTTGGCGGCTATTCGCGTGATATGCTGAAGGCACAGGTTTCACAGGCAGACACTTCTAATTTCGTGCCTGGATATCCATGGGGAACCGATCGTGACTGTTCAGATCTTGGCGAATTTATGGTAGCACGAGTACATATCACAGGCGAGATGATGGCTGGCATTGATGATGATTATGTTCCTGTAGACAGCACGTTGTTCGCAGTGATACCGACATCCCGTCTTGGCGAGATTGAATTTGCAGGTCAGGCTGGGGACGTAGACGAATTTTCTTTTGACTATCCGACACCAGTTGCATTTATCGCAGAAGCACCAGACGGTACATTTACAGAAAAAGAAGAAGAACAGGTGATTCGCATTTTGAAGAGCTTTAAAGTGGCTGAATTAGATTAAGCAATACCCCGGAGGGCAGGAAGAGATGAACTGTGTTCCGGGGTATTTCAACATCACGTAAGATAAGATGGAAGGAAAGTGTTATTTTAAAATCTTGTGAAATCAAAGAGTGAGGATTTTTTGGAAATTACATAAAAAGAAATAGTAAAGAAAAACGAGCTGCGATATAATGAATGTGATGAAAAAATGAGTAAACGAAAAATCAATAAAAATATGGAAAAGAACATAGAAAACATGGATTTTTCGGGAAACAGAAAGAAAAAGGAGGAGTGTTTCGAGATGGAAACAAAGAACAAAAACAAAAAGACAGTCATCATGCTTGCTGTAATTGGTATTGCGATTGTCTGCATTTGTGTCATCGGAGTTTTGACGAAGAAAGCGTATGACCGTCACCAGGAAGAACTTCGTTTACAGGCGATTGAGACAAAAAACAGTGAGATTGATGCGGAATATCAAAAGTTTGAAAACGAAGAAGACCGGGATAAAAAACTGGAAGTGCTGAAACAAGAAGCGGAGAGTGCAGAAAAGTATAAAAAGACAGAAGGCGCTTATGAGGAATGCTCTTCTCATTATGAAAAAATAGTTGCACAGATGAAGAACTCCTTTGTCTCCGAGTATGACGATACGATCAAAACAATCGTGGATAAAATCGGCGATGATGTTGAAAAAGTGGATGATAAGGAAACACTCAAAAATGCTGTCAGTGAATTTACGGCATTCAAAGACACGTTAAAAGATGAATTCGAAAAGTATAATACCGTCGAACAGGACAGCTTTGACGAATATAACAGTACGATTGATGAATACGTGAAGAAATACAATGACAGAGTAACCGCGATCGAAAAAGCGGAAGAAGAGGCCCGGAAGAAAGCAGAGGAAGAAGCAAAGAAAAAAGCTGAGGAAGAGGCGAAAAAGAAAGCAGAAGAGGAAGCAGCGGCGAAAGCGGCACAGGAAGAAGCAGAGAGAAAAGCGGCAGAAGAAGCTGCAGCAGTCGAGGCAGGCCAGAACTCAGAAAGTGCATATAGCGGTGATTCAGGGACAGAAGAAAGCGACTATTATTACGATAACAGCAGCAATGATAGCAGTAGTGGCTCCGGATCCAGCAGTAATTCTAATGGAGATGACTGGAGTGCAGGAATGTATCATAGCTGGTACGTAGATGAAAATGGAAATAAAATTGAGGGAAGCGGCGATTACTTTGATCGAAGCACAGGTGAACTGTATGATGAAGATGGAAATGATTTAGGAAATCTGGGAGAGTGGCTTTGGGATTAAGTAAATTATCGGCAAAAAAGTGTGAAAAACAATGGAAAGAGTATCTCAAGATAGAAATAAAGAATAAAAAAATGAAAGAAGGTTATTATGTTTTTCTATTAGCGGGAGTTGATGCAAGATTATGAAATTGGACAGATTAGAAACCGATAAGAACCATTGCCAAAGCAAATAAAACCAGCTAAAATAGAGATCAGATCATAAGCACAGCCGCTGGTGTCAAAAGCCGCAAAAGTTGGAAAGGAAGGTTTCAAGATGAGAAAACCAAAACTCCCGACCGGGATTGACAACTTTAAAAAGATTCGCAATGGAAATTACTATTATGTAGATAAAACTTCCCTTGTAGAACAGATTTTAAAATAACGGAAGTGAGGTCACGCTTTTTACGCGCCCACGCCGTTTTGGAAATCCCTGAATATGAGTATGATTCAGCATCTTTACTTTGAATGGAACGGATCCAGCACTTTTTGACGGCTTGAAGATTTCTAAGAATACAGAGATTTGTGAACAATATATGGGAAAATATCCCGTTATTTCCATCAGCTTAAAAGGAATTGATGCCGATTCCTATGAAAAAGCCCGTGCGCAGCTCATAAAAACAATCAATCGTGAGGCAAGAAGATTTCAATTTCTTCTGGAAAGTGACAAATTGAGCCGGGTTGATAAAGTACTTTTTTCAGAACTTTTGACAAGAAATATGGAAGAAGACACCATTACCAGCAGTCTTCAGGAACTGACAGAACTGTTGGAAGTTCACTATGAACAGCAAGTGGTTGTCCTGATTGACGAATACGATGTTCCGATGGCAAAAGCCCATGAAAATGGATATTATGATGAGATGGCATTGCTGCTTCGAAATATGTTCGGAAATGTTTTAAAGACAAACAGTAGTCTTGCCTTTGCCGTTTTGACGGGCTGCCTGCGAATTGCAAAAGAAAGCATCTTTACCGGACTGAACAATTTCAAAGTATATTCGATTACAAATACAGAATTTGATGAAACCTTCGGCTTTACAGATGAAGAAGTAAAGACCATGCTGCATGACTATGAAATGGATGACCGATATGACGAGGTAAAAGAATGGTATGACGGATACCGATTCGGAAAAGCAGATGTGTACTGTCCATGGGATGTTGTGAATTACTGCAATGATCATATCCATAATCCAGAGGCCGAGCCGGAAAATTACTGGATGAATACAAGCGGGAACAGTGTGATTCATCATTTTATCGACAGCATCAATGAACCGGATATGCTCACAAAAACAGAACTGGAATGGCTGGTAAATGGAAAAACAGTGATCAAACAAATCGATGAAATGGTTACCTACAATGACCTGTATTCGACCATGGATCATCTGTGGAGTACACTTTTCATGACTGGATACCTGACACAGCGCGGAAGAGAAAGCGATGGCCGCTATTGCCTTGCAATTCCAAACCGGGAAATTCGAAATATCATAACAGAACGGATTCTTACATTGTTTCAGCAGGAAGTGAAAAAAGACGGGAAAATGGCAGAACAGTTCTGCCAGGCACTGCTTGGGGGAAAATCAGCAGAGGTGGAAAGCCTTTTGAATTTGTATTTGCAGAAGACAGTTAGCGTACGCGATACCTTTGTGCGGAAATCACTGAAAGAAAATTTCTATCATGGAATTCTGCTTGGAATCTTAAGCTATAAAAATGACTGGCGTGTATCTTCCAATCGAGAATCGGGAGAAGGATTCAGCGATATTGTGATTGAAATGGGAAATGCAGAAACAGGAATTGTGATAGAAGTGAAGTATACAGATGAGAAAAAAGATCTGGAAAGAGATTGCCGGAAGGCATTGGAGCAGATTCGGGATAAAGATTATACGCAGACACTGTGGCAGGAGGGCTATAAAAAAATGGTGCAGTATGGGATTGCATTTCATTTAAAACAGTGTTGTGTGATGGAAGAAGAGATGCAGCGTAAGCGGAATCGGGATGGGGCTCTGAATCGTTACAATTTGTTATAAAATTCAGGGCAGAGATATTGCCCTGATTTATATACGGACAAGTTTCTGTCAACATTTTCCGTTCGATATGAGATAAAATGGTAATATTCAAAAGAAAAAGCCTACCATGAGGAGAAAAAAGATGGAAGAAAAGACAGCAAACATGGCAGAGAATATTCGCGTTACATTCACCGGGTTCCACTACATAAAGGATGGCGATTATCCAAATGACTTCGAGGTATGCTTACGGATCCTGAAAGACAACAGCTTATCAGCAGGCTGCTGGGATACAGGATTATATGCCACGGAAGGCGGCAAGCAGCCAGGTGCATTCCGACAGGCAAGGGGCTGCTTTATCGATGCGGACTAAGTAAAAGCCTGGACGAAGCTGGAGGATAAGGTGTATGATTTTCAACAGAACAGCATTGTATGATAGGAATACGGGAGGAGAAGTGTAATGGATAGAAGAAGTAATAATATCGCGATATTTCAGGATTCCATGGATATGATAAAAGCAAGCCAGAAGCTTCAGCAGGCAGTTCAGCTTTCAATTCAGAACCAAAACTGTATGTTCCATCTCAGGCGATTGCACTTCCTGAATCTGGAAAATCACCTTGCAAAACGATTGTTTCATCTAAAAGAAGCTTCGAAGCCGCCTCTGCATACGCAAAATCCGGAAAGCGAGTCTGCGTCCTGAATTTTGCATCTGCAACTAATCCCGGCGGCGGTGTAACACGGGGAAGTACGGCGCAGGAAGAATGCCTTTGCCGATGCAGCACACTGTATCCATGTCTGGATACAGAAACGATGTGGCATCAGTTCTATCAACAGCACCGGAAAACAGGCGATCCACTTTATAATGATGATCTGCTGTATACACCGGGAGTCGTCATATTTAAGACCGACACCTCTGTGCCGGAACGAATGGAAGAAAAAGACTGGTATCAGGTAGACATCATTACCTGTGCAGCTCCGAACCTCCGAAAGAAACCAAGCAATGCCATGAATCCGTCCGCAGGAAATGCGCCGGTTAAGATTAGTGAGAAAGCACTGTACGAACTTCAGATGCAAAGACTGGAACGTGTTTTTCAGGCGGCAGCATCGAACGGAGCGGAAGTTCTGATTTTAGGCGCGTTTGGCTGTGGCGCTTTCTGTAACCCGCCGAGAATTGTAGCACGTGCATTTCGGAGCGTACAGGAAAAATATGCATCCTATTTTGAAACGATAGAATACGCGGTGTTCTGCGGCAGAAACAACACGCAGAATTATGATGCATTCAATATGGTGCTTGGAAGTAGAAAATAGAATCTAAATGGTGTTCTGAAAGAACACAAAAGCGAACAGAAGATACGAGCGTATGAAAAGCACAAACAACAAAAATGAGAGGGACGGCTGTAGAATATGAAAGTTCTGAACTTCGAGGACAGTGTTTATAAGGCAAATGCAATTCGAAAAATATTAGGTAATCGCTGTGGTGTGGCATCGGTTGAGCAGGTGTCTAATGTGGAAGATGGTCTGAAAATGTTGAAAGATGCAGAAAGCGCAGGAGAGCCGTTCGATCTGATTATCACAGATATGCATTTTCCAATGAGGTCAGGAGCCATCAGCGATACAGAAGCGGGAGAAAAATTAGTTCAGATTCTGCAGGAGCGGGGAAATCAAACCAACATTATCGTATGTTCCTCAAGGAATATGAAACTTCCAGGTGTGTATGGATGTATCTGGTATTCGGAAATCAGTGACTGGGAAGAAGAACTTTGTGATCTTGTAAGAGAGATGGAAAAAAGCAAATGATTTATGCGATGAGTGATATTCACGGACAATATGAGCTGTTCAGGAACCTGATGGAGCAGATACCCCTTGGAAAAGATGATACACTCTATGTACTGGGTGACGTAGTCGACCGGGGGCCGGATTCCATGAAGATCTTGAAATATATGATGGCAAATCCTAATATCATTCCCATTATGGCAACCATGAGCTCATGCTCTTCCGTGTCTGAAACTTCTGGTACCGGAACTTTCGAATGGCTTTCTTCATAAACTGTCATCACAGGCACGTCAGTCTTTTGCAGAATGGACGTTGAACGGCGGAATCAGCACAATTCAGGAGTTCTTGAAACTTCCGCAGGAAGAGCGTCGACAGATAGTGGAATATATAGAATCATTTCGTCTGTATGGGAAGAAAATTATAAATAATGGGGAATATTGGCTGATTCACGCAGGGCTGGAACATTTTTCGGAATCAAGGCGGCTTGAGGAGTATTCCGTGGAGGAACTTGTGTGGAAAAGAACCGATTTTGACATCGCATATTTCAAAAACATTACTGTGGTAAGCGGACACACTCCTACGCAGAATATTCTTGGAAACAGCAGACCAGGATATATCTTTAAGAAAAATAATCTCATTGCGATCGACTGCGGAGTAGGCGAAAACAATGGAAGACTGGCGGCGATTTGCTGGATACAGGGGAAGAATATTATGCAGAATAAAATGCATCAGAACAAATTAGGCGGACAGAAGAGAAATACTTTATGGTGGAAAATATGAGAACAGTATTGTGATAAAGTTGTAGAGAAATTTCTTGTTTTCGCTTGCAGAATAACGGAAAGTGCGACATACTTTGAGTAAGAACATTGTGATGATACAAAGAAACAGTCTTAGTGTTTATACAGATCGCGACAGTTTCATTTAACCGAATCAAGCAAGTAGCGAAGCGGATTGCGAATATCCACTTTGACTAAGGAGATATTTTTCGTGGCTGTTATTCAAGAAAGCTTCAATACGCGGAGGAGGGGAAGAAAATGAATTTTAATTTGAGCGTACAAAAATGGCATCTTGTTTCGGAAAAAGGATTACCAAAGGATGGCACATGGTGTTTTCTGGTATGGAAAAGTGCAAAAGATGAATATGAATGGACCATTGGCGGATACAACGAAACTGAGAAGTATTTTTACGCAAATCTTGGCTTAGGCGGGATGATTGTTGATACAGATGAAGTTGTTGCTGGGCAGAACTTTTCAAGGACGAAACCTTTACGGCAGAGTAGGTAAAACAGCCAGGAAAAGAGGAAAACAAATGATTCAAAAGAGATCCAGAATAAAAATAAATACAGATCTAGCAAAAATCAGACAGGCAGGAAAAAATCCGCAGGAAGTGCAGAAAGAGCTTTTGGAGTTCTTTGAAAAAAGAGGATTTGAGTATGAAGAGTATGTTGGGTATCTGTATCAGGAAGAGATTACACAGGAGAAAGCGCAGCAAATTGCGGATGAATTGAAAGAATGTGGATTGGCGAAATTTGTGCATGATTTTTATGTTTATGATGTGGAGGGGAAGATTGTTGTGATGGAAGATGGAAATAAGGAATACATATAATTTGTCTAAATTTCTTATTTGCAGAGAGATGGAGGTAATATTTAATGACTGATGATAAAATTTGCGTATTTAAGGATTCAGATTTGAAAAACTTTGGAAAAAGTATTTGTGAAATAAACATTGAGGAAAGAGAAATAAAAAATATTGATTCTCATAGAAGGATGATCCGACAAGTTTGTGGTTAAAAAAACATTGTGAAAAGAAATATGCATTTGCGTTATTGGCTAATATTCCAGATGATAACAGGGATGAATCTTGGATTACTATTCAAGTTGGCAGTGGTAATAAAATTTTGAATGAGATAATATCTGAACTTGTACGTATGCAACCAGGGTCTGCATATAGGAAGTTTCCTTCAGTTTTCATGAAATACACCAGAGTTTGATTATGCGCAAGAGGTAGATTGTCAAAATATAGATTCATAGCAAGAACAATATAAAAAATTTAAAATTCTTATTTTTGATAATGATTTATTTTTAGAGCAACAACGAGGAAATATTCCGAAAGATATTCTTGATGGATTTTCAGAGGAACAAAAGGCACAAGTTGTCGAGACTTTATTTGCGTATATGACAAGAGTCTTATTTTGGAATAAATCACCTAGTAAA
>ENA-OQCN01000401-OQCN01000401.1-human-gut-metagenome-genome-assembly--contig:-NODE-401-length-23256-cov-7.677764_pt1 | contig 23256 bp, 25 predicted proteins | sample MGYA00242497_ERZ504576 | MGnify/ENA primary metagenome ERZ504576 (study PRJEB26092, sample SAMD00036296) | human gut metagenome | host: Homo sapiens | study: EMG produced TPA metagenomics assembly of... | reverse complement strand
GGAAAGGGGTAAAATCATCGTCCCCTCTGGCACTGTCCACGCCGTCATTGATGGCGATAAGGCGAACGCCACGCTGACGCAGGATTTCCATAATCTGACCGACTTTCAGATAGTCACGACCCATGCGGCTCATGTCCTTGATGCACAAATACTCCACATTCCCGGCTTCCACTTCTTTCATCATTGCTAAAAATCCGGGACGGTCAAAGCAAGTACCACTAATGCCATCGTCCGTGAAATGGACAATGTTTGTAAAGCCCTGCCGTGCGGCGAACTCCTCCAACATTGCCTTTTGATTGGATATGGAATTGCTCTCACGCTGTTGGTCATCATCTTTGCCAAAGTCATCACGGCTCAGTCGTTCGTACAGAGCTGTGATTTTCTCATTTTTTCTCATAACTTGCGCTCCTTTCTTCGGTTTTAGGTTGTGTGTTCTAAGAGACTTCCCAACCGCTTGATTAAGAAGTCTTTTAGAGCATACAACACCGGCAGCAAGTTTATACTTCTTGTACTGTCTTACTGCAAAATGATTGGGTTTATCCGCTTCGAGTTCCTCAAACGATAAATCTACGGCATTTTTGAAATTCTCATCGTCCTCTCTGGCTTCGCTGGCATCAATCATATCAATCAGCATTGCGAAATTCTGCTCCTCTTCCGGAGCTTCATACCAGATATAAGCGATAAGAGCCGTGTAATAGAGCTTTTCAGCCCTGACCCAGAAGTCTCATCGGATTGCTGTCCCTCTCCTTTGGTGTTGACTATAATCGTGTTTACAAGTTTCAAAATATCCTTCTCGCTCCGAATGTAGGCGAAAGGATTGTAATGCATGGATTTAGCAAAGTTTATGGTATTCAAAACTTTTATCTTGTACTTGCCCCTTTTTAACATTTTTCCGCACTCCACCAGTACCGTGCCTTTAGGAAGCGTTTTGTCAATACAGAGAATGATAATTCATTAAAAAATGAGTTGTTTTTGTGGTGTACAGCCTTAGAAATTGCCTGCTGTCACTTCCTGACAGATTAAATTCTTCATTCTGTCCTCTATTGTTACCTTTTTTGCTTTGTTGAAGAACACCCCGACAAGGTAGGTAGTGTTTCCTATTCTCGCCTTGAGATTGCCACCATCAATATAATTTGCTTTATTTTCCGCTGTTTTCTCTTCCTGCATTCGCACCTCTCCTTTCCAAGATTCCCCCTACAAGGGACAGGTAACAAAAAAGGTAACATGACCGAAAAGACCTCTCAAATCACCCTACCTGTATCTGCTACCTGTGTTTTACTTATTTTTCTATTTTCTTGTTACTTTTGTTACCTACAAGAGAAAACCCAGTAAAATCAATACTTTCACTGGATAACAGAACCGGTAACAAAAAGGTAACATCATCAATTCTGTTACTTGAATGGTATCTCTAATTCCAGTTGCTTCGGTACTGCCATAAAACCATCGCTGTCCGCTTTGTCGGGGATTCCCTGAGAGAAACCGGCACGAACCCAGCCACGCTGTTTGCCATAGACACCGAAATGCATGACACCATCACTCATAATCCAGTCTGTTACCGAATTATTCATAATGTCGCAAATCTGTTTCAATTCTCTTTGGCTCATAATCCCTGTGAAGAGCTTCTTTCCAAAGCATTTTGGAACAAACCCTGTCCCCCTTGAAATTATCAAGAAACGCAAGTATCATTCCTGCATCTGCATCTTCCGGCATGAACTGCTTCTGATAATCTTTCAGATACTCGGCTGATTCCCTGCTTAGCATAAGCCTGAACTCTCCTGACCTGTATATCTCCATAGCTTCCGCCCACACCTGCTCGATATACTTTCTTGAAAGCTCTTCATTTTCAAGAATATGGCACTCAGCCCTGTCTGGATAAACCATGACCGGCATAAATCGTCTATTGCCTGTTCTGTCGAGAGGAAGCGTGTCCATAGCGTTGGAAGTGCCACCAAACACGCACTGTCTCGGTCTGTCCTTTGGCTGTGTCTCATAAGGAACCTTGTAAATGTCGCTCTGTCTGCTGATGAATGACTTTATATCCTCAATGCTCCTTGCACTGGCTGTTGCTATCATTTCTGACAGTTCTATGATTAAATGCCCCTGCATCTTCCGGAACACATTTTCATCATCAAGTTTCTTCAAATCATCGTAAACCATGAATCATTCATGGCTAGGAATCTGAAAAACGTTGACTTTCCGGCTCCCTGACCACCCACCAGAATCAGCATATATTCAAACTTCGTTCCAGATCGGTATACCCTTGAAATTGCCCCTAACAGAAGGACTTTCATTGCTTCATAGACATAATTGTTCTGATCGGCTCCAAGGAAGTGATGAAGCACATCTTTGATACGTTCTTTCCCATCCCAGACCAGAGAACCTAGTTTTTCACGAATCGGATGATACTTATTTTCCATAGCAACCACATTGATAGCCGATTTTATCTTCTTTTCCGTTGTAAGGCTGTAATGTTCTTCAAGATACAACATGATATGGTCTATATCAGAATCTGTAAGTGCCGGACTCTCACGATACCATCTAACCCCTTAACAATGTCGTTTCTGTCAGTCATCATGTTATAACGAATGGCTCCCTTGAACTTCGGGTCGTTCTCAAGGACTGTAACCACATTTCTAATGCACTGCTTCACAGCTCCTTTGTCTGTTGTGATTAACTGTTCCCTGATTCCTGCGATATTCCCTGACTCTTCTCTCAATATCTTCCACCCCCTTTCCTAAATCGTGTATCACTGCTTCCTTTTCATCTTCCGTACCCCACAGCAGGGTATCAAGCTGAAACTCAACCTTTTCCCGATTCTGCACAGCTTCCACATATCTTTCATCAATCTTTTCCATGCTTTCCGGTCTGAAATTCCGCTCCCATTCTTTCAGCAGATGAAGATAGTCGGACAGCACCCGATATGTCTTTGTTTTCGTTTCTTCAAGAATCTGCATTGGAGATTTCTCTCTTCTTACCGGCTTGGGCGGTGATCGCACCGAACTGTCATAGATAATCCCAAACTCGTCAGCTATCTGCATGGCTGCTTCTCTTGGTGACCGGTTATAATATTTAGCGACAAAATCAATCGCATCTCCCTTTTCCCCACAACCAAAACAAAAATATTTTTTATCTGTCGGTTTTACTTTCATGCTCGCCGTTTTGTCCTGATGAAACGGACATCTGCACATGTTATTTCGATTGAAAACAATGCCTGCTCTCTCCATGACTTCCCTTGCGGTCACTCTTTCCTTTACTTCATCAAATACTCCCATACAATCCTTTCCGGACAATAAAAAAGCATCTGTATTTCCACTAATGGATTACAAATGCTTCCTAAAGTTCCATATTCTTTTTTCTGATATGCACATCTTGTTTTTTCTCATATTCCATAACCTGCTTCTGTTTCTCTTTCAGTTTTGCCTGAATGGAAACCCTTGCCTGTTCCTTAATCTGTTCCTTTGCCTTAACCTTATTTTTCGGCTCATTCAGGGCAGAGATGATATTTCCCAAAAGTGCCTGTGATGCTTTTTCCAGTTTGGCAACAATCGCATTTACGACCTTGGAAGCCACCGACTTTGATTTATCACTGAGTTTGTCTTTCGGCTGTTGCTGTAAAAGTTCTCCATAGTCCTTTACAACATCAACATCATGCTTCACTGTTTCCTCTTTCACACGCTTTGTGACAACCTCACAAGCCTTTTCATAAGCAAGGTCTACTGCTTCTTCAATGACTGCGTTTACGTCCTCTATCTTCATCACAAGACCATCAAGAACAGCCTGTTTTTCCTCAATGCGTTTCTTCTGATTCATGATGATAAAATCCTGCTTCTCCAGATAGCTTGCACCGCCATACACCGGCTCAACATCAATCGTCAGTCCATGATTCTGACAGATGCTGATAAATAGTTTTCTGCACTCTTCATCAAAAACCATCTTCCGGTTATTGTACTTTCCCTTTTTCTCATTCGGCTTCGGAAGTTCAAAGCCAAGTTCTTCCAATGCCTTATCCTGTTGGGGACATAATTCTCCATACTGATTCACAGCATCAAATACATGCCGTTCATGAATATGTGGTGTTGCTTCATCAAGATGCAAAGCCCAGTCCAGTATATGAACATGGGAACCATACCGTCTGTTAAATTCCTCGAAATATTCTGCACTGACCTGTGCAAGCACATCAGCAGACACCGCACCGTCCATGTTTCCAAGCTGTAATAAAGTTTCTTCCGGACACGTTTTATTATTTTCAAGAATAGCATCAATCGTTTTTACTCGGTCATAGTGTCTTGCTTTCCGGTTTCTCTCATTCTGACCGTCCACATGGTCTGAATATTTCTCAACATAATATGCTTTTTCTATTTCCGTAAAAGTGAATCTCGCCCGCTCGTCCTTATCATTCGGCAGGCTGTACCCCTGATAACAATCCCAGTACACATTCATCTTCGTTCTCTCTGCGTCAATATGCTCACTATTTTCTACATCAAATCTGCGGTCATTGTGCTTTGCGTCATAGGTTCCATGCTTGCCTGACCGTCCATTGTGCCTAGTTGCTTTCATGCTAATCTTCCTTTCTTTCCATAAAAAAGACCAAGTAAATCTCTCTACTCAGTCTGTTTATCGTAACAATATTTAGTTCTTTTCCCGAAGGGAATTGCAACAAAGTTGCTTAATCTTGTGAAGCTTTGCTACAAGCAATACCCAGTACTTAGTGGCGAAACGCCACTAACTGGGCAATGGTTGCACCCTTGACCGGCTAAGGCGCTTCGCCCTTAACCCGAGCGGAGTCTTTCTCCTGCACCTTGCGTAAGGCTCTGCCTTTACAATCCGACAACCTGAAATTTGTGGGTTCTTTACATAGATAAAATTTCAATTTTCAAAGCTATCCCCATTGAGAGAATAAACTAAAATTTATTCCACTATCCCACTCCAATTGTTTACAATAATATCTGCGTTACTTTCAAGGTCCGTAGCACCGTCCAATTCAATTTTTACACACGACATATTTGTCATCCATTCTTTCTGTTCTCTCATATTTGGTGATCCATCTTCTTCATAACTTCGATTATCTTTCAAAAATTTCATATGGGATTCATACATATCTCCACCTTCAAGTACTCTTCTTCCAAATCGCTCTATTGCTCTTTTATGAACTCGTTGTATTCGAATATCTGGTTCAACATAAAGAAATACCATCATTTTAAACATATCATCAAATGCATAATGAAAGGAACTCATCGAACCAGCCATAACAAAATGTTCATATGGAGCAATATCAGTGTTCAGTCTGCTAATCTTTTCTTCCCTCGTATACATTTGTGTATATGGACTATCTGTATTCTGTTTCCAAATATAATCATCCACATCAAAATATAGATATCCCAGTTTCTGTGCAACTATTTTTCCAAGTGTTGTCTTTCCACTTCCAGATGGACCAATTATCATAATTCCAGTTGACATATTTACACCTCACTAAATAGCAATAAAGATTTATTATTGTTCTGAAAATCGGAATTTATTACTTATTCATTTCATCAACTAAGCTTGCTGCTTTTACCGTCATTTCCACCCATCCAGGCACAAAACCACTGCGCAATGCATTTTTTACCGATTTAAGATTTGACCACGCACAGCAGTAAAATGGTACTTTGCCTCTTTCAATTATTTCAATTGCAAGATTACTTGTTAGTGATGAAGCAATTCCCATTCTTCGATATTCAGGCAAAACATCGACACCTATCTGCCACATATTATCACAATCCGCTGAACACGCTGCGAGACCTACAAGCTTCTCACCATCATATGCTCCAACTCCCAGAACATCTAACTCTTTTCTATCTGCACACAATGCATTCCCCCACATTGGAAGATACAAATCTGCAAAATCTTTTTGTTCTAACACTTTAAGGACATAATTGCACTCTAATCTTTTCAATCGTTCCATATCCGGCAAAAAATACTCTGCCATAAAACATACTCTATATCCTTTTTCTTTCATCCGTTCATCAAGCCAGTGCATGTTAGGCGTCTCAAAACAATGATAAAATTCAAACTTACTCAGATATGTTTCAACTATTTCTTTAAATTCATCTTTCACAGATGCAACTACATTGCTTCCATAAGACACAAAATTACAAGCGATAGGTTCTTTATAATATTTTCTTGCCAAAGGTCCAACTCCAGATTTAACAAATACATTTGTATCCTGAAGGAAGTCAGAAACCTTTGCATTTGTGTCATATGCAGATTGCTGCATTGCTATATCCATTATTTCTTTATTCGTCATAACTTACTTCCTTTTTTATTCTTTATCCAATACTAAATTATAAATTGTTATCATTCACTAAATATGAAGTTGTCAATAGCGTTTAACAGAATTAAGATTCTTTTTATTCCTTTATTCTGCCTTATTAAGATGCCACAAATCAAGAATACTTCTCAATTTGTGGCACTAATTCATTAAACAAAATGTGCTATAATCGAATGTCTTTCTTCAACTATATTAAACCTAAATGTTTTTCGACACAAGTTAATGTACTCTCAACTGTACTATCCACAGTTCTCTCTATCCAAAAGAAAGAACTGCTTTTAATCTCCTCTATGCGATTTACATTGAGTTCATATAAGGTAATATTCACAGTTTGTTTGGCTTTTTCTATATCAGTCGCTGAATTTAAGTACTGAAAAAATCCCTGATGATCTGGTCGATTACCATATTCATCAACAAGATTAGATGGGTCTTTTATGAGAAAAACAACTCTCGCTGGTTCAGAAAAAGCGAGTGCCTGAGCAACTGTAAGATGACAATCGCACAAAACTTTCTTATTTTCTGATAAACGAATCAAATCAAGAAGAACAAACTCTAACTGTTCACGAGTATTATTCAACAGCCAATTCTTATATTCTTCAACTGTTCTTCCAAAAAATTCATCTGCACTGTTAAAATACGTATTCATCGCAGGCTGAAATAATGGGTTCGACATTTTTTTGTGCTCGTCGAATCTCTCATCAACATCAAATAGTTCAAATCCATACTTTTCCGCCAACGCACGTGAAACGGTTGTCTTTCCTCCACAAGGTGTTCCCGTTATAAAATAAACATTTTTTAAGTACTCTTTGATTACATTATCTTGAAATATCATTGCACAATCTCCTTTATTAAATAGTTTTTCGGGTTCTGCCTATACATAAAACTATTTAACATAGTTCTATGAACTCAGATATTTCTTAATTTTAAGAACATCATCATATTCATTTCACCTCCACAACTTTCGATTTGGTAAACCATCTATACAATACCATACTTCATTGTCCATTACAATAATTGCATCGCTCCCGCTTATTCTCATCAATTCTGCAACTATTATATTGTGATATTATGCTTACTCTTAGGCTGTCTGTTCACTTTTCTTTGCGTGATACGCTTCACGTCTCATAGCCAGTGTTTTTTCATATCTCTCTTTTGCAATAGGGTCTCCATTCAATGCATCTTCACACATTTTTCTGTAGCTCTTCACTGTGGCTCTAACCTGATACTGTTTACGCTCTGCAAGCTGACTCTTTGCTTCCTGATCTCCGGCTTCCGCCCTGGCTCTCAAGGCTTCCATCTGCTCCTTTCTTCTTGCGGTATGCCGTCTGTTGTATTCTGCATTTCTCTCTTCCAAATATTTTGCATATTCAGGGTCATTTTCTGCTCTCTGCTTACGCTTTTCTGCTGATTTCCTTGAACGTTCTCTTGCAATAGCTCTACTCTCCTCAAGCTCTCTGACGGCTTCCTGATTGCCTTTTTCTGCCTGCTCCTTTAATTCTGCCAAAGCAATCTTTTTCTTCTTTGTAGCACGCTCCTGACGTTTCTTTTCCCTTTCCAATGCCAAGCGTTCTTTCTCTTCCATCTTCGCCCGATATTCAGGGTCAGACATTCTCAATTCTCGCATTTTTTCAGATCTCTTACGGTTGTTCTGTCTGCCTTTTTCAAGGATTGCTTTATATTCTGCCATAGCTTCAGGATCTCCAGCTTCTGCTTTTGCCTTGATCTCTGCACGCTTCTGAATTCTTTTCTGCGTAGATTTCTTAGAAGATTTTCTCTTTCTTTCAGCAATCTCTTCCGCTCTGCGTGCTTCCTCTGACTGCAAGGCTTCCACTTCATCCTCACTGAGTGGAAGAACAAAATTTCCAATGAAATTGAAATAAATATCCACTTGCTGAGTACGGTCTTTTGTTCTGCCACCCTCTGCTTCATGAATTACAACCTTTTCAATGAAATCATTAAGCATAGGTGTTGTCAGTTCCTCAAAATCTCGGTATTTCTTAACCAGTCGCACAAATTTATCAATCTGCACTGCCTTAGTGGATATACGTTCTGTAGCAGTTTCAAGTTCTGAAATTCTCTGCTCTAGGCTGCTTTGTTCGGTGTCATATTCTGTCATAAGGCGGTTAAACTGTCTCTCCGGCAATCGCCCCAGTGTGAAATTCTCATACAGACCTTTTATCCGATCATCCAAATCCATCATACGACGTTTTGCTTCTAACAACTCCTTTTTATCATCTGTATTATCCTTTTCACACTGCAATTCATACTGTGCTTTCAACTGTTCTACAAACTCTTTTTCATCTTTAAGGACATACTGTGACACTCTCTTAGTTGCCTGATAAATCAGCATTTCTATTGTGCTTGCCTTGATATAGTGACCAGTACATGAATGATATTTATTGTGGTACCGGCTACACCGGAATGCCTGATTGCTGTCATATATTTTCCCATCTTTTGGCTTTGAATTGATATATGCCAGTCTGCTTCCACAATCCGCACAATAAAGCAGTCCTGACAGCCTGTGCGCAGGCTTTTCACTGTTTCGCCTTGGAGATACCCTTTTTCTCATTCTCTGCGCTTTATCATATGTTTCCTGATCAATGATAGCTTCATGTGTATTGTAAAAGACAAGCAGTTCGTCCTCATTTGCAATTCTTTTCCGTTTTGTCTTAAAATTATCCCTCGTTGTCTTCCCAAGAACGGTATGCCCCAAATACTCACGTCTGTTCAAAATATAGCCCACTGTTGTAGCATTCCATGTATAAGGGTCATGGTAATTCGTACACTGGCAATCCTCAGGATGATTCTGTCTCGCATAAGCCGAAGGAATAAGGATTTTATCCTCTGACAAGGTATCTGCTATTGCGGTTGCACCCATTCCATCACAAGCAAGCTGAAAAATGCGTCTGACAACCGAAGCAGAAGCTTCATCAACATACAATGTCTGCTTATCCTCAGGCTTTCTGTAATATCCATAAGGCACTGCACCGCTGACACGTTTTCCGTCTCGCATTTTTGCCTTGAACACTGCCTTGATTTTCTTACTGGTATCTTTTGCATACCACTCATTCATGATATTCAGAAATGGTGTAAAATCATTATCTGCCGGATTGGCACTGTCAACTCCGTTATTTACTGCAATAAAACGGACATTTTTCTTAGGGAACATCATTTCCGTATAGAAACCTACTTGCAGATAGTTTCTGCCAAATCGGGACATATCTTTGACGATCACTGTTCCCACTCTGCCGGCTTCAATCTCTGTCAGCAAAGAATTGAATGCCGGTCTGTTGAAGTTCGTTCCTGAATATCCATCATCACTGAAATGCTGAATATTACCAAAGCCATGTTGCACTGCATAATCTTCCAGATACTTCTTCTGGTTTGTTATGGAGTTGGATTCGCCCTGCATCTCATCATCACGGGACAGACGCTCGTAAAGTGCTGTTATTCTATTATCTTTAGCCATTTTCTCAGCTCCTTTCATAATGCTAAAAAATAAGAACACACAGAAAACACTTCATTTTTTAATGACCTATTTTCTCTGTATTCTTAAAATCTAACCCTTCAGATCAGTGACAACATAAGACGAGTGCATCTGCATCAGGTTCGGCTTCACAAAAAAGCAAGTCTTACCGGAACCGGAACCACCGATAACAAGAATATTTTTATTTCTTGCATACTTCGGCTCTTTCGGTCTGCCGGACATCATCAGCCGTTCCGTCTGTGTCAGAAGGACATTATTTTCAAACACAGAATCCATATATGGCTCTATGTCCTTGGCATTTCCCCATGAAGCGTTTTGTCAAGTGCTTTTTTGAGTTATTGACGCAAATTATCGTGAAAGTGCGAAAGTGCAAAGTGCAAAGGGTCTGCGTTTTGCACTTTCAGCTTGCGGGTTCGGGTGGTTGCTTCTTCTTGATGAAGTTGTACCATTGACCGCCGACACGCCTTGCGCCTAAAATGCCGCCCATGTTGCGCTTGGCGTTCTGTACCGTCCTCTCGGATATTCCGGCTTCGGCTGCGGCTTTTACAATGTCCTCGCTGGCAAGCTCTTTCCCGTCTGCAAGCAGGTCAAGTATCAGCCGTTCCGCCTGTTCGGTCTTGGTGGCGGTGTTGCCGCCGCGCCGGACAGCAGTTCGTCGGCGGTGATGTCGTATTCGCCTATCCACGAAAAGCCCGTTTCCGGGTCAAGGCAAAAGGCAACGGGCTTGCCCTCCGGCGCAAGGGAAGATTTGTCATGGACGATAACGCGCACATTCGGTTCTCGCTTCACGCGCCCGATCAGCAGGACGCTCCTGCTGCGGCGCGGAAGTCGATAGAACCTAAGCCCCGGTATGCGCTCTGCCCTCCGGCAGCTTTGTTGAGATGTCCGATAAGGATAACGGCGCACCCGGTACGCTCGGCAACATCGGCAAGGCGGCGGAACATGGGGCGCACTTCGTTTGCCCGGTTCATGTCGGTCTTTTCGCCCATATACGCCTGTATGGGGTCAAAGATAATCAGCCGCGCCCCGTTCTGCGTGATTGCTTTTTCTATGCGCTCGTCGGACAGGGTAAGCTCCCGTTTTGCTTCATCAATCACAAGCACCCGGTCAAGGTCTGCGGCGGCTTCTATCAAGCGTGGCTTGACGGTATCGCCCAGCCCGTCCTCGGCGGTCTGGTAAATTACTTGGAATGGCGGCAAGGGCTTCATTCCCGGCAGCGTTCCCCCGGTGGTGCAGGCGGCGGCAAGGCGTAGGGCAAAGGTGGTCTTGCCCTCGCCGGGATTGCCTTGCACAATGGTTACTTTCCCAAAGGGAATATACGGCTCCCATAGCCATTCAACGGTTTGCGTGTCAACCTCGCTCATGCGGATAATCTCAACGGTTTCTTCCTGCGGCGGCTCTTTCAAGCCGTAAATCGCTTCCCGGATATACTTCCCGTCTGTGATTTCTCTCCGGCGCGTCTGCACCTCATTCCAGTCTTTGAAAAGAGGGATAAGGCGGTGGACAGTCAAGCCCTCTGGCATAAGCTCCGCAAGGCGGCTGCAAGCGTCGCTTCCGGCTTGGTCGCTGTCAAGGCAGAGGTAAACGGTCTTGATGTTCGGACGGTCAGAGAGGAAACGCAGCAGGCTTTTTCTCCCACGCCGCCCAGTGCCAGATAGCTTTGCTTCTGCCAGTCCTTTTTGAACAGACAGAGGAAAGATAACAGGTCTATCGGGGCTTCAAAGACAAACAATCTTTCGCCCTCGCCACGGTAGCAGAAGTTAAAGGCTTTGTCGCTGCCTTTCACATCAAGCCGGAAGCTCCCGGCTGTGCCACGCTGATGGGCATATCTCGGTACACCGCTTTCATCACGCCCGACAAATACGGCGTTATGGTGGGCGGCTTCCTCGTAAATATCCCCGGTGGAAAAGAAAAAGCCCGACACATCTTCATCAATGCGGCGGGCGGCTGTGAGGTAGTTCCTCGCTGTTCGGTTGTCGGGGCTGCGGGGCGCAGTCGGAAGTCAGAAATGGGCGCGGGGCTTGGTCTGTCCGGCGGCGGTGCTGCGCCTTTTTCTCCCGTCAGCAGTTCTACGGCTTCGGTAAAGCTCTTTCCGAAAAACTCCATGACAAAATCAACGGGTGCGCCGCCCTTGCTCTGGCTGTGCCTGTACCATTTGTTTCCCCGGACGGTCAAGCTGTCGTGCCGCTTCCAGCGGTATTCATTTCCGGCGCGGGTAAGCTGCTCGCCCTGTGATTGCAGGAAAGAAACAATGTCGGCTTGGTTGGCGCGGTCTATCTGTTCTTGGGTGTAATACATGGCTGATACCTCTCTTTCTGTGGTTGAATTGTTCATAGTTTTGATGTAGAATGAAACCGAAAAATCGGAAGTTAGTGAGGTGCTGGATTGTGAATGAAAGAGAAAGAATTATTCACTTATGGTTTGAAATGTGGCTTACAAAACAGGATTTAGGTATTGATAATATTTTTGCAGAAGATGTAATTTATACTGAAAGTTGGAGTCCAAAATATAATAACCGTCAAATCGTAAAACACTGGTTTCAGGAATGGAATACTCGTGCAAAGTCGTTGCTTGGGAAATCAAACAATTTTTCCACAAAGGAAATCAGACGATTGTGGAGTGGTATTCAAAAATGAAATGAACAATGGGAGCATAGAGGAATTTGATGGAATTTCCCTGGTTGAATGGACAAAGGATAATAAAATAAAATCATTGAAAGAGTTTGGTTGCAATTTGAATAATTATAATCCTTATGAGCATAGTGACCTGCCCGAATTTAGGGACGAAAGAGCAAGTTGGTTTTAATATTAGGAATCAATAGCGTCCATTTTATCGGAAAACATTTAGGACGGACAAGTAAAACAGCTTGCCCGTCCTTTTCTTTATCGCTCCTGTTCCTGCCGCTTGGTGCGGCTCTGCGTCTGTTCCGGTTGGTCGGCGCGGAGTGCAATATCCACGCACCTGCGGATTTTTTGAAGCTCGGCAACCTCGGTGCGGGTATCTTTCAGTTTGGTATAATCGCTGTCCCTCTGTGTTTTGAGGTCAGCATATTCCTGTTCCCATTCCGCAATAGGCAAGGTCTTTGTTCCTTTCGGCAGATTTGCATGGAGATAGCGGCTTGCCGCGTTCCATAGGGTCAGCTCGGCGTGGTGGGCTTCCTCGTACTTGTCGCGCTTGTTTGTCCAGCCGTTTTGCAGCTTTTTCAGTTCATCGTGAATGGGCTTGTACTCTGTGTAGTTCTTCCCGTATTCAATTAGCTTTTGTAGCTTCTTCATGCGTTCCTCGGCGGTTTTCATTCCCTCCCGGATTGAATAGGCTTTATCACTGACAGAGGAAAGAGAAGCGTCCAGCTCATCAAGATTAGAGATACCATGCTCGGAGAGATAGTTGACCGCTGCCGCTATGGTTTTCAGTTCGTCGGCTGCGTGTTGGTGCTGCCAACTCTGCGAATACTTCCGGCTCTTTTCTCTCTGAACGCTCAAATACTTCATCAACAGATTTGCAAGGTTGGGAGATTGCGGCGGCTGCTTCGGGGCGGTTTCCCGCGCTTTGAACAGGTCGGCAATCCATTCCTTGAGCTTGCTAATCTGCGCCCGGATTTCCCGGATAAGGCGGTTTGCCTTTTGGATATTGCGGTTCAGTTCGCCTTTCTCGGTGGCGATACCTTTCTTCTCCATCTGGCAAGCCGCCACGCCCATGTGGACGGTGGGTATCTCGTCAATTCCTCTCTCGGCGTTGCTGCGGTGGTCGATACGCTCCGGGCTTCCGTTCCTCTCCAAAAAGTCGTTGGTAAAGTCAGCCCATGCCTTGCGCCACAAGAGGGTGTTGTCCTTGTCGTTCCAGCCTGTAAGGTCAATTTTGTGCGTCTTGTATCTGCCGCTTGGCAAGCGGATACGCTCGCCGTTTTCGTCAAGGTCATATTCCTTTTTGGATTTCGCTGCCCACGCGCCGCGCCCGTCAAGGGGGCGCATAGTCAGCATGATATGACAATGGGGATTGCCGCTGTCGGTGTCGTGAATGGCAAAATCAACGCACATTCCTCTGGAAACAAATTGAGAGGAACAGTATTCCCGGACAAGCCGGATCTGTTCCTCTCTGGATAATTCTATGGGGAGCGCTGCGTCAATCTCACGCGCAAGCTGGGCGTTCCCGGCTTTCTCATAAAGTTCCACGCTATTCCACAAGGTTGAACGGTCAGAAAATGAGGGTGGCGTGTGGGGCGGCAGCATGATTTCGGTATGGACAACGCCGCCTTTGCGAGTGTAGTCATGGGTCATTCCGTCCCATTCGTTTGTCAGCTTTTCGCCGCTTCGGTAGGCGGCTGCGGCAACGGCTGATTTGCCTTTTCCTCGGCTCACAATGCCGATGTTCCAATGGTAAATGGCTATGGGTATCACCTCCCGGATAGGATAATAAAACCCCGCAAAAATGGTACAGACGCCAAAGGCGGGTGTACTGTTTTTGTGGGTGTGCAGGGATAGCCGCGAAGCGGCGCAAGGGGTGCAGCCCCTTGTTGCGGCAAAGCCGCCATATCAGAGCGCGGGGAAATCTCCCTGTGCGGAGATAAGCCCTCGGCAGAGCGCACACGCCGTAAGGGTGTATAAGTGCGCCCTTAGTTCCTAAGGGATTTATTCGGCGTTCCCGCTTTCGGCTCGTTTTTTCAGATATTCCCGTACTGGCTCACTCGTTAATGCAAGCCGGAGAAGCGCGGCGGCTTCCTCGTCGGTCATGTTCTTTGCTTCCGGCACAATGCTTTCAAAGACCGCGCCCCGGACAATAAGGCGGTGGCTGCGTGTTCTGCGTTCCTCTTTGGATAGCTTCTGACGCAGCATCTTTTCCCGATTTTCAAACTGCCGGATTTTCTTCTTTCCGTCCTCAATCTCGGCTTGCAGCTCCTCGCGGGTTTTCTCTCTTGGCTTTGTCATGGTTGGTCGCTCCTTTCTGCTTATAAGCATAGAAAAAGGACAGTCGATTTTCTCGGCTGCCCTTGTAAAATAGAAAACTTATTTACTTTGCAAGAAGGTTTTGTTCGGATACTTTTTCATCAGAAGTATGGCTTGTTTGGGCGTGGGGCATATCAGTCTGAGTTTCCGTCAAAGTCTGTGTTATGATAGTGTTCATATAACCAGTATTTTCCCTCAAACTCAACGACAATGTTATCGCCGTACTGATAAACCGCAGCCCCTACAATATCATCATTTGCTTGGAAATTTTCTTTTGGTTCTTCCGAAGAACTAACTGTGTTTTCGATTTTTCCTAACAAATTGAAAGAACTTTTTTCATCTGCGAAGTTGGGTTGAGAGTCAACGATTTGATAAAGCGTATCATTTACATAGACCATAGGAGCAATATCTCCAGAAATGGGAACCAATGCCTTTAGCAAATCTTCTCCTGTTACACCTAATTGTGCTTCATCGCTTGCAAAAGGAATACGCAGCAGGTATTGTTGGTCTACTTCGTAAAGATATATATAAATGCCTGAGCCAACATCTTGTGTGTCACCTAAAAGAGAAAGAACATCTTCTCTTGTCATGGTCGGTGTTAGTTCTTTAATTTGCTCAGATGTTACCTGCGTCGGTGTATCGAGCGGTTTTTTGTTTTCTGGTATTAGACTAAGGATTTCTTCAGTCAACGGGTTACTTTCTCCTGCGTCAATCGTTTTTGCAGCTTCTTTTATTTCTTTATGAGAATAGTCGCTCAAATCTTCAACAGCAATGCCGAGAGAATTGAGATAATCAACCGCTGCATTATATTGAATTATATCAACGGCAAATGCGGTCAATGGTATCATCAAGCACAAGCAAGCTGCAATAGCCCCCCACTTTACCCAAATGGGCTTTTTGGCTTTCTTCTTGTAGTTGAGAGCTTCATCGACATATTTTGTATCAAGTTCGCTCATAGCGTCGGAAAACTTCTTTGCGTTCATATGAATACCTCTCTTTCAATCAAATATTGCTTCATCTTCTCGCGGATACGGGTCAGCCGGACAGAAATGTTTTTCTCTGAAAGCCCTACAAACTCGGCTATGTCCTTGTAGCTGTCAGAAAACCAATAGCGGCGCATGAAAATAACGCGGTTTTCGGTAGTCAGCGTGTCTAAAAATGCTTCAATGATACGGGCTAACTCTTTGGCTTCGATTTCTGCTTCTACTGTATTCGGGGCTGCTATACAGGCTTCAATTTCTTCCAAAGCAATCGTGTAATGGCTGCTCCGTTTGGCTGCTTCCTTTCTCCAATAGATTTTGAGTGAAATGTTCCGAATGATTTTAACAAGATAAGATAGCAGCGGGTTAGGTCGTGCCGGGGGAATGGCGTTCCATGCGCCTAAATAAGCGTCGTTTACACATTCCTCCGCGTCTTGTCTGCTGCCTACGATATGGTAGGAAAGATTGTGGCAGACCTTTCCGTATTTTATATCCAGCTCTCGTATGCCTTGTTCTGAACGTCCAAAAAACATTTCTATGATTTTTTCGTCGTCTATCATCTCACCGCCTCCTTTCGGGCTTCACCTATGTACTACGGTTTCAGCGGCAAATACTACATCTAATCCGAAACTTTTTCAAAAAAATTATAGCACATCTTTTTGAATAGGGTGTGTCAAGTTGCCGGAATGTTTCTTTGCCGCTTCGCTTGCCGCCCTGCGGCGTTCCTCGTTGTATGGGGCGGTCAGACGGAAAGAGAAACGCCCCTTGCGGATTTCAAACTCCATGCAGCCCGTGTCCGGGTCTGCGTCGATCTGGCGGCACTGGTCGGGGTGAGCTACGGCGTAGGCGGTCAGCCTGTTCTTGAGGTCGGTGTTGTGGGTGCGGATATGGATAAGCGGGTCTTTCTCGTCAAACCAAATATCGGTGGTCTTTTCCTGCTTTGTCAGCCCTGTTCTCATAAACTCTCCTTTCTGCGCCCCTGTTACGCAATAGGGGCATTTTTCGGGTGTTTTTCCCGGCTCTCGACTTGGGGAAAATGAGGATTTTCAAATAGAAACCGCCCGGACAGGGAATGGTTCGTCGGGGCGGCTGTTATCGCAAGATTTCTGTTTTTTCCGGCTCTTGACCGTCAGACGCGGATAAACGCAAACTGTCGGCAAGTACCAGTTTGAGCAGTTTGTCGCGGAATGTTTCTGTGCTGCTGTGATTGAAAAACAACTCCGCAACAATGGTCTGCCCGTTCCTCTGGGTCGTGATGATGCTGTCGGGGGTCTGTTCTGTCATAGGCGGCTCCTTTCTTTGGGCGCAAAAGAGGGATTTCCCGTAGTTCGGAAAATCCCTCTTGGTTGACGGTTATTCTGTTTTACTGTGTGGGCTGTGCGGCGGCTGCCTGCGCCTTTCGCCTTGCCCGGTATTCCCGCGCTTTCATGCGGTCATACTCCCGCTGCTTTTCAAGGTTTCGCGCCCGGTACTCCCTTGAATACTGCCGGTGGTAGGCGCGGCTCTTTTCCTTTTTGGCTTCTTCGATTTCCTCACGCATTTGCCGGATTTCCTGCTCGGTCGGTTCTGCAAGCTGTGTCACTTCATTCTCAAACTTGCCAATATAATTGAAATATATGCTGATGTGCTGGATTGCGTATCTCGCCCTTTTCTGGTCGCGCTCATGCACTTCAATCCGGCTGATAAACTCGTTGAGGATAGTAGGGGTAAGGTCGGTAAAGGCAGCATGGCGTTCCGTCAGCTTCAAAAACTTCTGCGCCCGTCCTCCCGCGTTCTCATAAGCGGATAGCTGCTCTTGGAGCGTGGCAAGCTCCGCTTTCAGCGCATAGTATTCTTCCGAATACTTTTGCGACATCTGCTCATAACGGTCTTGCGGGATCGTGCCGAGGGCGTTGTCCTCGTAGAGCTTATTCAGCACCTTGTCAATCTGTTCAAGGCGCGTCGTGATTTGCGGAATACGCTTCTGCTGTTTCTTAGTCTGGTCGGTCTGCTGCATGGCAAGGTTCTTTTTCACTAAGGCTTCAAACTCCACCCGGTTGCTGATAGAATAGTCCTCGATTTTCTTCAGCACTTCCGCGATGGTCTGCATGAGCAAGTCCGCGTCCATGATGTGCGGGGAATTGCACTTGGGATTTTTTGCTTTTCCCTTGTGGTACTCGCTGCAATAGGCAACATGACGCTTGCCACCATTCCGATAATCTATGCGAATGTGCATTTTTGCGCCGCAGTCCTTACAGAAAAGCAAGCCGGACAGAGGGTGGATTTCCCCGTCCCCGTTGGGGCGTTTGACGGGTGCGTTTTCCAAAATCCGCTGTACGGTTTCAAAATCGCTGCGGCTGATAATCGGCTCATGCACATTTTCTGTGATGTGCCACTGGCTCCGGTCTACATAGTGGTTATGCTTATCCCGGAAATGCTTTGTAGTCTTGAAGTTGACCACATCGCCGCAATACTCCTGCCGTGTGAGGATATTGGTCAAGGTGGCTTTGTTCCACTTGCAGCGGTTATCCTCGTTGAGCGTCTTATTTTTACAGGTTCCCCGCCCCCGGTCTTTCATATAGAAAGTGGGGGTTGGGATTTGCTCCTGTGTCAGATATACGGCGATTTGGTTGCGGTTCTTCCCGCCGATAAACAGACGGAAAATCAAACGGACAACCTCGGCGGCTTCCTCGTCGATTATCCAAAAATCCTTGTTGCCCGGGTCTTTCATATAGCCGTAGGGGGCTTCGGTGACAATCGGCTTTCCACTCATGCCTTTGGTCTTAATGCCTGTTTTCACTTTCTTGCTGATGTCCTTTGCGTACCACTCCGACATGATATTGATAAAGGGCGCAAACTCCAATGTGTCGGGCTTCTCGCTGTCTATCCCGTTGTTGACCGCGATAAAGCGCACATTGTTCCGTCTGAATATCTCCATCGCGTTGCCGACTTGGAGATAGTCACGCCCCCAGCGGGTAAGGTCTTTCATAATACACACGCCGATTTTGCCGCTTTCCACATCTTCAATCATGCGGGAGTAGGCGGAACGGTCAAAAAACCTGCCGCTTTCGTCGTCGTCAATGTAGTGCCGGATATTGGTTAGGTGCTGCCCTCTGGCATAGTTCTCCAAAAATATTTTTTGGTTCTGTATGCTGTTGCTCTCGCCGCCGTCCCTGTCCTCGTCGCCCACGGAAAGGCGGGAGTAAAGGGCTGTAATTTTGCTATAATCAGTCATGTGCATAACCTCCTGTGCGTCCATGTATGTGTCATTTACACTTAAAATTATGCACTCCATCTTGCCGAACCATACTCCACTCCCTGCCGGAACTTTTTGGCATTTTTTCCTTTCATGTAGACCATGAGCTTCACTGCCACGGCTCCAGTAAGCCCAACCAGCAATTCATTTTTATGCATACTTGGGAGAATCCTGCTAAATGCCATCTGGAAATTTAAGACCAGTACCATCAGTCTTTCTATCATGGAATCACCTACACAGTATTGATATAACCATGCCAGCTTATTTCCCACATAAAAGATCACGATATACGGAAGATTCATCAGAACAATCCGAAGCAGCTTATGTACATCTACCGGCGGTAATCTCTCCAGGTATCCTTTTCCTACACCAAGCAACTTCTGTAATCTGCTCATAACGACGGCTCCTTCTCCTTTCCTTTTGTTTTCTCCAGTTCTCTGTGCTTTGCAAGCGATTTGGTGATTGCCTGCTGTAACTTCTTCCTCACAGATGATTTTTTGTCCTTATTCAACGTCTGTCCTGTATATTCCTTAAAAGCGGCAGTCATCACATCGGCATCTCTTGCCTTAAAGAACACATAATATCTTGGCGGATCAGCGGTCACATCTTTTTTCAGACTGAAATCAATGCTGTACTTTTTTGCTACCCGTTCAAAGGATTTGATATTCCCATCAGTAATTTCAATATTGGAAAGCTGTACATTCTGCCGCATCAGCTTCTCCATGGTTTGTTTTCCTCGATAAGATTTATCCTTCGTCTTGTCATCCTGCTGTTTTTGTACTTTACTCTGCTGCTTCTGTTTTGCTTTCTCCTGTTCCATCTGGGCAAGAGCTTTTCTCATGGCAGCTTTTAGCAACTGGGCAGTTATCTTTCCACCCCGGATACACAGGGATACCGTTTTTTCATTTACTTCATCTTGCACCGTTGTCCTCTTCTTTCTTAATCTGTTCTTTCTTTACCAGCTCTTTCAGATAAGCCTGTACTTTCTCATAACAGTCATATCCCTAGCTGATCAGGTTCTCACTGTATTCATACAGTTCCTCCACCGTTTTACCAATTTTGTTTCTTGGAACTTCACCAACTTTTTTAATGACGTATCCATGGGCACCTGTTGCATCCATGCACCACAGGTAGATTGTTGCTTTTTTATTTTGCTTGGCTGTATGTACTCCACTGACTTCTACTTCAAAACGGTTCCCAAAGTTTCTGTAAATACAAAGCTCCAGGTCAATCTCCATAAGTTTATAATTTTCGCCCAGACCATCACATAATGCCTGAAGCACTTTATCCTTTTCTTTCATTTTCGTCTGCTCCTTTATGCCAAGTTTACCTTCATTACATAGTTTCCAACGTTTTTTTACTTCCATTTTCCTTTCTAACACCTTTTGCAAGTTCTTCATAATTCTTTTCTGATTCTGCCCCAACTTTAATACAGCAGTACATGACAAATCCATGTACCATAAATACAATGATGGCTGCAACGATTAATAATGTTTTCATCTTATTGATTCCTCCTGTTCCTACTTTTCTACGAATCTGCCACTGGCAGTTTTCTACAGATTATCCATTGTCCAAAAAAGGGCACTCATGAACTGTTTTGCTCATAAATGCCCATCTTGTTATAAAACCTTATTTTTTCCTTTTTTTACGTAAATATACCGCAGATGTTCCAAATCCGATCATTCCTAATCCTGCAAGCAGAATCCAGAACATCACACGTGTGTCATCCCCTGTTTTTGGTGCATCAGTAGATATTGTACCGGATGGAGTATCCGTTGTTTCCGGTGTCTCAGAAGGAGTTTCTGTTGGTGTCTCCGTTGGCGTTTCCGTCGGCTTGGCTTCATCCTTCATCACAACTTTCTGAATTTCTCCGGTATCTTTTACAGTGAACTTCACATCCTCTGCCACCAGATAACCGTCCGGTGCTGTTTCTTCACGAAGCGTATACGCTCCGATTGGAAGCATCTCGATATAGTGTGCTTTCTCTTCAGAAGTCCAACTTTCTACGACCTTTCCGTCTTTGTCAAGAATGGTCAGCTTCGCTCCCGGAAGTTCCTTGCCAGAAATATCCGTTTTGGAAATCTGCACTTTCGTCACATCATCCTTCATCTCGATTTTTTGTGCTTTAGAAGAATCTTCTACTGTAAAAGTAATACTCTCCGCAGTTACATAGCCATCTGCCGGTTTTGTCTCCGTCAGAGTGTACTTCTTTCCTGCAACAAGTTCTTTAATGATATGAGCCTCTTTCCCGGAAGTCCATGAATCTACTACCTTGCCATCTTCATCCGTCACTTCCAGTTTCGCCCCTTCCAGTTCTTTTCCATCAGTCAAAGAAGTTTTTGTAATCTCCACAACTGTTGGTTCATCTTCAAAGGTAAACTCATAAGACAGTGTTTCCTTATCTGCACCATCATATTCAAAAGTAAACTCCTGTACCTGATCCGTTGTTGCGAATCCCGGTGCCGGGGAAGTTTCTTTGACATAGTAAGTGTAACCAATCGGAAGATCTGCCGTAAATGTCAGGTTTCCCTCTTTGTCCGTAGCCTGCTCCTCAATAACGGTATCTGCTTTCAGAATGACATCACCATTTGCATTTACAATGTCCTCTTTATTGCAAAGAGCGAATACTGCACCTTCCAGTACCCTGTCAGAATCCTTTTCTTTTTTCAGCACCTTTACTTCCGCTTTCTGACGATTATTCTGCCAGTCGGAAGAATAAGTTACCTCGGCAGTATCCTGATCCCGGTATGTCAGGTCAATCTCACGAGCTGTACTATCCAGTACATAGCCGTTTGCCGTTTCCTTTTCTTTGACATAATATTTTCCAAGCGGAAGATCTGTCAGTTTTGCTACTCCTGTTTCATCTGTCGTAATCGTTGCTATCAGATCATCTTTCTTGTAATAATCTTCACTCTCACCATCCGCAGCTTTAATATCTTCCAGTGCATAAACCTCAAAAGTAACTTCTTTCAGGGAACCGGAAATATATTCAAATAAATGGCTGATCCATCCACCTACGGAATCAAGTGCAGATACTTTTTCCAGAAATTCACCCTTCTTATTGATAATCAGAGTTCCAGTCGGCACATCATCTTTCATTTCCACTTTCTGGATTTCAGCAGTATCCTCTACAGTAAAGGTAATCTCCTCCGCTTTCAGATAACCATAAGGAGCCATTTCTTCACGAAGAGTATATGTTTCACCCACAGTCAGCCGCTCAATCAGATGTTCCTCACCCTTTACAGATTTCCATGTATCTATTACATTTTTATCCTTATCGAGAACTGTCAGTGTTGCTCCGGAAAGTTCAACTCCTGTTGTAATGTCAGATTTTTTCACTGTGATTTTGGTCGGCTGATTTTTAAATTCAGATGCAAGTTTTATTACTTTCACATCCTGTCCCTGATAAGCCGCAGTGACATCCAGTGTTTCATCCGAAGATACATAACCTGCCGGTGCTGCAAGTTCTCTGATATAATATTTGCCAAATGGCAGGTCAAGGTCAAAGACTGCATTGCCATCTTCATCGGTTACTGCTTTTCCAAGAAGTGTATCTGCTTTCACAAGCACATTTTCATGTACCAGAATATCCTCTTTCGCATACAGACCAAACTCTGCACCAACAACAACCGCATCCGTTTCTGCATCTTTTTTTACAACAGATACTTCTACCTTCTGACGGTCATTGTCAAAGGCTGCTGTCTGCTCGATCACTGCTGTATCCTGATCTTTATAAAAGAAAGTAACTGTCTGTGCTTCCTCATTTAACACAAAACCATCTGGTGCTGTCTTTTCGACAACTTTATAAGTTCCAAGAGGAAGATCCGCAATCTGTGCCTTTCCATCTTTATCAGTTGTAACCGTTCCTACCAGTGTTCCGGCAGCATACTCTAAGATACGGTTTCCATTGTCATCTTTCTGGAAATCCGCAGTATAAATATCTTCTGCCGCATAAACCTCAAAGACTGCGCCTTCCAGATTCTCACTCTGGTAAGTAAAATCGTCTTTAAAGCCATCAAGAACTTCTCCTTTTTTCACAATATTAAGTTCACCCTTTACCGGATGATTCTCATAGGAAACCTCGATGATTACATCCCCGGAAGTACCGTCCATCTGATATGCTGTATTGGAATCTACATCAACCTCATAGTAATTCTCATTGAGCGTATATCCATAAGGTGCATTTACTTCCTCAATGCGGTAATGCCCGATTTTCAGATTTTGTGGAAGGATCAAATATCCATCCTCATCTGATAAAATAAGACTTATGCTTCACAGTAGTCGGATAAGTCGTTACCTGCTCC
>ENA-OQCN01000400-OQCN01000400.1-human-gut-metagenome-genome-assembly--contig:-NODE-400-length-23261-cov-3.374384_pt1 | contig 23261 bp, 28 predicted proteins | sample MGYA00242497_ERZ504576 | MGnify/ENA primary metagenome ERZ504576 (study PRJEB26092, sample SAMD00036296) | human gut metagenome | host: Homo sapiens | study: EMG produced TPA metagenomics assembly of... | reverse complement strand
GTTCTCATCAGAAATTGCCGGATATTTCTGTTTAAAATACTGAAGCCTGTTTGTACAGTAAATTGCAATGGCATCATTTCATCCGTAGAAGACAACCCGACATAGAAATCTCCCAGTGTGTGATGCTGTTTATCATTCTCGCCGGAGATAGAAGAAATCGGACTCAACATATAATTAAATACACGAGAATGAAATCCTCCTCCAAGATTCAAATCCATATTCCTGAAACTATGTCTATACCCTATATTGAAAGAAGAAGAATAAAAACGGGATTTCCAATCATTATCAATTGCATCTTTCAGGTTCCATTCATGCCATCCAATGAAGTAGCAACATTCAGACGGTCACCTTTCGTAATGTCCCATATATATCCGGCCTTGAAGTCCACATTACCATAATTACCGGCACCCGCACGCACATATCCTCGTTTGGCCTTCTCCCATTCCCATTCACGACTATAGGAAATATTTCTTCATAATTCCAGGCAGCCACAGGACGCAAAGCCGTAGCATACTCTATTCCTTTCTTCACTACTGCCGGTTCTTCCACCCTGGGCAACACATTTATTTTGGAAGCATCCATGACAGTAGGGTTATATCATTCTCCACTACCACAGTGCGGTTCAAAGTACTGTCTTGCTGTGCATATACAGCCGACAGAGGCAACAAGCCCACAAACGCTATAATTGCTATTTTCTTCATAATCTTTAATTTTCGGCATTTAACTTATTCAGTCTGCTCTCTATCATTCCTGCAATATCATCATCTGCCTGGTAATTCTGCTTCAATGAAAGCAAATATTGTTTAGCATCCAAGTTACGCCCCAACTTCATATACACATCAGCCAATAACACAAAGCTGCGTGCCAGCCAATAGGTATGCGGTGTACTTACCTCAATGTAATTCAGCACCTCCTGCTCCGCCTTATCCGTTTGTCCGCCGTCAAAGTAAATCTGGGCGACTTTATATTTGGCCTCCGCTCCATATACATTACGGGTGTCTTTCGCCAAGACCTTCAAATCTTCCATAGCTCCATCCGTCTTGCCGGCATCCAAATAAGCTTTTGCACGGTAATAATGTGCCTCGTTAGACAATTCCGGCGCCAGTTTAGTATCGGCCAGCAAATCTGTTGCGGCAAAGATAATCTCTTCCTCATTTCCCAGCATATGCGCACTGCGTAACATTCCGGTTTTTGCAAGCCGGCGACGCTCCATAGAAGCGGCTTTATCTTTCAATTGCTTGTAAATATGCAAGGCTTTTTCATAATCCTTCGCCGTATAAGCCATTTCGGCCCCCATCAACATGGCATCTTCAGAATATTTGTTGTTGGGATATTCCAATACTTTATCCAAATGCCGGGCTGCACTTTCATAGGCTTTCTGATTATAGTCTATCAAACCGATATAATAGTTGGCATTCAGACTGAAAGCACCTTCGGGGAAAGTCTGTAAATAACGGGTAAAGCTGTTGCGGGCCTCGGCGACCTCACCCCGCATATATACTTTCGGCAGCCACATAGGTCAATGAGTCACGCTCATTCACATCAAAGTTGCACCGCCGGGGATAGTTGAAGCAAATTGGCATACTCATCCACCTTATTCAAATCAATATAGATCGATTTCAAGTCACGCTGCGCCAAACGCGCCTCCTCACTGCCCGGATAACCGGCTATGACCTGCTTATAAGCCTGGATGGCTTCAGGATACTTGTCATCCTGATAGTATAGCAAACCGATCTCGTTAGCCGCCCGCCGTGCGACATTGCTCTCCGGAAATTTCTTCACCAGAATATTGAAACGGGCAATGGCATTGGCATTATCCTCCATCTGCACAAAAGCACGTCCCTGCTCGTAAAGGGCATCATCCATGTATTGTGATTCCGGATAATCCGAAATCAAGCGGTTCAACGTCTGCACTTTTCCATTGTAATCACGTTGCAAACCACGCACAAACGCCTCCTGATACAAAGAGTAATCCCCCAGTGACGGATCAATCTCCACCGCACGGGCATAATCCTGACGAGCCTGTTCAAAACGGCGGTCATAGAAGTTGCAGTCACCTATGCGGTTATAGCATCTGCCTGCATGGTGCGTTCATTGATACTTCCCCTGTCCACAAAACGGGTAAACCAAGTGCCCGCATTTCCATAATTTTTCTGTTTGAAATAAGTATATCCCAAGTTATAGAGCGCCAAACCATATTCCTGTCCGTTCTTACTGGTGGCAAATTCCAGATACAAGCGGTAATCGTTACCCGCCTGCGGAAAACGGTCCAGACGATAATTGGATTCCCCCCTCCAGAAATAAGCGTCCGCCTTTGTCGCCTGATTGTATTGCCCCACAGCAAGCGATTGGTTGAAGAGCTCCAGAGCCTCCTGGAAACGGGCATTCGCAAATGCCTGTGTGCCCAGCCGGAACAAAATCTTCTGCTTGGCCTCCATAATGCGTGTGCCCGGATGCTCAATCTTTGCTATAGATTTTAAAGCAGCTTCATAACTGCGGGTATTCATATACACCTCTATCAAATAATCATTGACACGCTCCGTATAAGGTGAATTCGGGAACTCATTCAGAAAACGCTCAAACACGGTTACCGATTCGGCAAATGGAGAATAAGAGGTTTCATGAATACACAAAGCATAATTATAAAGAGCCTGTTCCTTTACTTTCGGATCAAAACTGAAATTGGCAGCCTGCTCGAATGCCATGCGTGCCCTGTTCCTCTCCTTCAAGTTCAAATAAGCCAGCCCCATGTGTAGATAAGCATTCTGTGACAAGGCATCATGTACCGAAGCCATTTCCCCCAAAGTAGCGGCAGCCTTGGAATAAACACCAGTATAATAATAACTCATACCGAGTTCATACAAAGGTTTACGCTGCGGGTGGGAAACACTTTCACGGTATCTTTCCAAAGGAGGTATCGCCGCTTGGTAATCATTCAATCCGAAACAAGCCTCTCCCCAAATCCGTTCCATCTGAGGAACATCCTTTTTAGCTGGATATTGCTCCAGATACGCTTTTGCCACAGTACGGGCCTGCTGATAATTTCCTTTCACCAAATAAATCTCTCCTATATAATAAGGAACCAATGCTGCATATACGGCATCATTCTGCAAAGACTGGAAACTTTTCAGCGCCTTGTCATAGCGTTTCTCCACATAATCAATATAAGCCAGATTATAAACAGCGTCATCCTGATACAATGGCTTACCTCTTTCAGCAAGGTAAACCATACAGCCGCTTCACGCAGGTTGTCTTCTTTCAGATAAGAGGTGGCCAGACGCATGGCACAATCATCTCTTTCCTTATCAGGCAAAGCCTCCAGATCACACGACCGGAACAGGGCAATGGCCTCCTTGTATTTTCCCTCCATAAAATAAGCAGAGGCAATCAGTGACAGCACCCTGTTTTTATGGCGGGAATCAGGATATTTGTCCAGATAAGCCTGTAACAGCTCCATGCTGTCCCCGCCTTTCAACTCATATTCCCGGCATACCCGGTTATATTCCTTGTCACCTGCCACATCCTTGGGAGTGATCTGCTGCGCCATTCCCTGCAAGGAACAGCCTCCCATCAATGCGGCCATCAATAAGGTTTTTCTTTTCATATCTTATCATTAAAGTTTATGTTCTTTCAAAAAACGCCGGACTCCTTCACGCACAGAATCCAGCCCGAATTCTTCGGGATTCACTTCATCCAAGGGAAGCCAGAAAGACTCCGCCACATCATCCATCGCCTTTATCCGGCTGGTATCTTTCACCTTACAAAGAAAGAACTGATCCAATGTATGTACCAGAAATCCTGAATAAAGATAAGTGTTGGGCAATGAGAACTGATAAACAGCCTCCTCCACCTGCAAACCGGTTTCTTCCAACACCTCGCGTGCCACACCTTCCTCGCCGGTCTCATGCATATCAATAAACCCGCCGGACAGGTCCAATGTTCCCTTCGCCGGTTCTTTTCCCCTGCGGCACACCAACAACTCATTCTTATCATTCAAGATAAAAGCTACAGTAGCGGCACTGGAATTAAAATAATACACAAAGCCACAATCGGCACAACGCTTTGATTTCTCATTGTTCACTTCAAAGTGCGGCGAACCACACTTCGGACAATATTTGAATAGTTCCAACGGATGCATAATTACTCCTTTCTAAGTATAGACACCGCAAAGATAGCGCAAATGACAGATAATTCATTAATTAAATCTAAAAGAAGAAAGAGAAAACACAATTCTTAGTACATTTGTTAGCAAAACAAAACGTAAATTCTTACATGGAAATTGCCATTATTATCGCACTTATCTTATTAAACGGGGTATTCGCTATGTCCGAAATCGCCTGATCTCAGCGCGTAAAAGTAGTTTGTCCAATGATATCCGTCATGGAAGCTCTACAGCGCGTATCGCTTTAAAGCTTGCCAATGACCCGGACAAGTTTTTATCCACCATCCAAATCGGAATCACCCTGATTGGTATATTGACCGGTATTTACTCCGGCGACGTGCTGGCCACCGATTTTGGGAACATACTGACTGACGCCGGCGTACCCGCCACATATGCCTATTTATTGGCTCAAACCCTGATTGTCATCCTGGTCACTTACCTCACTATTATCTTTGGCGAGCTGGTGCCCAAACGCATTGGCATGAGTGCCTCCACCCGTGCTGCCAAGCTATTGGCACGTCCCATGTACTGGCTGTCCGTCATCGCCTCTCCTTTTGTATGGATACTTGCCAAAAGCACTTCACTTATCTTCAACCTGCTGCATATCAACACAGCGGAAGAAAAAGTGACTGAAGAGGAAATCAAATCCATGATAGACGAAGGAACCGAGAACGGTGAAGTGCAGGAAGTGGAACAGGATATTGTGGACCGCGTCTTCTCTCTTGGCGACCGCAGTATCAACACCATCATGACCTATCGCAGCGACATCGTATCCATTGACATAGACATGAACAACAAGCAGCTGTATGACATCGTATGCCAACACCTGTACCAAGTTTACCCTGTAACTCAAGGAAACACCCTGGACAACATCATCGGAGTAGTTTACCTGAAAGACCTCTTCGGGAAGCTGAACAGTTGCGAATTCAATCTGCGTGATGTGATCCGTCCGGCACAATACTTCCACGAAAACATGGATGTATATAAAGTATTGGAACAAATACGCCAGCACAACATCAAATACGGATTAATCTGTGATGAATTCGGCAGTCTGCAAGGCATCATCACCATGAAGGACATTCTGGAAGCCCTGGTAGGCACCTTGCCCAGTGACTCGGAAGACCCCGATATCGTTCCCCGCAAGGACGGAAGCTGGTTGATAGACGGCCAATGTTCTTTCTATGACTTTCTGAGTCATTTCGAAATGGAGGATTTATACCCCGATTATAATTACAACACGTTGAGCGGCCTCATCCTGCAACAACTAGGCCACATTCCCAAGACCGGTGAATCCATGGAATGGAATGACTTCACACTGGAAATAGTCGACATGGACGGAGCCCGGATAGATAAAGTATTAGTAACACTAACCCATAAAAACGAAGAGGACAATTAACATGCTGCAAAGAGATTACATTATGCGGTTGCTTCAACAATTTTTCGAAGCATTGGAAAAGTTGGTAGAAGAAAGAGATAAAAAGGACGGTCCCGAGCTGCAATTGCAACTTCAAAGCATTTATCGTGCCTACTTCAATCATCCTTCCACCTTCTATTATGATCAAGATGCGGAATATATACTGAACGAGATGGGACAGAACTATGGTGGCGAGGAATTGCTCACGCGCATCGACATGTTATCCGAACTGCTCTATCAGGATGCTTTGTTGAAAGAGTCCGAAGAACAAAAATATTTGTTAAGAAAATCGCTATTCCTGTTGAACTATTTAGATACACATAGCGATACCTTCTCATTTGAAAGAAGAGGGAAAATCGGCGAAATAGAGAAGAAAATAGGTGATTAGCTCCTCTTATTGCACTTTTTTTCAAAGAAATCCTGTTTTTTCTTGCAAAATAGTAGATAAATTAAAAAGTATTCCTATATTTGCTTACAGATTGATAACATTAAAATCGGTATATTATGGAGAAAATTGATAGTCTCGACAGACAAATTCTAGAAATTATATCCCAAAATGCCCGCATCCCGTTTAAAGATGTCGCAGCAGAATGTGGAGTTTCACGCGCAGCCATTCATCAGCGTGTGCAAAGATTAATTGATTTGGGAGTTATTATCGGTTCAGGATATCATGTGAACCCTAAGAGTTTAGGGTATAGAACCTGTACATACGTAGGAATCAAGCTGGAAAAAGGTTCCATGTACAAAAACGTAGTGGCAGAACTGAAGAAGATTCCCGAAATTGTGGAGTGCCACTTCACTACAGGTCCCTATACCATGCTGACCAAACTTTATTCACGCGATAACGAGCATTTGATGGACTTGCTGAACTCAAAGATTCAGGAAATTCCCGGCGTTACGGCTACCGAGACCCTGATCTCTCTGGAGCAGAGCATCAAAAAAGAAATACCCATTCAAAGCTAAGAAAGAATGGAATGGCTGAATGAATACCATTTAGGCGGTATTGCCATCGGCATTTGTACCTTTTTAATAATCGGTCTTTTCCACCCCATCGTGGTCAAGGCCGAATATTATTGGGGTACACGGTGCTGGTGGATATTTTTGGTACTGGGCATAGCAGGCATTATAGGGACTGTGCTTATCAGTGACATCCTGATTTCCTCTTTATTGGGTGTCTTCTCCTTCTCTTCTTTCTGGACTATCAAGGAGATATTCGAGCAACGCGAACGCGTGCTGAAAGGCTGGTTTCCGATGAATCCGAAACGGAAACACGAATACGAATAGAAACTATTCTTTCCGGCCAAACCCTTTGCAATTCAATTAAAGGGCTTTTATTTCTTCTTCAGGAAGCCCTGTAGCCTGTACTATGACATCAGATGACACTCTCAAGTTTCGCGCATTCCTCATGCGCTCTTCGTAAACGTTCCCGCGATTCTAATATCATACGCATCCCGTGCCTGCAACATATCAAACAAAAATTATTTCACAACTTTATCCCCTGCTCCGTACTCTGCAAACTCTTCTTATTCCTATATTTGAAATTCTTTCCTTGCATATAATAATTGAATCCTAATGAAAAGCAGAAACTTCGGTCCTTCATCCTGCCGGATGAGAAATTGTAATAAGTTCCTTCGTGCGTAGTGGAATCATACCCCAAAGTGCCCAACAAATACCTCATATTTCCAGTAATTCCCAAATGTTTGTTCACACGCCAAGTTACCGTCAGTTCCGATTCAGACCCATAATGTTTCCGTTTGTTATTCACACCATAGCTGAAAGGCCGATAATTCCCATAAAGATTCCATGACAATCTTTTATAATGTCCATACGTATTAAGATTAACATAAAGAGAGCCCTTTCCATGCTGATGAGTATAGAAATGAGTATCATACCCTATATTTCCACCAAATGCAGATGGCGGAGGCAATGGTTCACCCTCTTTGCTAGGAGAGATGAGAAAAAGAAATAGTCATTGGGAACGCTTTGGTCTTCCATTAAGCCTTCGGCTTGGAAAATGGAACTTTTACAACAATCTGGTCCTTTCTAATGCAGGAGATCCTTATATCACGGAAAATATAACCCATAACAGCCACCAGAATACCCATATTGTAAACCAGAATATAGACCGTAAAAATATAAGAAGAATCAATGAAACATTCAGTATGTTATATGATATAACTACCCTGCAAAGCATCGGACTTAACTGTATGGTAAAACAAGCTGGAAGCACACTAAAATCTTCTTCTTTTTCCGAAATACAAGAAACAGAAAAGGAATATACCTCTTCCTACCATAGTAAAGGGAAAGGGGATGACAAAATATATCAGGCTAGTTTGAACTATAATTGGAAATCAAAAAACGGAAAGCATACTTTGCGAACAGTTCTTGATTATTTGAGAAGTGACGAAACGAAAGAACTGAATCACCATTATCTTTATCAGTATCCGGAGAAAAACGAAGAGGATAATAAATGTAGCAACACCGGAACTGTTTCTGATTTATGGAAAGCAGAAATAAATTATATCTTCTTGCTCAACAAACATTCCAGGTTGAAATGGGGTGGCGACTATTATAATAACCATACCAACAACCAAATGTATTACGCATATCAGAGTGGAGAAGGATGGCAGAAAGAAGAACACGTAGAAGCGAAACAATATATCACAGTGTATACAATATGAATGCCGGCCTTTACAAATATTTCCTGGATCAAAAGTTCTGCATAAATTTATCAGTTTACGCTATTTTGAATAAAAGAAGAAATCTGACCACAATTACCAATAACAATCTAAGCAGAATAGAAGAAAATAATAAAACCCCTTATCAAGGAGCGTGCTTAAACCTTATATATAAGTTTGACTTTGGCAAGAAAGTAAAAGTAAAACGTGCGAAAAGCATACAGACAACAAGCGATAGTTATTTGCGTAAATAGTGATCAGGAAATTGTCAATTCTAGTACATTGATCTATTTATCCGACAGATAGTTTTAGCACCCATCTCAACCACACGTCAAGATACAATGAAGGAATTATTTCCTTCAAATCCTTCATCAGCGCATTACTTGCTGAATATAAATAAGTTACAATGAAGGATCGCTATAGATATCCTTCATCTATTCTTCATGACAGTCTACTTTCAATACTTCAAGGAAACGTTCCCAGGTTTTTCTAAATCTATTTTCTGCCAAATCCATAATGATTCGTTTTTATACCCAAGATATAAGAACAAAAAAAGAGAGACAATATAGAAGCGCGGAGACGCTTACATATTCCTTCAGCCCCGTTCCATCTCCAAAAACGCATCCCAAGGTGATGACTGTCCGGCAAAACACTCACATTTCATCAAATGACAACAACCGGACGAATAAGGTGTATCATCCGGTCGAAGTCGTTGTATCTTCCCTTCAAGTAAATTGTTTCACTTAAGTGATGATATTGTATCACCTAAGTGATGAACTTTCATCACTAGAGTGCTCAAACTTCATCACTTAAGTGAAACAACTAAATCAAAAGGAAGATATCGTGTAATCAACCGGACGAAACAGCTTGTTATTCAGGATGTTTACGCTTAGTCACTTTTCTCTAAAACCCCACGAAAAACACTTGCAAAACGCTATTTTACACAGTATCTTTGTTCCAACGGAAACCTAAAACAACAAATAATGAATAAAAAGTTATTGAACAAAGTAATGAAGAAGCTTGCTTCCTCGAATGTAGTGATAAGTCCAACAGTGAAGAGTTCATCTACCTCATTATCAATGCAGAAGAAACCGGAAACGGAGCAAGTACAGCAAAAATTGGAACAATATTTGCTGAGCCGCTACCATTTTCGCTTCAACCTGCTGACGGAACAAACGGAATGTTGCAAAAAAGACGCTGACACACCTATATATAAGGTAATAAGCCAGCGCACACTGAACAGCCTGTGCCTGGAAGCACGTGCACGTCACATCAACTGCTGGGACAAGGATGTAAGCCGGTTCGTGAACTCGGAGCAGATGCCGGACTATCATCCGTTACTTTCCTATATGAACACCCTTCCCGAATGGGACGGCAAGGACCGCGTGACTCCGCTGGCACAACGCATATCTACGAAAGATTTCTGGGTGAACAGTTTCCACCGCTGGATGCTGGGCGTAACTGCCCAGTGGAGCGGACGCATGGACCGGTGCGCCAACGCTGTGGCCCCCATGCTGGTGAGCAGCGAGCAAGGGAGATGCAAATCCACTTTCTGCGAATTGCTGATGCCCGATTCGTTGAAAGACTACTATACGGACAGCTTCGAACTGACCGGACAGGCAGGATGCGAGCAGAAGCTGGCTTTCTTCGGACTGATTAATCTGGATGAGTACGACCGTCTTTCACCACAGAAACTGCCATTGCTGAAAAATCTGATGCAGATGAAAAAACTGGATTTCCGCAAGTCGCACCGCTCGTCCTACAGCCATCTGCCCCGGATGGCCTCATTCATCGGCACCAGTAACCGGAAAGCGCTGCTCACCGACCCCAGCGGAAGCCGCCGTTATTTCTTTGCCGAGGTAAAGGAGAAGATAGACTGCTCGCCACTGGAGCACAAACAGCTTTTCGCCCAGCTGAAAGCAGAACTGGACGAGGGAAAGCGTTACTGGTTCTCGGCGGCGGAGGAATCCGAGCTGAAACTGCGCAACCAGGCCTATTATGCCTTGCCTACCGAAGCGGAAATGATTCTCCATTGTTTCAGACTGCCGGAGAAAGGGGAAGACTTCAAACTTTACTCGGCAGTATGCTTGTTCAATATCCTGCTGAAACGATATCCGGCAGCCATGCGCGGCATCACGATAAACAAAATGGGAAGAATCATGAATTCCCTGGGAGCGGAACGGATGCATACCACAACAGGAAATATGTATAAACTGGTAGCACTGGCCGGGTAAAAACATCCCTGAAGCTATTATGAAGGAATTTATAATGATTCCTTCATAATAGCCTTCTGTATATCAACACATTACCCTTCCATGAAGGATTTGAACAATTTTATCGCTTATTTTAATTCCGATGTACCACCATCTTCTTATTCCGGCCGGTAAACCTGCAAAGGCAGCTCACCTTTCAAGGCTCCCAACGCATTATAAGCCAGCGAGCCCATCTCGTCTTCACCGGGCATCAGCACAACCGGCGCCAGATAATCAATCTGTCCCTTGAGAATCCCTACACAGTAATCACTATGGGCAATGCTCCCGTCAGAATAATGGCATCCACCTGCCCACGGAGCGTGACATACATGGCCCCTGCCTGTTTCGCCACCGTATAGAGCATCGCATCCAATACCCCTTTATAAGGCTCCTCGCCTTCGGAAGCTTTCCGGGCAATAGTCACCACATCATTCATACCCAGATGGGCAGTCAGCCCCCCTTTGCCATTCAGCATCTTCTTGATCTGCTTTAACGTATACTTACCGCTGAAGCACAATTCCGCCAACTGGTCGGCAGGAATGGTTCCCGCACGTTCGGGAGAAAACGGCCCCTCACCGTTCAAGGCATTGTTAACATCAATCACCCGTCCTTTGCAATGGGCACCCACCGATATGCCACCCCCCAGATGCACCACAATCAGATTCAACTCTTCATAGTGTTTCCCGATGGAAGCGGCATATTTACGCGATACCGCCTTACTGTTCAAGGCATGGAAGATGGAAATGCGCTCTATCTCCGGTATTCCCGTCAGGCGGGCGGCCGGTTGCAGCTCGTCTACCACTTCGGGATCGGCAATGTAGGCGGGACAATGGCATTCCCGGGCTATTTCATCGGCAATCAGCGCGCCCAAATTACAGGCGTGCTCCATCCGGGCGTTGAGCAAATCGTGTTTCATCTGTTCGTTAATGACATACACCCCGCCGGGCGTAGGCTTCAACAAACCGCCACGGGCAATGACGGCATCAAAATCCAACGGAATATCCGCCTCGGCAAGCAGTCGCAGTATAAAATTCTTACGGTACTCATACTGTTCGTTGACGTGGTGAAACTCCGACAAGTCATCCGCAGTATGATGGGCCCCTGCCGCCCACACCGGCTTTCATCGATGAAAAGGGCTATTTTGGTAGAAGTAGAGCCCGGATTAATCACAAATATTTTCATAGTTTCAATAATTTATCAATTTGCGAATGAGCCAAAACCATGCGGCAACACAGCACAGCCAATTGACACACCGGCAAATTGGCACATTGCCACATTATTTATCCGGCCACGCAGGCCAATGCCAGACTATAATATTTCGAATTACCGGAATCGGCACGCGACGGAACACTACGGGAGAGGCCGTACCTCGCAACATACCTGCCATGTTGCGTCACCAAACAATGACACCGTTTTATAGAATGTATTTCCCGACTCGATATTGGGAAAGATCAACAAATCCGCATGTCCCACCACCGGCGAGCTGATTCCTTTCACCTCACCGCTATGCGCATCACATGCCGTCTTCACATCCATGGGTCCGTCCAAGTACATGTTTCCGTAAGCACCGGCGGCGGCACGTTCCTTTAAAGTCACATAATCCAGTGTATGAGGGAATTTCTCGTTTACTTTTTCCGTACAATGAATCAAGGCCACACGGGGAGCTTCTATTCCCATGCGGCGGCATACCTCCAGATCATACCGCAGCATCGCCTCGAATTGTTCCAAGGTAGGACGGGGAATGACCGCTGCATCCGAGAAGAACAGCAATTTCTTGTACATCGGGATCTGTGCCACCGTGATATGGCTCAGCACATTCCCTTTCGGCAGGATACCATGTTCCTTATTAAGCACGGCCCGCAATAAATTATCCGTATTGATAATCCCTTTCATCAACACGTCCGCATGTCCCTCACGTATCAGCGAAACAGCTTCCTGCGCCGCTTTGTCGGGACTTGTCGCCTCGTATACTTTCACATGGTCCGGATATTGCATCCGGATATATTCCGAATTCAATAAATGGGGCGTATCCGCTACCAATAAGAAATCGGCAAAGCTTCGTGCAAACTACGGGTTATAACGTATTCGGTATGAGGGTCATTAGGGCAAACAACCACAACCCGTTTCCGTTCTTTCAACGAGCGTAAACGGCTTATCAAGCTGGCGAAGTCTGTATCGGTTCCATGGTCATTAGATTTTTAGCAAATATGAAAAATAAATCTGAATTTATCCCTATCTTTGCTTAGTTTCTATGAATAATTTAACTTATGAAAACGTTTCAAACATTTGACATTTCAGCCGAGTACGATGCCATACACCGCACCTTTCCCTGCCACAAAGATGCTCCAGTCATAGGGCTTACCGGAAACTTCCAGGAAGGCGCATGTACTTTGCTGGAAGGATATTTCACTTCCATTCTGAAAGCAGGAGGTATTCCTTTCATTATTCCTCCTGTTGACGAAACTAACAGTTTGATAAACTCACTGAATGCATTGGATGGCTTGCTACTGACCGGCGGTGCGGATATCAATCCCTTGTTCCTTGGAGAAGAACCGATAAAGGAATTACACAGCATAAATCCCCGGAGGGATCGTCAGGAGTTATTGCTTGCCAAACTGGCCGCCGACCGGCAGATACCGATTCTGGGAATATGCCGCGGCATACAGGTGATGAACGCCGCTTTTGGAGGCAGCCTGTATCAGGATATCCACGTACAGATGGAAGGGGAACGGATCAAACACGATCAGGATTTGGGACGGGGATATGCCTCGCATACGGTCCGGATAGAGAAAGATTCCTTACTCTATAAATTGTTTGAAACAGAAATATTGCCGGTCAATTCGTTTCACCATCAGGCGGTAAAGGAGGTTGCGCCGGGTTTCAGGGTAACTGCCCGCTCATCCGACGGAGTCATTGAAGCGATGGAATCTACCGAATGCAAGTCCATGATGGGAGTACAATGGCATCCGGAATGTTTCATTCTGGAAAACAATACCTGTATGATGCCGGTATTCCACTGGCTTATACAGGAATCCACTTCTTTCAGAGAAGCCAAAAAACTTCACAACCGCATGATAACGCTGGATTCACATTGCGACACTCCCATGTTCTTCGATCAAGGAATAAACTTCGCCACCCGTGACAAGAAAATCCTGGTAGACCTGCATAAGATGACGGAAGGACATCTGGACGCAACCATCATGGTGGCTTACCTGAAGCAATTGGAACGTACCGATGAAGCCTTATCGGCCGCTACTGCCAAAGCAGACCGCATCCTGAACGAAATAGAGGAGATGGTTGCCAAGAACTGTACAGCCGTAGATATAGCATATACTCCCGCTGATCTGTGCCGTTTGAAAAAAGCAGGGAAAAAGGCTGTCATGCTGGGCATTGAAAACGGATATGCCATTGGCAAGGATATCACGAATGTAGAACGTTTCCGCCATCGTGCGTGGTGTACATGACACTTTGCCACAACGGAAATAATGATATCTGCGGCTCTGCCCGTTATAATGAGGAAGGACTGGGCGTAAGCACATTCGGTGAACAGGTGATAAAAGAAATGAACCGTGTGGGAATGATGGTAGATGTTTCTCATGCCGGAGAGAAAAGTTTCTATGATGCACTGGCAATCAGCGGCAAACCGATCGTAGCCTCTCATTCTTCGGCCCGTGCCCTTTGCGACCATCCGCGCAATCTGACGGATGACCAATTGAAAGCATTGGCAGCCAAGGGGGGGGGTGGCACAGGTATGTATGTATGGCGGATTCCTGCGCAAGAACGGAGAAGCTACCATCAAGGATGCCATCGAGCATCTGAACCACATGGTAAATGTCATGGGCATAGAACATGTAGGGATAGGAACCGATTTTGACGGTGACGGCGGCATCACAGGCTGCGCTTCGGCATCAGAATTGATAAACTTTACACGCCGGCTGCTGTTGGAAAGATACAGTGAAGAAAATATCCGCCTCATTTGGGGTGGAAACTTCCTGCGCGTTATGGAAGAAGTACAAAGAAAATAACGTAACTTTGCGGCGCAGCCCCCTTCCATATAAAGGATAATGCACAAATAAATAACAGAAGAATAAGTATGAAGATAAGAAATGTTTTAGTAATCCCGTTCTTGCTGCTTGTATTGACAGCCGTTTCGTGCGGAAACAGTAAAAGCAGAAACGACCGGACAGAAACCGTAGACAAAGAAGTGATCAAGGCTCCCGAGTTCGATGCAGACAGCGCCTACCAGTACATTCAGGTACAAGCAGACTTCGGTCCCCGTGTTCCCAACACACAGGCGCACAAAGAATGTGGGGAATATCTGGCAGGACAATTGGAAAAGTTCGGCGCCAAGGTATACAATCAATATGCCGATCTGATAGCATACGACGGTACGATACTGAAATCACGCAACATTATCGGTGCTTACAAGCCCGAAAGTAAAAAACGTATCCTGCTTTGCGCCCATTGGGACAGCCGCCCGTATGCCGACAATGATCCGACCCGAAGAATCACCATACTCCTATACTGGGAGTGAATGATGGTGCCAGCGGTGTGGGGGTGCTGCTGGAAATCGCCCGTCAGATACAGAAGGAACAACCTGCCCTAGGTATAGATATCGTATTTTTCGATTCGGAGGATTATGGAATTCCCGAATTTTATGACGGCAAGTACAAACAGGACACTTGGTGTCTTGGATCACAATACTGGGCACGTACCCCACATGTTCAGAACTATAATGCACGCTATGGAATCTTGCTGGATATGGTAGGAGGAAAAGATGCCACGTTCTATTATGAAGGTTACTCGGCCCGCACCGCCCGTTCCGAAATGAAGAAAATCTGGAAAAAGGCACATGAGCTGGGATATGGCAAATATTTCGTAAAAGAAGACGGCGGTGAGACGGTGGACGACCATATCTATGTCAACAAGTTGGCGCGTATCCCGTGTGTGGACATCATTAACTATGATGCCGGTAATCCGCAAAGTTCTTTCGGCTCTTTCTGGCATACGGTAAACGATACGATGGAAAACATTGACCGTAACACGCTGAAAGCGGTAGGACAAACAGTGATGGATGTGATTTATAATGAGAAATAAATGATAAAATAATGAAAACAATAAACGAACTTCAGAACGAAGTGATAGAAGAGTTCAGTGATTTTGATGACTGGATGGACAAGTATCAATTGCTCATAGATTTGGGTAACGAGCAGGAACCACTCGCCCCCGAATATAAAACAGAACAAAACCTGATAGACGGTTGCCAGAGCCGCGTATGGCTGCAAGCCGATATGGAAGACGGCAAAGTGGTGTTCCAGGCGGAAAGTGACGCCTTGATTGTAAAAGGTATCATTGCCCTGCTTATCAAAGTAGTCAGCGGACATACTCCGGATGAAATATTAAGCAGTGATTTATACTTATAGAGAAGATAGTTTGAAGGAACATCTGTCGCCACCCGCAGCAATGGCTTGCTGGCAATGGTAAAACAGATGCGTATGTATGCGCTGGCTTTCAAGGCAAAAATGGCGAACTAGTGATTAGTGGTTAGTGATTACTAACCACTAAAAATCATCGTCCCAGCCGCTTGGTATCGACATCGGTACGTTTCTTCTCTTTGTATCCGCCGAATTTATAGAGGAATGAAAATGTAAAGCTACGATTGTCCCAATTCATTTCTGTCCGGTTCCGTTGCTGCCCCCACGCCAGCCGGGTGGTCATATTCGATGTATTAAGAATATCATTTCCTTTCAATATCACCTTTGTCTTTCCATCCGGAGAAGCCACTGAAGTGAAGTCGAAACATTACAAATAGGACTTAAGTTATACACCCCTTGTATGGCACGTGATTGGTAAAAACCAGCCAACGTACCTATGATATTCGGTTTCTTCGATAAGATGAATGTGTTTGTGGTATTCAGAATGACGCTGAATTTATGCCGGTTGAATGCAATATCATGGAAATGGCTGTTCTTGTCATGAGAGAACAGGCCGAAAGCAAAAATGCGCCCGTTCCACCATGTACTCACTTTATAAGAAGCCATAGTCTGTATGGTCCATCTTTTCTGAAAATCATAATTCACAAACTGATTCACCTCCGCCAGACGGTCGGGCAATTGATAAGGGAGCTGCACAAAGTAATCGGGTGTGTAATTGTAATTCACCCCTATCATATATCTATTCTTATACAGATAATTCAAGTCGAGCGAATAATTGGAACTTGGCTTCAGATCGGGATTTCCATGAGCCTCGGTATAGCTGTCCACATACTGTATAATAGGTTGCAACTGCCAGTAAGCGGGATATTTACGATTACTGGTGAAAGACATTTGCAAGGTATGGCCATCTGCCGGAGTATAAGTTGTGTTTACAGTGGGATACAGCATCCAGCTATGGCGTTCCCCGGCATGATAAAGCTCTGCGGCCAAGGAAATTTCGGCAGAGAACTTCTTCCCAAAACTATGTGAAGCGCCGGTGTACATATTCAGAGTATATTCTTTTCGAAGCAGTTTCTCGGAATTATCGGGAATCAAGGCTCCTGTTTCACCATCCCGATAGAACTGGTAGCTGTTATCATGTGTGGCAGTGTACTTTACACCATAATTTATCTCGGTTCCACCTTGCAAGGAATGAAGCTGGTTGGCATAGAATAACCAGCGGTTGATACGTTGGTTGCTGTCATAATTCAATGTCCGGCTGACATCCTGCATATCTTTCTCCAGAAAGGTCTGTGACGGATTGGAGAAAAAAAGGAAATCCATTCCTGCCGAAAGGCAAAAGAAGATTGATAATCGGCCGCCACATTATGTAACTGGCGGTCACCGTCATCCGTTTTATCACTGTGGGCTGTTCCACGCATTTTTGTACAGTCCTGCCCATAGCGGTATTGTGTATTGTAAACCACACTCAACAAGTTCTTCTTCCCGAAATCATAGTCCGCCCCCAAGCGAGGTTATGCCGGCCGCCATACCCTTTAGCCTCTGTTTTCAAATCCAGCTCGTGTACGTCCCCCGCCATAGTGTGCCATGACTGTTTGTCCAATCCGAAAGTGGTATGTTTGAACCCGTATGAATACATCACATCCGCCGAAAAGCGCCGGGAAGTGTAGAGCAAATTTCCACGGCCTGCAATGTCTTCCCTGCGGGACTGTTCATACATAGCCGCCACTTCACCGGACCAAGAAGGCTTCTGCCCGATATTCGATTTTAGAACAACATTCACCATGGCTCCACGAATGCGGTAACGTGCCGGAGCAGCATACATGATTTCCGCTTTCTCCAGACGACTGACAGGGGTATTCTGAAGCACGGACTTCAAATCGTCCTTGTCCAGTGTACTTACTTTTCCATTTACTACCAAAGTAATACTGCGCCCCCCCAAAGTGAGATTGCCATCTTGTTCCACGATGCCGGGCAGTTCCTTTACCGCCTCGTAGGCGTTATTCACCGGAAGCCGCTCTACCATACGGGGTAAGTCATAGACCAGCTTTCCCCGCTCGGCCTTTACCACCGGACGCTCCCCTTTGACCAACACCTCCGGCAATTGTTGGAAAAGGCTGTCCATATAGGTATAATTCACATCATTCTGCGCTTGTGCCGCAAATGCCGACAAGCATAAACAAAAGATAATCACTGTCCTCATCATCGTTTTATTTTTAGTGTCCATGCAAAGTAAAGGTGAAAAATGTGCCGTATGTGTTACCGCCGGCTTATGAAGTCTTATTTAGTGTTATCAAAAGAAAGAGAATACTTATTTTGTACCTATTTTTGCCAAACCATGAAGATACCGTTTAAAGCCATAGCCGCATTGATTATCCTTTCGCTGATAGGCGTCTTTGCCTATCAGGCATATTGGTTGACAGGATTATACACCTCGATGAAGAAGGATATGGACAATTGCCTGATAGAAACATTACAGGTGAGTGACTACAATGAAATGATGGAACGGTGCGACTCCGTGAAACGAAGCAACGAAACCATAAATGGCTATATCGAATCCAGTATCAATCTGGACAGCAGTGCTTTGATTACCAAAGTTATAGAAACCGAGCCTTTCAAACAGCAAAAAAGATTTGGTCTGGAAATCAATGAACCGGTATCTACTACCATCGACAAAAACGGTACACTGGAACTGCTCACCAAATACTTCCAACGGGGTATCCACAGCCAGTTGGACCTTTTCACGGAAATCAACCTGCACACTTTCGACAGCCTTTTTACAAGGACACTTGCCATGCGCGGAATCATCTACCTGCCTCACCGCATCGAAATAGTGAATTTACGTCAAGACAGCACGGTCGTACAAGGACTCAGCTCACCTCAAAAATACAGGCCGGGCAAAGAAGCAGTGAGCTACTATTACAATTATGACTTGTACAACAAAATGGCATACCGGTTATGGGTGGAACCGACAAATACCATCGTCTTGCAACAAATGAAGGGGATACTTTATACCTCTTTCTTTATCATTATTATATTGGGGGTATCATTCTGGTTTCTTATCCGTATCATCTTAAGGCAGAAAAGTGTAGAAGAAATGAAAGAGGACTTCACGCATAACATTACTCACGAACTGAAAACTCCGATAGCCGTAGCCTACGCCGCCAACGATGCATTACTGAACTTCAACGGAGCAGAAAACCTGACGAAACGACAGAACTATCTTCAGATTATCCAAACCCAGCTGAAACAGCTCAGCGGACTGGTGGAACAGATCCTTTCCATGAGTATGGAGCAACGGAAGAACTTCCGTCTGAACTATGAACCTGTCGAACTGAGGTCTATGTTGGAAAATCTGATAAGTCAACATAGATTGAAAGCTGATAAGCCGACTGAGTTCAAACTCATTATGGAAGAAAACATAACCCTACGTGCAGACCGCTTGCACCTGTATAACATGATCAGCAATCTGATAGACAATGCTATAAAATATTCCGATGAAAAGGCATATATTTACATTTCTGCAATACGCTGCAACAATCCATGCAACGGTGACCGTAACGCTTATGTGATGCTAAAGATACAAGACAAAGGAATAGGTATTCCTGCCGACAGACAAAAACATCTGTTTGATAAGTTTTATCGGGTTCCGACCGGTAATCTGCATAATGTAAAAGGATATGGATTAGGACTTTATTATGTAAGAACAATGATAGAACAGCATAAAGGAACTGTTTCCGTGGAAAGCAGCACAGGAAAAGGCAGTACCTTTACACTTAAAATTCCCGAATAAGCAAATGGAAAAGATACACGTTTTATTAGTAGAGGATGAACAGACTCTTGCCATGATTATCAAGGACACACTGGAAGAACAGGATTTTATCATTACTACCGCCGGAGATGGTGAAGAAGGCTTAAGAAAGTTTTTCGAACAGAAACCGGACGTATTGGTAGCCGATGTCATGATGCCCCGTATGGATGGCTTTGAAATGGTACGCCGCATCCGCCAATCGGATAAAGCAACCCCGGTATTATTCCTCACCGCCCGGTCTGCCATCAATGATGTAGTAAAAGGATTTGAACTGGGAGCTAATGACTATCTGAAAAAACCATTCGGTATGCAGGAGCTTATTGTACGCCTCAAAGCCTTGATGCACAAAGCTTTTGTGGAAAAAGAAATAACCAATACCTACACCATCGGAGGATATCAGTTCAACTCCGTCACCCAACAACTGGATTTTGCAGAGAACATACAAGAACTCTCCCACCGGGAATCGGAAATCCTAAAACGCCTGTGTGAGAACCGGAATGAAGTGGTGAACAGCCAAAGCATCTTGTTGGAGCTATGGGGAGATGACAGCTTCTTCAATTCACGCAGCCTGCATGTATTTATTACGAAATTACGCCATAAACTGTCCAAAGACCAAAGCATACGGATTGTGAATGTAAGGGGAATAGGTTACAAACTGATTATAAACTAACACTTCTTCCCTCTAATCAAGACTTTCTGCCCGCCGGACAAGGTAGTGGCAAAGATATAATCATCTCCTCCCTCTTTCAGTTTCAAACGTTTGCGAAGTTCCGCAACCGATAATGGAAAGTTGCGGATCGTAATATTCGCCTTGTCCATATCCATCAAGAACGCTTTCAATTCCTTTTTTCCAAAACCCGATACGGCCTCAACCCGGAAACGACGTCCCGGAAAATCCGGAACCAAAGAAACAGAGGTATATAAATGGCTGTTGAGGTGAAGTTTCGCCACAGGATAGGTTTGTGTGAGAGAACGAAAAGCACCGGCTTTCAGTATAGCGGCATTCGGTTCATACAAATAAGTTCCGACTTCATCGGCCAAAAGACAGGGCGATGTTTTTTCCTGCTTCAAGGTAAAGGTGTAATGCCGGCTCTCCCCGTTGCCTGCAATATGTTCGCAATGGATGCTTACCTCCGATGAAACGGACTCTTTTTGCAGTATCAGCAATAACTCCTTGCACTCGTTATTCACAGCGACAATGTGTACCGCACGAACTGTTTTCAACTCGTTCAATGCCAATGACAGATCCAGCATAGGCGATAATTTCACCATCACTTTCTTTGCCTTATCAACCAGCAAAGGCTCCAAAACAGTAACATCCGGCTCGCAATCAGAGATGGCAACCGTCTTTCCACCGTGTCCGTCTCTTCTGGCAGGGTCTAAAAACAAGCAATCTACCGGAAGCATTTCCTGCAAATAGGATACCCCGTCCCGGTTGTGTATCCGAATGTGCCCCAACCCCAACAAAGGGAAATTATGCAAAGCCAGCTCACAAAGTCCTGACTGCCTTTCCACATAATCAGCCTGCTTGAAATTCCGGGAGATAAAGCTGCAATCAATACCGAACCTCCGGTTAAATCGGCAAAAGTATCGCCTTCCAACAAAGAGGCCTTATACAAAGCAGTTGCTTCGGAAGAACATTGCTCCATAGACAAATGAGGGGGATACCATAATGCAGAAACCGGATACCATGAAGGTATCTTGCGGGCCGCCACCTGCCGTCCGGCAATTTGTGTGACAGCTGCCGCCATGTCTACATCGGGATATTTCTTACTTTGCAAAGCAAGTGTACGCGTATCGTCCTCTCTGTGTTCTTCGATGAAATGGAGTGTTTTTGTTGATATTTCCATCCTTTATCTAATTACTTTATAGTTCCGTTTTGCCTCTTCACGACTGCGGAAGTTGAAATGCCACCACTCACTGCGCAAAGGTTTATAACCCGCATCCGTCATGACCCGGCGCAGCAGCAAACGGTTTTTCCGTTCCTGCGCTGTAATGATTCCCTGCTGTACCATTGCCGCTTCGGTATCTATGTGTGCTTCCTTGCCCAAATGATCCACCTTGGTCCCCATAGGCAAAGGATTTCCTTTTTCATCTGCAATACTCACATCCACCGCCAAACCATAATTATGCAACCCTCCTCCCCGGGCCGGATTGGATACATATATATTTTGGGAAGTACCTTTTACCACATTCCACATTTTCTGCTGCACGGACATGGGACGGGCGGCATCATAAATAATCAGAGAATAACCGGGATACAACTCTTTCAACCGCTTTTGCGCTTGCAACAAGGCTTTGGCAGCCTCGGGATGAAGATAGGCCTCCTGCAAATCCTCATAAAGGACTTTCCCGGTAAAATTGTCGGCACGGGTATACATCAAATCTATTTTCAATGTCGGGTCCATCCGGCCTACATTCACCAATCCCAAAGAATCAAGATAATGCTCCATCCTGCTTTGCGAGAAAGCGGGACAGAGCATTATCAGCAATGATATAAAAATAAAAACAGACTTCATCTACAGCGGTATCTTTCTTACTATTATAATACAGACCTCAGTAACTCAGGAATCTCAATATTACAGCATTCCATCTCCTTCAGTATTTTCTTTCCTTCCGCCGTAAGCGAGAAATACATCTGGCGTTTGTCACAATCTCCCAAATTACGCTCTATATAGCCTTTATCCTCTACAGACTGATAACCTTAGAAGTATTCGAATTAGAAAGCCCCAATTGCTCTGCTATCTCTCCCGAGGACAGGCGTTTCTTTCTGGAGAGACAGCACAGCAACATTCCTTCGTTCAGACAAAGTTGGTGCGCCTTTTCAAACCGTGTTTCAAATTCTGCAATAGCGCGATAGAGATCTCTTATTTTACATAAAGTTTCCATATTGCTCTTTCTTCTTGATGCTATTGCACAAAAGTACTTATTTTTTCAATAAAAACTCATCAATAGCCTTTTTAAATGACGCTTTGGGCATAGCCCCCTGTGCCATCTCCGGCTTTCCTTCCATGGGGATGAACAGAATGGACGGAATACTCCGTATACCAAACGCGCCTGCCAGTTCCTGTTCTTTCTCCGTGTCCACTTTATAAATCACAATCTGGCCATCGTATTCTTTTGCCAATTCGTCCAAAATAGGAGCTACCATTTTGCAAGGACCACACCAGTCAGCATAGAAATCCACAATAGCCGGTTTGTCACCTTCATATTTCCACTCTTCCGGGTTTTCTCGAAATTATATACTTTCGCCAAAAATTCAGCTTTAGTCAAATGTATGACCTTTCCATTTCCTTCTGTTGCCATAGTTTCTTCTTTTACAGGGTTATTATTACTGCTTCCTCTGCCGCAAGCTGTTGTGGCAGCCAGCACAAGGGCTAAAAAAAATAAAATCGTTTTATTCATACTTATTCCTCCTTCTTTATCTTTCTATGCTCCGGCATAAATGAACTGAGCAACAATCCCCCCATTGCCGCCCCCCAAATGGAACTGTTGACAGGAGAAGAAGT
>ENA-OQCN01000399-OQCN01000399.1-human-gut-metagenome-genome-assembly--contig:-NODE-399-length-23276-cov-3.554538_pt1 | contig 23276 bp, 34 predicted proteins | sample MGYA00242497_ERZ504576 | MGnify/ENA primary metagenome ERZ504576 (study PRJEB26092, sample SAMD00036296) | human gut metagenome | host: Homo sapiens | study: EMG produced TPA metagenomics assembly of... | reverse complement strand
TGACATCTTAAATCGATCAATTCCATTTGATTCATCGCATGAAGCAATCCCACCCCAGTCGTATTCCTTTACTATAAATTTGCCTCATACTCTCCTATTTATTTTTTTGTCACCATTGTTAATATAATTTGAACTATCATTTGCTTTGCTTCTGTAAATCGTTTCGTTTTCAGAAACGCAACCCAAAACAGCGTACCTGCAACAACCACTGCAATCAGCCCACACACTACGAGCTGTACGATTCCGTCAAAAGGTAAGCAGGTACAAATTACATATACGATTGCTGATGATGTCAATGCAATTAGCGCATATTGAACCTGATCTAAGTTGTAACGTATTTCATCTTTTCCCATGAAATATGTTTTGAATAGTTTATGTGTCCGAACGGAATAATTGAATATAGCAATTGTAAATATCGTCGCACACAGAATGCCAGTAACGCCAAATAACTTCCTAATATAATATTCAAGAATAAATTTCCAAATGCCTCTAGAATATAACTCCATTTTAAAGCGTTCCACATTCCTGTTCCATCAATATACTGGTTCCTAATATTGTTCATATTGATTAAATAAAAATACAGGCTAAACAACAGCATATCTCTATCCGAAAGCATCAGTCTTCTTCCGACCCAAATTTGCATAAATGGTTGGTACATTGCTACCATACATGTTGTGCAAATTATGTTCAAGCCAGAAAATAGAAATTGAAATTTTCTAAGGTCATGATAATTTTTTTCTGCAGACTCACAAGAAATACTATTACCTACACTTCCTGCCAATGAGTTTCCTATAACCGAGAGAACACCGTATACGGCAGAATAAATATAATAATAGTTTCCATAAACAGTTGTTTCTACAAGGCCAAAAAAGAGGAGATGACAATGCTATCAAATGAATTACGAAAGGTGTTGCAGAGCCTGTCAATCATTAACGCCTTTGTCTGCTTTTTTCATCTCTTCTGGAACCCTTAGCTTCAGATTTTTCTGACAGACAATATTAGGATAACGCGCTTTCGTACTCTTCTGAATCAGAAAATTCGAAAAAATTGTTCCTACAATTTGAATCATTACATAACTATAGAAATTCTTTGTAATCAGCAGAAATGTAAATTGTATCAGATAACGGAGTGTATCTACTACCGTGCGGATATTGTTCGTAATATCACTACGCTGATCTGCTAAAAGGAGAGTTTCTTTATATGCAAATAAATAATAACTAATAGTTGAATTTACAAGGTACAAGAAATACAAAGCGTACAGATCAATTTCCTGTGGATAATTTCCACTAATCAAATAACGAAGAAATGGCATAATGCAGAGACCGCTGCCAAAGACAACGGTTCCAACAATATTATAAACTTTACGAATCAACGTCAGATAGTAGCAAATCTGATTCCAATTCTGTTCCGCCATTGGTTTATACATACAATAGACAACAGCTGTATTAAACCCAAGTTCGGCTAGATTCAACACCCCCAGAATCGATGTAAAGAGACTGGAAAGACCTGTATATTCCGCACCTAGAACTGTAAGAATTACGGTTCGGTTAATAAAAGGAAGTAAAATTGTGACTCCTCGATAGATCAATCCTGAAAAGATATTTCGTGTTGTATTTTTAGTTCTACTATCAGACATTTCTCATGGCTCTTCATACATTTTCTCTAGTTCTTTCACATTTTGCCTGATGTCCCATTCTTGCAGATTCTCATATTGAATAGGTTTATCTTCCTTTGTCAACACAAGTAACTCATTCGCCCAAGCCTTTGGCCCTTGATCTAATCCCAGAAAACGTATTTTATTTGAGACCTTTGCCGTTTGAGGCACCCCTTTTGATGCAACACATGGTAAGCCTGCTGCCTGCATTTCAATTACTGCAATGCCGAGACCTTCCGAAATGGATGGGAAGATCGCTGCATCTGAAGCTCGGAGTATTTCTGGAACATCTGTCCGATCATGGAGAATTTTATAGGAATCCTCAAGCCCTTCGGACTTAATTTTTCCTCAACCCGCTGTTCCGTTTCGCCTTTTCCTACCATAAGAAGAAATGCCTCGGGTAATTTCTTTTTTATCTCTTTAAAAATATCAACAAGAAAGACGTGATTTTTTACCGGATCAAATCGTCCAACGTGTACGATTACAAAGGCGTTTTGTGGAACACCTAAGTTCATGCGTTTTCTATTTCGATCAATCGGTTGCCCAAATGCAGATAGGTCAATTCCATTATTCAAAATTTTAGTTGCATCTGTTTTGAACATCTTGTTCATCGCAATTTTCATGTTACCATTTAATGCAATCATTTGAACGCCATGATGCTTTATCAACCACCTCAAATTATTTACAGCCTTTGGGTTATCTGCTTCCCAGTCGGTCGTATCAAAATGTTGCGTATAAAATAGCTTTACACTCTTTTTGAGTCCTGAAAATCTAACGTAGTCGCTTAATGACAAATGAAAATGGACAATATCCGGATTCAGTTGCTGCAATTCTCGACGAACCAACCAATACCGTTGAAATCGATTTACTAGTTTCGCAACCAAGCCCGTTTTTCCATAAAAAGGCATTTCATCGCAAAGATAGACAACAGGAATATTGTTCTGCTGCAGAATCGTTTCATAAGGAGAATCACAACGTGTATAGCATAGAACAGTCACATTAAATTTTGACTTGTCCAGCAGAAGAGCATAGTTTTTTACTAATGTCTCTGCACCTCCCATATTCAAGCCGTGAATGAAATGTACTACTTTTATCATAGCGTTTCCTTCTCCATTGTTGGTAAAGTTATCATTTGACCAAGTTTATAATCCCATTCTAGCGGCTCAATTTTGTCAAACCCACTTCCATCAAAAAAGGTCAATTCGCCAAAGTAGATTTTTCCATTGCAATCATACAGATCCACTCGAATGTGCGGCAATCCTTTTGAAAGCTTTTCGGCAATTGCAACCATTTTCTCAAATTGTTCCGGCTTCTGGGACTTAACCTCCGCATGACTGTATCCCCATGTAAAATCCAACCAGTTAAAGTCCCGATCAAAATAATCTGCCCTCGTAGGTTTATCGGTGTTCCGGTCTGAATTAATCATTACGAATTTCATTACACCATTAAAGCAATAGAATTTATAATCCTTAAGATCACCGCTGGCATCTTCCATGTATTTTTCAGCGATAATCTTTCTGGGGATATCTTTATAGGGCCATTCTCGGTTGCTTAGGTAATAGTTTTGTTGCAATCCCTTTCTTAATTCATCTTTTACTTTTGGGACATCCAGTTTGCTCTTGTCCTTGCAAATACACATTCCCAGACCTGAGTTGTGATTACACTTTAGAACAAACTGATTCGGCAGGCATTAAAATCAATATCTTCCGGATCATCCCACACTCCAAGCAAAGGAATTAAATATTCTTCTCCTAGCATTTGAGCAATGTACTCGCGTACTTTATATTTGTCCACCATTACGGTATATTCAGGCTTGCGGTTGTGTAGCTTTAGCCATTGGAGTTTTTCGTTGAACGTCTTCGGATTTTCCAAATCAAGCTCACTGCCGAATACATTTTTATATTTCAACTTCAAATACTGCTCGTCTGACAGGCCGTTGAAAATACCCAATTTTGTCAGGTAGGAAAAACGAATGGTTTTATCTGCACAGAAATTCTTAATCACTCTTATGTATTTATTCATATTAATCCTCCCAACTGTTACAAGAAAGTAAACGCTCCAATGTCTAGCCTACCAAGCCACAAAAACATCAGTCCGCACACTGCTGTAACCATCGGAATTGAGATTTTTGCATTTAGCTTGTTTTCTAGAATCACTTTAGAAACAAAATTGGGTAAACATATCAGAAGCGAAATCGAAAAATAGACAACAATTCGTGCCCAGTTGGAAAACGTAAAAGCAACCGGTTGCATAAATGCAGAAAAAAGGACCAGTTTCATATAAAATTTCAACTCTTTTGGAATTTTCCCTTTATAACAAATCAGCGGTGTTACTACACACAACCACAATACAATCAAAAGAGAAATTCCTCCGTTGAAATTTCCTTCCTCAGAAATTCGTGCAAATTTGTTGAGAAAATTTAATATTTTATCTCCCATCAATCCAACCATCACCGAAGCAGGTACCGCCGCAATGATTGTGTTCATATTCAGCGGAACACCTTCAACAAAATATGCCAATAAAAAAATTGCCGCTGTCCGATGAAATAGCATTGCAATTAATACTACCATCAAAAATGGGATGAATCTTCTTGCTTTAATATATTTATAGGAAAAGGTAAGTATTGCGATCGCACACCATTGACGAAAAATTCCGATTGATGCATTCCACATTCCCATTCCGATAAACATCACAAGTGATAGTAACGGATAGTTCGACTCTTTCTTTATCCAAACGAAAATCGGAATCAAAATGAATATCGTCAAAAACACAAGCAATGCCCGGTCACTTTCAAAAAACTGCCCTAGCACCCAATTTACTGCAACATAACCTTGTTCCCATCCAAATCCCATTGCCTCCTTAAACGAAAGTGCTCGGATATTTTGATATTCCTGGCAATATGTCAATGTATCTGCACCAATATCCGTACTACGAAGTGCAGATGCTATTATGATTCCTCCTGCACATATCCAATATAAAAAGTCCTTCATTCTCGGGGACTGCCTCGTGCAGGAGAGATTCGCACATAACGAAACCGCTCCTAAAACAACCTCATAAACAACCACTACAACGCTCCTTTAAACAAATTTCCATTATGTATTTTTCCCACATTGCATTAACACGATCCGGCCGGAAGGCTTCTGCATGTTTTTTCTCTACGACGTTGTGCTCTGCTCCATCGAACACACAACAAATCGCTTCCGCCAGTTGCGCAGAATCATTGCACGGAACCAGTTTATCGGAAGCATCCTCTCCAAAAAGTTCTCTTGGTCCTCCACAAGGGCAATCCGTAGAGATACATGGCACACCGGCTGCCATTGCCTCCATCAAGGCATTTGGCATGCCTCATAGTCAGAAGAAAGCACAAACAGATCTGCCGTATGGAGCGCTTTTGCCACATCATTAGTGGCTCCCATCAGAAAAACCTTCTCATTAAGATTCAGTGACTCGATCTGATTCTGGAGCTTTTCTCGAAGTGCTCCTTCTCCATAGATTTTTAATGTTGCATAAGGATGGATTTTTTGCACCTCTGCAAATGCGTCTATCAGCAACCTGTGATTTTTCTGCTCTGTCAGGCGACCGCAGGTAACGATCTCACCTCGCACTGGTGTGCGCTCCACTTGGTAAAACTCTTCCTTAACGGCGTTATAGATGATTCGTGATTTTTTCTGTAAGCGCTCCGGAAACCACTGTTGTGCATCGCTTGTCTGAAACACACAGCCATCTGCCATTGGGAGCAAAATTTTACCGACAAAACACCCCAGTTTTCCTGCATATTCTTTGTTAGGATCATTCCGAACAGAAACCAGTGTTTTTACAGGCAATCCTCTTGTCGCTAATATTGCACGAAAATTCGGCTCTTCCATAAAAGAAACAAGTATGTCTGGCTTCTCAGATTTGCATAAATCTCTCAATTTCTTGATTCTGCTAAAATTTCTTTTTACTCTGGATTGCTTGATTTCCTCTTCTTCCAGCGTAAGTCGTCTTACAGTCGCCGCAAGCGGATACTCCCATGTATGCCGAAAAGACGTGACCAAAGTAGTGTCGTATCCATTTTCAGAAAAATATTTTGCCAAGTTTACCATGACACGCTCTGCGCCGCCGCCATGGATCGTATTTATATAGAACATTATTTTTTTCATGTTTTTATCGCCTTTTTTCAAAATAGATTGTATGTAGAACTCTGACAAAATTTGAAATCGGCCTTTCTTTTAACTTCATATCTTGTACTGACGCAAAATTCGAATGCCTTCCTTTGAGGAATATTTCTAATTCCTCAAAATCTTCGTCTTTCATCATATTAGGATGATAGCAAAACGTGCATACCTTAAACGGCAGCTTTCGTACGCGTCCAGACTGTTGCGGAATAAAATAGAAGTCGTTTTCAAAATACACATCATTTGCAATAGTATCGCTGATGATTCGAATATCGGATTCTTCCTTCAAAGCCACCAGTGTATTTTCATCAAATATATGTGAAGGAGCAAAAAACACTTTCGGCTCAATGTCATGGCCTTTCAAAACATCAACACCGTGCCGAATCATTTCTTTCTGCTTGTCCAGTGGGACACCTGCAAATTCACTTCTTTGGTTTACCGGGTTGATGCCACCTTCCTTGGTCGTGTACTTGTGATAGCAACCATGAAGTGCCAGCTCCCAGCCTTTTTCTTTCCAGCGTGCAGTCTTATCCCAGAATTCAGGTCTTGTTCATACGTATCGGTAAGAGATGAATCCAGATTGTCCGGAATAACTCCGACCAACGGCTTAATTCCATACTGGTCTAAAAGTTCCTCCATCCGCTGCCACTTTTTAACATCCATATAATCGGAGGCATCGTCCAGGCGCAATATATATTGACTCATTTTCTTGCCCTTTCATCCTGTTCCAGATAAAAACTTTGAAGTTGCTTTGCAACCACTGTTGCATCAAACGGTTGCAGCTTCGCCATATTCTCTGTTGTGGCAGCAATTCGATGTTTTCTCTGAAGATTCGCAACCTCACAAAGCCATACCTTTTTATTAGCCAATGCAAGATACTTCACTTGGTCTGTCAAGTCAACATCGTGCGTTATCACATCAGAAAGGAGGCAGTGAAGACCGTTTGCCTGAGCCTCTACTACAGAAACCGGAAGTCCCTCCCACAAGGATGGAAACACAAATACATCCATAGCCTGATAATAATCCTCTGTGTTGGTTTTACTTCCGACCATGATGACAGCATCTCGTATCCCGAGTTGCGTGCATTGTTGCTGCACTGTTCCAAACAACTCTCCATCGCCCACCAAAAGAAGTCTGCTATTGGGGTTCTCTTTGTGGTACTCTGCGAATAATTCCACTAAGAATTGATGGTTTTTGGGAACAGTGAGCCGCCCGATGTGTCCCAGAACAAAAGTATCCTTGGCAATTCCAAGCTCCTGACGCATCTGCTGGCGCTTTTCCTCACAAAATGCAAAGCGATTCAAATCTACGCCATTGGGGATCATCCAGTAATTTGGCTGTTTTGTAGCCTTTTCTCCATACAGCCATCTGCCCGCTTTGTCAGAACACGCAAATAGATAATCTGCTGTATGTCGAATTGGAAGTCGCAACATATCCTTCACGATAGCAGAAATGCCACTTCCGTTTGAGGTGCTATGGCTGTGTGCAATTGTTACCAGTCCATGCTTTTTTGCAATTTTCAGATAGATAGATGCCGTACTCCGCACATGTCCATGAATCACATGATATTCCGGATGTTCCGTAAAGAAATCATCCCACCACTTACAGTATGCAAAATGGTTTTTCCCAGTATACTTTGGGCAGACAAAAATTCGTCCTCCCATTTGTTCCACCTGACTGTATAAATCTTTCCTTTCCTCTGGCGTAACAACAAAATCAAATTGAACCTTTTCTCGGTCAATGTTGTTATAAATATTCATCACAAAAGCCTGTGACCCGCCAAAGTGAAGACTTGCGATATTCTGTAATACTCTGATTGATTCCATTATGCTGCTGCCGAACCTCCGTTGTCCGTTTTTGAATAATCACGCTGTTTGCCGGGAAGTCCCCTTTGACGACTGTTCCTCCCCCGACGACAGTGTTATCCCCAATCGTTGTTCCCCGGAGAATCAAGGCATTGGCACCTATCCAGACATTGTTACCAATCGTAATCGGTGCAGTTTTGAATTTCATAGCTGAAACGCCTCCCTCAGCCTGATAATCATGATCTTGATCATAAATCAGAACATTGGGACCAAGCATCACATTGTCACCGATTTTAATATGGTCGTAGGCAGTAACAACACAGCCATTGCTCATTCCAAAGTTTTTGCCAATTTCCAGTTTTCCGCCTTTGCAACGCGGATCTTTGCGCCATTATGCATTTTCAACTTTTTTGCAATGCGCAGTTCGGATTTTCCATTTACGGTGACTTCAGTCATCGGCGACATAATTGCTGGAAAGGCAGCATGGAATCGTCCCCCATTCTCCATCTTCAGAATGGCATACTTGATTCCTGCAAGCGGAACACAAAATACCGCCTTGATGTATTTATTCATCGTTCCCCTCCAACGCTTGAATCTCTTCCAAGTAAGCTTTTACCACGATTTTTCGGTCGAACTCCCGTTCCATCTTTACACGACCGGCCAGACCCATGGCTTTCCGCTGCTCTGGCGTCATCTGCATAAACCGTTCCAGCGCATGGACTAGAGCTTCCTCATCCTGAATGGGAATCAGGAATCCGGTCACTCCATCTTCCACTGTTTCCCGGCAGCCTGCACGGTCTGTGGCAATGATGGGTCGGGCACTGGCCGCACCCTCCAAGAGCACGTTGCTCATTCCCTCTGGATAGTAGGACGGATGCACGATGCAGCTCGCCTGTTTCAGGAATGGAATCATATCCTTCTGCTGGCCATGATAGACCACATCTCCAGCTTCCTGTGCCTGCTTCAAGATCTCCTCGTAGCAGGATCGTCACAGCCGCCGCAGATATGGAACACTGTGTTGGGGTACTCCGCATGGATTCGTTTGGCCGCAGCAAGATACAGGTCGATTCCCTTTTCCTTCAAGATTCGGGATGTAAACTGGAAATGCACCGTCTCGCCTTCCGGATACGGGAACGCCGGATGGCTCTCCAGATCTACGCCGGAACCCGGCAGCAACCGGATCTTCGCATGCTTCGGCATCATCTTGTGTGTTTCAAAGAAGCGCTGATTTTCGCTGTTCTGGAAAAAAATGCAGCTTGCACCAGCCACACCCATCTTGTAAAGCCGGGTCGTCAGTGCCTGCAAGGGTCCGGGATTTTCCACCGGAGTACCGAGGCCGGTAATGTTTGGGATGTACTTGATTTTCAACATCTGGCAGGCTAACCCTGCGTAAACGTTCGGTTTGATATTGTTTCCCAGCATCACATCTGGCTTGTATTTTTTTAACGACTGATAGTATTTCCGGAAAAGTAAAACATCCTTAAAAGGATTTTTTCCTTGCCGTGCCGTCTCAATGTTGATGACATCACATCCCAACTGCTCTAATTCGTCCTCGAACTGGAGCACCTGGCACATTGCAGATACCTCATGTCCTTCTGCAATCAAACCTTTTAATATTTCACGACGCAGATTGTAGATAAAGGTCGTATCGTTCGCTGCTAATATAATTCGCATAATTCACTCACACCATCTGCAATTCTTGTTCTAATTCACCGCATCCTTCGTCTGTCGAGACCATTTTGCTTTCCCTCAACAACACGATGCTCTCCTGCCGAAACTTCGGGTCAACCTTTCCATCAACCACGCCATGCCGCCCCAGAACCACTAGAACGCTCTTCCAGAGCACCTTCAGGTCAAATTTCAGACTGACATTCTGGACATATTCACGGTCATAATAGACTTTATCGTAGATATCCACAGTATCCCGTCCATTTACCTGTGCCCAACCGGTAATACCAGGCCGCACCTGATATACACCGTACCATCGCCGAAGAAACCGAATCTCACGCTCAGTGTACACCAGCGGACGGGGGCCAATGAGGCTCATTTCGCCTCGGACCACATTCCAGAGCTGCGGAAGTTCATCTATACTAGTATCACGTAGAATACGGCCAAGCTTTGAAATATATATTTCGGGGCTTTCCAAATCACCCGTAGCTACATTTTTAGGTGCTGTGCTCTTCATGGTTCGGAATTTTATAATGTTAAAGCAATGTGCATCTTTGCCTACACGCTTCTGTAAAAAGAAGATTGGCTCATACGGCGCATTGATTTTCTGCGCAACACTCACCACCAAAAGCAAAGGTGATAGCACAATCAGTGCTGCCGCTGCAAGAACCCGATCTACTACTGACCGCATCTCCAAGTAGTGCTTTTGTCTTTCTGTTATGTGGACATAATGTTCTCCAAACTCCACAAAATAATTCAGATTTTCCTTCTCCAAAGTTGTTTTCTCCCCGTTCAGATATCATTCTGCCTTCGCAGCACTTACTTATTCTCCAAATTTTATCGCTGAACCGTTCAGCAGTTTCTCCAATTGTTCTTTTTGTTTTTTACTTAACTTTTCCGGCTCGTCTTGCAGCAGCCGTTTCTGGTTGTACACCCATCGGCTCAGCCAAATGCCATCCGCAGTCTTATATTTCGCCGGAATCTCCAGATTTCCATATTGCTTTTTATATTCCTGCGCCAGTTCGTACCGGTGCTGCCACGAGTCCGGTTTCTCCCACTGCATTCCGATGGCATCCAGCAACTCAATGCGCTCTTGTGATAAGATTGCATTGCTCTTCTCCGGATTCCGATATGCATACTGCTGCCGCCGCACCCATTTTCCAAGGGCATAGCCCTCCGGTGAAACATAGGCCACCGGAATGTCAAGGTTTCCATTTGCCTCAAAATACCGTTTCGCTGCCTGATAAACCTCATTCCACTGTCGGTCATAGCGACTGCCCCACTGCATTCCTATGGTTTCCAGTCGTTTAATCTGATCCGCAGACAACTTTTTCTGCTCATAGGCTAGTTCTTGATTTTGAATCCAGCGGCCAAGCGTTTTTCCATCTGCTGTTTTATAATCTCGTGGAACATCCAGATTTCCATACTCCTGCGCATAGACTGCCGCAAGTGCATACCCCTGTTCCCATCGGACATCAAATACCTTCCACGCCATCCCCAATTGATTCAACTGTCGGATGCGTTCTTCCGTCAGCTTTCCATCGCTTCGGCGTTTCCGCGCATTGTTGATCCACTTTCCCAGAGGATAGTCATTTTTCGTTTTGTATTTCGCCGGGACCTGCAAATTCCCAAACTGTTCCCGAAATTTTCTCGCTTCTTCCAGACCACGTTCCCATGCGGCATCGTTGCGGTTGCCCCACTCCATCCCGATGCTGTCCAGCCGTGCGATTTGCTGTTCGGTCAAGTTCCCCGGAATCTGTCCCGCACGAACACGGCGCTGGGTCGTCAGCCATTCGCCAAGGCTCAATCCCGCCGGTGTGGTATAACGCTTTGGAATATTCAGGCTGCCATGCTCCGCATAGTAAATGCTTGCTTCCGAAAAATAATGGTCCCAACTAGAGGACAAGCTTGCTTGCAGCCGCTCAAACAGCACCCGGCAGTCATGCACCTGCTCAACAACTTCAAACCGTTCGGTGATGATCTTATCACCCTCACCGTTGGCATTCAGGCGGTAGACTGCCTCCTGCATCTCGCCTTGCAGACCCGCAATGCTGCATAGTCCTTCGAAGTTGTTGACAACATCGAGGATAAGCGGTGTAGAATTTTCCCCAGCGGTCAAAGCGCGTCCAATCTGCTGCTTGTAGATGATGGGTGAAATGGTGGGCCGGAACAGGATGACACCTGAAATGCCTTCTACATGAACTCCCTCGTTGAGCATGTCGATGCAGAACAGCAACTTCAGCTTGTCGCTCTCATCCGTCTTGAAGTCGGCAAAAGCCTTGTCTGTACCGGGGTCATCCGAGTAGGCTTCGTAGACCGCCACTTCCGCATTCACCTTTGCAAACCACTCCGGCACGTGAGAGATCATTTCGTCCATGTGCTCCTTGTTGGCGCAGAACACGATGTACTTTCCGGACTTGTTCGTGATATGATGTTCAAAAACCTTGTCTAATCCATCTGCTTGTTCCAAGGCGCGGCGCAGGGCATCCAGATATTTTTGATTCACATCCTGAATGCCGGGAGAACGCAGATTATCCACTCTTGTCTGATAGCGTGCCAAGTCTTTCTGATACTGATAGACAGTGGTCACATAGTTCGGAGCAGGCAAAATACCCCTGACGATTGCTTCGCCAAGGGTCATGTCGCTCGCAACACGGCCATCAAAAGCTCTTCGGCCATATCACGGTTATTATCCAGATACCGGACGTTGTCGCCGTCAGCCCCAGCAGTTTTGCCTCCGGGCATAACTTTAACAAAGCCACCGTGCTTTCGCCCCAGCATTCCGCACCGGCACGGTGAAATTCATCGAGTATAATATAGGCAGGCTTCTGTGCCGCTATTTCGTCCAGCTGTGCCTGCGTACAGCACATCAGCTTGGCGTAGGTATAAAAGTGAACGTTTGCCAACGGAAAATCCGGGTCATTCCTTTTCAGGCTTTCCAGCTGGGTCTTGAAGATATATTCACTGGGAGAAAGCCAAAGCACGACCTTCTCCGGGTTATCCTCGATCAGTTTGAATGCAATATAGCTTTTTCCGGTGCCAGTGGGATGAACAATGGCGGCCTTGCCATACTGCTCCATCATCCGGACCGCCGCATGATATGCTTTCTCGTTGTGCTCGAACAGACGCAGTGCCACCTTGTTCACCCCTTTCCGCAATTCAGGGGTATCCTTCACATGGAAAATGGAGGACTATGGGCAAAATCTGGCGTTATTCCAACAGATTCAGTGCTTTTCTGCCCCTCATAGACACCTGATGGGAGAATATCCGGTTCATCTCCCTGCGCTTTCGGGTCAGGTCAGAGTGCACATAGCGTTGCAAGGTGATGTTGGCGTTGGCGTGTCCCAACAATTCGCTGAGGGTCTTTACATCGCACCCAGCCTGCAGGCAGGTCGTTGCAAAGGTGTGGCGCAGTGCGTGCGGGCGCACTTGACGGACAGTCGCCTGCTTCAGATACGCTTTGATGCTTTTCCGATAGCAGCGAGGTTCGGTTGGCTTGGACTCGCTGCCGGACAGGAACCATGCAGCATTGCTGGCGCTTCCGCGCAGTTTTTTCAGCAAAATAAGCAGTTGCTTTGGAAGTGGAATTTCCCGGCGGGAGGTGCGGGTTTTGGGTGTCTGGATGACCACCTTTGTATGGCCGTTTCCACAGGAAATTCTGCAGACCGTCCGATTGATGTTCAGCGTGCCGAGTTTCAGGTCAAAATCGCCCCATTGCAGGCCGCAGATCTCACCAATTCGAAGCCCCAATTCCAGCCCCAGTAGTAAGCCGATTTTGCGAGGCGTGGGGTTCGCCTGTACATATTGATGAAGTCGCTGCTGTTCCGCCGGGGAGAGAGGCGCAGAAATTTTGTCGATGGCTTTTGGCAGCGCAACTTCCAGCTCCATTGGACGAATCAAACGTAAATGAGCGGCATATTTGCAGATACGTCGCAGCATCGAGAGGCATTCCCGGGCAGAGGAGTTTCCCAGTGGCTTGTGTGCCGCATCTGTGGGCGTGATGATTTGCTGCATGGCCTGTTCCAGAAAGCTTTCCTCAAGGGATGCAACGGGCACCTTGCTCAAAACCGGAAGAAGATATTTGTGCAGCGTGTATGAATAATGCGCATAGGTGGATTCTTTTATAGCGTTTTTCAGGGAGCACAGCCACACCTCGGACAGTACTTCAAAGGTCAGGTCGGTTTGATTCAGGTTGTAGAACCCCGCCTCCGCTTTTCTCTGGATTAGTACCCGTTTGACCTCCGCATAGGCCGTTCCGTAAACGTAACCCCACTGGATCTTCCCCTCCGGTGTGCGCGCCTTGATGTACCTGCCTTCCCACCGACCGTCCTTACGCTTGCGAATGTTTTCTCCCCGTCGCGCCATCGCTGTTTCCTCCTGCTGTTTAGACTCTCATCTGACCCCTTATTTTCTCAATCCTCGTTTACAGCTGGAATTATTATACAGAACTGGGCATGACACAAAAACAGTCCGGCCTCGCGATGTTTTTCAGGGTCAAATGTGATACATTTATGATGATTTCTATTGAATCCCAGATATAACCATGATAAAATAAGATGAGATTATAGACAACGATGTCAAAGGAACGGTATCCTCCATTTTCCATGTGGAGGATACATTTTTGTTAAATATATTCTTTGTCGTTACGCAGCCACATATTCTCTACAACATAAAATACTTTCACGATATACGCAACTGCGTACGTAAAACCGCACGAACTTCTGTACTATCATGTTGAGGTGAACTTCATCATGACTGTAAAAGATGCCGTTGCCAAACGCTTTGAACAACTCTGCGACCAGCGTAGGATACGCCCCAACGAGTTAGCGACCCGTGCCGGTGTAACACCATCTACGGTATATAGTATGCTTGACCCATCCCGTCAGCGTGTGTCCATCGCCACCATTAAAAAGCTCTGTGATGGTCTTGATATCACGCTTGGTCAGTTCTTTTCCTGTGCGCTGTTCGATGAACTGGAGCAAGAGAACCAATAGCTCACCGAACGATCTGCTCGACTTTCCCTGCAACGCGTACTCTCTTTTCTAAGTGAATTTTAGAATTTCATATCCATTGTCAGCCTGATTTGTGCTCTTTTGCATGGGTCAGGCTATTTTTTTTTTACGCTAAAAAGCCCCTGCCGATCACATTTCTGTGAAAGGCAGAGGCCTTCTGTTGATAGATTTTAATCAGGTCTGGGGAGATGGAACAACTATCTCATTCTACCGGGTCAGTGTCCCCTTCCAGATTTTTAACTACCCCCGGAGTGCTGGTAACCCGCACCACCGGGGTTTTGCTTCATGAATCATGTGGTTCATACGGTTGTGGTCGCAGGAATCTCACGTTGTCAGTAAAAAATCAACCAGAGGAACGACCGAACATTTTCTGATAATTTTCGCCGCGCTTTCTATCTCTGTCACTTACAATCTTGACTCCATACCCTTGATGCAGTCATTCAATTTCACTTGTCCCGTCATTCTATCGTAATAGCGTTCAATATATCCAAACCCCATGATTTCTGCTGTCATCTTCTCTGGATTCATCGGCTGATTCAGGTGCGCATAGAGCCATTCCTCCAAATCCTTAAACCGATACGCTTTGATTGGCTGGCGCAGGTCGAACAGTAACATAATACAGAAATTCATCGCGGAGATCCTTCAAACACATAAAAAACACCCTTTCTCTCATGGAAGAACCACAAAAGAAAGGGTGCAAAAATCTCTAAAATGGTTGTCGTACCAAATCAGGCTTGTTCGTAGTTGAGCAAGACAAACTCCAGTCGACAAATCATTCAATTTTTATCGCAGCTACGAGATCAGCAGTTCTCAGCGAAGTACTTAATGGTACGGACCATCTGAGAGGTGTAGGAGTTCTCGTTGTCGTACCAGGACACGACCTGAACCTGATAGGTGTCGTCGTCGATCTTAGCGACCATGGTCTGGGTAGCGTCGAACAGAGAGCCGTAACGCATGCCGATGACATCGGAAGAAACGATCGGATCCTCGTTGTAGCCGAAGGACTCAGAGGTAGCAGCTTCATAGCAGCATTGATGGACTCCTTGGTGACATCCTTGCCCTTAACAACGGCAACCAGGATGGTGGTAGAACCGGTGGGAACGGGCACACGCTGAGCAGAGCCGATCAGCTTGCCGTTCAGCTCGGGGATGACCAGGCCGATAGCCTTAGCAGCGCCGGTGCTGTTGGGAACGATGTTCTGTGCGCCAGCACGAGCACGGCGCAGGTCGCCCTTGCGCTGAGGACCATCCAGGATCATCTGGTCGCCGGTGTAAGCGTGAACAGTGGTCATGATGCCGGAAACGATGGGGTAGGTCTTGTTCAGGGTGTCAGCCATGGGAGCCAGGCAGTTGGTGGTGCAGGAAGCAGCAGAGATGACCTGATCCTCAGCGGTCAGGGTCTTCTCGTTGACGGAGAAGACGATGGTCTTCAGGTCGTTGCCTGCGGGAGCAGAGATAACGACCTTCTTTGCGCCAGCCTGGATGTGAGCCATGCTCTTCTCCTTGCTGGTGTAGAAGCCGGTGCACTCCAGAACGACATCAACGTTCAGTTCGCCCCAAGGAGCATCCTTTGCGTCCTTAACAGCATAGATCTTGATCTCCTTGCCGTCGACGATGATGGATCCTCGGTAGCCTCGACAGTGTGCTTGCCTTCGCCGATCTTGCCGCAGAAGGAACCCTGAGCGGTATCGTACTTCAGCAGGTGAGCCAGCATCTTGGGGCTGGTCAGATCGTTGATTGCAACGACCTCGTAACCCTCAGCATCAAACATCTGACGGAAAGCCAGACGGCCAATACGACCAAAACCATTGATAGCAACTCTAACAGCCATGTTAATAGTACCTCCTAAATGTTCTTACCCTTTTATCGGATAATAATCACGGTAGCTTTATTATAGACCAAATCGCGGAAACCTTCAAGTGTCCGCCAAAAAATTAACAAGGTAATTTCACACTTTTTTGTTTTTGAACGATTTTCACAGCTTTTATGGGAATCTTTTCAGCAATTCAACCAACGGTGTGTCGGGGCATTGCAGGCCTTCCGTCACTTCCTGCCACCCGCGCCACAGTGAACAGGCCCAGCGCGCCGATGCAGCACATGCCAAAGCCAAACAGCACCTCGGCAGGTCGGCTGCCGTGATGCCGTGGAACAGCAGCACCAGCACCCGGGGCAGCTCCCAGCAGAAGCAGAGCAGGAACGTGCAGATCCCGGCCTCGCACAGCTGGCGGCCGTTGGACGTTTCCGGCAGCCAAAGGGCGCGGACCATCGCCGAAAGAAACACCAGCGCGGCCAGCATCTGCCAGACCATGCAGTCGGCTCCACCCGGTGCCAGCTGGAGCTGTTCTCCATAAAGCGGCTCAGCACCCCCCAGTAGAACACCGCCGTGCCAAGCACCGCCGGGGTCATGCTCCGGCCGGGCAGACGGTATTCTCCCTTATGCGTCCAGCTGCGGCCCAGCCGGATCAGCCAGACAGCGCACACCAGCTCCAGCACGGCACGCACCAGCGCGCCAACGCCGGTCATGCCCACTGCCAGACGCACCGCACCGGCCAGGCCGACACACACGCCGCCCAGCACCGATGTAACTCCCACCGGCCTGCACGCACTGCGCAGAACAAGGGCTGGCGGGCCAGCTTCCGGGCGGCAATGATGCCAACGACCAGCGCCGCCCACAGGCCGCCGTACCGCAGCCAGACAGAGCCCGCCGTACACAGGCCGGTGTTCCAGTCCGTCCACAGGGCCAAGTCGAGCCCGCGCCCAATGGCAAGGGCACCACCACAGGTGAAAATCAGCACAAATAAAGCGTTCATCAGCGTTCCTCGATCGGTTTATATTTCTGGCGCACGCCCAGATACTTATAGGCGGGCCGGATGATCCGGTTGGCAAAAATGACTTCCTCCACCCGGTGTGCGCACCAACCGGCACACGGGCAATGGCGAACAGCGGGGTGTAGATATCCTCAGAGATGCCCAGCATGTTGTAGATCAGGCCGCTGAACAGGTCCACATTGGCGCACACCGGCTTGCTGCTGCCCTTCTCCTCGGCAAAAATATCGGGAGCCAGCCGCTCGATGCTGCACAGCATGTTGTACTCTTCCTCAAAGCCCTTCTCGTAGGCCAGGTGCTTGGCGCGCTCCTTCAGGATGACCTCACGGGGGTCGCTCATGGTATAGACCGCATGGCCCATACCGTAGATCAGGCCGGAGCCGTCGCCCGCCTGCTTGCGCAGGATGCGGCGCAGATACTCGCGCACCTCGTCGTCATCCTCCGGGTGCTCCACATGCTTGAGGATATCCTGCAGCTGACGGTTGACCATCAGGTTGGCACCGCCGTGCTTGGGGCCCTTCAGCGCGCCAATGGCGGCTGCAATGGCCGAGTAGGTATCGGTGCCCGAGGAGGACAGCACACGGGCGGTGAAGGTGGAGCAGTTGCCGCCGCCGTGGTCGGCGTGGACCAGCAGGCACATATCCAGCAGCTTGGCTTCCTCGTGGGTGAATTTCTGGTCCGGGCGGTAGGTGCTCAGGATGTGCTCCGCCGTGCTCTGGCCGGGCTTGGGCATGTGGAAGAACATGCTCTGCTTATCATAATAGCGGCGCTTCATCTGGTAAGCGTTCACCATCATGGTGGGCATACTGGCGATCAGATTGATGCTCTGGTTCAGGATATTCTCCAGCGTCAGATCCTCGGCATGCTCGTCGTAGGAATACAGGCCCAGCACGCACCGCTGCATCTTGTTCATAATATTGGGCGAAGGAGCATTCATGGTATCCATAAAGCCATCGGGCAGGGCGCGGTGCTCTGCCAGCAGCTCACAGAAATCGTCCAGCTGCTCCTGGGTGGGCAGGCTGCCGAACAGCAGCAGCCAGATGACCTCTTCAAACACAAAGCGGTCATTGCGGTAAGCCTCGTTCACGATCTCGTTGATGTCCACACCGCGGTAGATCAGGCGGCCCGGAATGGGAATGACATGCCCCTCCTGATCCTTTTTGTAGCCCACAACGTCACAGACATTGGTCAGGCCTGCCAGCACACCGGTGCCATCCGGGTTGCGCAGGCCGCGCTTGACACCGAGACGCTCGCTCGTCTCCGGGTCGATGTAGTTGTTTGCCAGATACTCTTCACACAGCGTCCGCATGGTCTGCGGGTCCAGCGACGCTACTTCTGCATGGGTATAGTTCATGCGCGAATTTCCCCTTTCTCTTATTTCTCTCTTATATACTTTCCGGCCATCCACCATGATGGCACACCCTTATGATAGCGCTTTTGTGAAGTAAATTCAAGTCTTGGATGAAATGTGCGCTTTTTCACCCTGCCGGGCTGGTACACTATGCCCAGAAAAATGCCTGTCCGGGAGGGAAAATCACGATGAAAAAGACATTCTTTCTCCTCTGCGCCCTGCTGCTGGTGCTGGGCACACTCCTGCCGATCGCCGGTTACCGGCTGACACTGGCGGTGTTCGGCCCGGCACAGGGGCTTCTTCCGCTCCCCTGCCGGGCACTGCGGCTTCGGAATCCGCCCCGGACAGCGCCGCCGTGCCGCCCTCCGATCAGGACAGCGAGAGCTTTCTGCTGGCCGACCAGAGCGCCGGGGCCGTGGTCTCGGTGCCCCGGCGGGACTATCTGATCGGTGCCGTGGCGGCGGAAATGCCCATCAGCTGGCCGGACGAGGCGCTCAAGGCGCAGGCCATCGCGGCCCACAGCTATGCCCTCTACTGCCGCGACATGCCGCCGAACCTGCTTCCGGCTGGCTGAGCGTGGACCCCGTCCGGCGGCAGGGATACTTAACAGATGCAGTCCTCCGCAGCTACTGGGGCACCGCCTATGAGGAAAACTATGCCCGCCTCTCGGCGCTGGTGGACAGTGTGCTGACCGATGTGCTCTACTATGGCAGCGCCCCCGCCGGGACAAGCTACTTTGCCATCTCCAACGGCATGACTGAGGCCAGCGAAAACGTCTGGGGTACCGCCCTTCCCTATCTTGTGGCCGTGGACAGCTCCACCGACCTCAATGCGGACAACTACCTTTATACCGTCCAATTCACCGCCGAACAGATGCAGCAGGCTCTCGCTGGGCTGGGCCTGCTCCCTGACCCTGCCGCACCTGCCAACTGGTTCGGAGAGGCCGCGCTCACCCCTTCGGGCTATGTAGCTCCCTGCCTGTCTGCGGGCAGAGCGTCACCGGCCCTGCCCTGCGCAAAGCGCTGGGCTTGCGGAGCGCCTGCTTCACGGTGCAGTATCAGGAGGGCAGCTTTCTCCTCACCACCAAGGGCTATGGCCACGGTGTGGGGCTGAGCCAGTGGGGTGCCAAGCGCTGGCCGAGCAGGGACAGAGCGCGGAAGAAATTCTGGCGCACTATTTCCCGGGGACAGAGCTGCGGAGGTGAACGGGCTCCACCCTCTTCGTCATCGCTTACGCGATGCCACCTCCCCAAAGTGGGAGCTTGGCAGTAAATGCAAGGTTTGCGGTTTTGTCAAGAGCTCTCCCTTTGGGAGAGCTGGACGCGAAGCGGCCTGAGAGGGTGAGGATGCTAATAAAAAAGGTAGCTGACCCAACGGCCAGCCACCCAGAAGATCAATATTCAGCCAAACAGCTCGTCCACCAATCCTGACTGCTGCTTTCCTCGCCAGCACCGACTTCAGTCTCTGCCGCAGTCTCAGTTTCCGCGGCGGCTTCCTCCGCCTGCACAGCCTCTTCCAGAAGCTCCAGACCATCGTCATTGCCATCCTCGGTGATGTACCAGTAGCAGGACGCGCCGCCAATGGAGATGCTGGCGGCAGACAGCGGCACACGGCCGGAGGCAACGCCGTTGGAAGGATCGGAACAGTAGAACACGCCGTCGGTGTAGTCCGTCAGGAGCACGGCATGGGGTCTGGTGCGGTCGTACAGCACAATGCCCTCCGGATGCTCTGCCAGAATGGAGACCAGCGCTCCCGTCTTGGCCGCCTTGCCCGAGGGCAGGGTCGCATAACCCACATGCATATCGTTGTATGTAAAGCTGTGGGAGAGCCCGCCTGACCAGGCCGTGCTCTTGATGCCGTTTTCGGTCACATCCACCCAGCTGTCCATCCCGTCCAGATAGGCCCGGCGGCGAAGCATCATTGCGCAGAGGCCAGGGTGCAGGTGCCGCCCCGGCTCTGTTTGAAGTAGAACCCAACATCAACGTTCAGGTCCACGGCCAGTGCCCCGGGGAGCAGCACGGCCATCAGGGCCATCGTTGCAAGCAGGGCAGCGAGAGTTTTCCGAAGTTTGCTTCCAAAGTGCTTGGCTGTTTCCACGTCAGTATCCTTTCTTCACAAAAGAGCGTTTCATTCACTGGTGTAAAGTATATCATTCTGTTACTCTTTTGTAAACAGTTTTGCAGCCATTTTCTCAATATTTACACGCTTTGGTCACAATTAAAGGGCAGATTGCACAATCGTGCAGTGAAGTAGTTGGATATTTGCTACAAAAGTCCGGAAAAGTTTTTCATCGTGCTTCCCACGCCTTCTCTCAACTGCCGGTTTCTTTTTCAACGCAATTATGGTATAATCTGCCCTGAAGTTGAATTTTCAGGAGCATTTATATCAGGAGCATTTATATATGAAAGCAACCATCGTCATCCCCAACATCAACGGCAAAGGCTGGCTCAAGGACTCCATCGAGTCGGTCTATGCCCAGACAGAGCAGGATTTTGAGCTCATCATCGTGGACAACGGTTCCACCGATGAAAGTCTGGAGCAGGCCCGCAGCTACTGCGGCCGCCCCAACTTCACCCTGATCGAAAACGGCACCAACACCGGCTTCTCCCACGCCGTGAATCAGGCATTGCCCGGGCCAGGGGCGAGTATGTGGTCATGTTCAACAACGATGCCTTTGCCGAGCCCGACTGGCTGGCCGAGCTCATCCGCACCGCCGAGACCGATCCCAAGATCTTTGCCGTGCAGAGCCTGATGCTCCGCCACTTTGAACGGGAACTGGCCGACGATGCCGGTGATTACGTCACCTGGATGGGCTTTGCCTGCAAGACCGGCGATGGCCGCCGGGCCAGCCGCTACACCAGGCAGAAGCGCATCTTCTCGGCCTGCGGCGGCGCGGCGCTCTACCGCAAGAGCATTCTGGAGGAGATCGGCACCTTTGACGAGAACTTCTTCGCCTACTTTGAGGATGTGGACCTGAGCTGGCGTGCCAACAACGCTGGCTACAAGTGCGTCCTCTGCCCCACCGCAAAATGCTACCACATCTGCGGTGCCAGCACCGGCGCGGTGAAGTACAACGCCTTCAAGAGCCAGCAGAGCGGCCGGAACAGCATCCTGCTCCCCCTCAAGAACGAGCCGCTGCTCATGCTCATCCTGAACTTCTCCCGCTGGCGCTGGGCTATCTGCTCAAGTGCTACAAGTTCCACAAGCAGGGCTTTGGCGAAGCCTGGGACAAGGGAATGCACGAAGCCTTTGCCCTGCTCAAAGAGGGACGGCTCGGCAAGCGTCCCTTCCGCCTGAAGGACCTGCCCAACTATATCCTCATGGAGCTGTGGATGATCTGGAACATGGTGCCCTACCTGTGGTATCGTCTGGTCGTGGTCAGGTTTAATCTGAAATAATCTGGAAACAAAAACACCCCTGCGTGGAATGCTTCACACATTCCGTGCAGGGGTGTTCTGTCAGATTTCGGTTTTCACTTTATGCCGCCGGGCTCTCAGAGGAAGCCTCGGTACTCTCAGCCGGGGTGCTCTCCGCAGCCTCGTCCGCAGGGGCAGCCTCGTCAGCAACGGCGCTGGCGGCGGCAGAATCGCCTGCGGTTGCAAGGATGGCATCGTTGACCTCGCTCTCAGCCAGCGGGGCGGGCTCTGCGGCAGAGGCTGCGCTGTCGGCAGATTCGGGCTTGGTCTCGCTGTCGGTCAGGCCGGTCAGATACCAGCTGCCGCTCTGGCGGCTGAACAGGTAGTCCATATACTTGGTGGGCGTGTCGGACAAGTTGTTCAGGATGCTGTCATCGCTGCTCTGGGTGGGGATATAGCCCACGGTAACGTGGAGCAGGCCGTCCTTCTTGAACAGTCTGGTGACGGTAGCACGGAAGATGCCCACGCTGCCGGTGACGGGGATCTTATAGCACTGGGTCGTCTCATCGAACTCGACAGTCATGTCGTCCATCTCAAAGCTCCTGTGGGTCAGCTTGAAGCTGGGGCCCACCAGCTTTGCCAGATAGGCATCACATCCACCGAGGGCAGCAGCAGCTGTTCGGTGTCGGGGTCCGTATTGTAGTTGTCAAAGCCTCCCTGGGTCTCCTGGATGCTGTACACGCAGCCCCAGACAGCGGCTTCGCGCAGGGTCAGGTCATTGATGTTCTCAATGCCGTCAAAGGGCAGCGGATCAAACAGGACCAGACCTTCCAGCCGGTCCTCATATTCCGCTTTCTGCTGGGTGTCGTCAAACAGGGTGGCCACACCCTTCACACCGGCCCGCACGACTGTTACAACGCCCACCAGTGCCAGCACGGCGATCAGCAGGCCAAGGGCCTGCCGGGCGCGGCGGCGGTGGAGCCGGGCGTGTTCTTCCGGGGTCATATAGGTTTTCATATCGTTATCGTCTCCTAAATCAGGTCATCTTTTGGGGAAATACCAGCTTTCAGTATACCACAAACTGCCCGCCGGTGCAAAACCCGGGGCGTGGATTTTTTGTGAAAGCGCGATTTATTCCCACGTTTTCCAGATCTCGGGCTGGTAGCCCACGGTGGCCTTTTTGCCGTTGCGCACAATGGGCGTTTTGAAGAGCTGCTGATTCTCGAACAGCTTGTCCTCCTTCTGCAATCCACCAGTGCATCCAGCAGGGCCAGCGTCTGCTTATCCTTTGCCGCCGGGTTCACCAGCTGCTCCCAGCCGCCCAGCGCGCGGGCCACGTTCTCAAACTCGCCCCGGCTCATCTCTTTTTCCTTCAGGTCGATCATCTGGAACTTGATGCCCCGCTCCTTGAAATAGCGCTGGGCCTTTTTGGTATCAAAGCACTTGCTGG
>ENA-OQCN01000397-OQCN01000397.1-human-gut-metagenome-genome-assembly--contig:-NODE-397-length-23305-cov-2.078954_pt1 | contig 23305 bp, 27 predicted proteins | sample MGYA00242497_ERZ504576 | MGnify/ENA primary metagenome ERZ504576 (study PRJEB26092, sample SAMD00036296) | human gut metagenome | host: Homo sapiens | study: EMG produced TPA metagenomics assembly of... | reverse complement strand
CGGAAACTGCTGGGAGAAAGACCTGACAAATATAATCCGTGGAACTGGGAGAGAAGTATGAGATTGATTCCCTGTGCTACCCGATCTGGCTGATCAAACAGTACGTGGAGAATTCCGGAGCAAGGGATGTCTTTACACCGGAAGTAAAACAGGCATTTCGCGACATTCTGGATGTATGGCAGACAGAGCAGTACCATGAGAACTCCGAGTATTCTTTCGTACGTCTCAACTGTCCGCCGTCTGATACCTTAAGTAACGATGGAAAGGGTGCACCGGTAGGTTACACCGGTATGACTTGGTCCGGATTCCGCCCGAGTGATGATGCGTGCAAGTATGGTTATCTGATTCCGTCCAACATGTTTGCAAGCGTAGTTCTGGATTATATGGCAGAATTCCTGGAGAAAGATTTCCAGGATCCACAGATGGCAAAAGAAGCAAAAGAGTTACAGGCAGAGATCCAGGAAGGTATCCGGAAATATGGTATCGTGGAAGATGAAACCTTCGGAAAGATCTATGCATACGAGACAGATGGTCTTGGCAACTACAATCTGATGGATGATGCCAATGTACCGAGTCTGTTGTCCCTGCCATGGCTGGCATATTGCGGAAAAGACGATCCGATTTATAAAAATACAAGAGCCTTTGTATTAAGCAAAAGAATCCATATTATTTTGAAGGCGCCAGCGCAAAAGGAATCGGAAGTCCGCACACACCGGATCAGTATATCTGGCACATCGCACTGACGATGCAGGGACTGACTTCTGATGACGAAGAAGAGAGAAAAGAACTGCTGGAAACTCTTCTGGCTACCGATGCAGACTGTAAAGTGATGCACGAGGGATTTGACTGTCAGGATCCGAAGAAATTCACCAGAGAATGGTTCGCATGGGCAAACTCATTGTTTGCATTATTTGCGCTTTCTATGAAAAGTAAGTTGACGAAAAAAACTGAAAAATGAATAAATATAGGAAAAGATAACATCAGAACTTTAAAAAGGAGAGAGTGTATGGTATAATATTACCAGCAGTGCTTTCCGTGATGGGAAAGTTCTCGACGAAAAGCTGTCAGTTCTGCTGTATGTTCTGTTTCCTAAGAGAACCGCTATAAAAACATCGCCGGATGCAGAAAAGTACACATGATTTATTTTAATGTTTGCTGTGTGCACAGGCATTGGTGATGTTTTTTTGTGCAACCGCAGGGGGTAAAGAGAGAAAACGGTTGCCAATAAGTTATTATTTATCAGGAGGTAGCAAAAATGATATTGCTAAAAGAAAGAATCGGTAAAATGCTGGAATATCTGCAGGAACAGGTATATCCGAAGCAGGTTGCGATTCCGAGTTACAAGATGATCCGCACCGATGAGAGATGTCTGGATGTAAACAATCTGGATACCTCATCCTGGACAGAGATTACGAACCAGGAACTGTGGGGTGGACACAGAGAATATTACTGGTTTGAGACCGTAGTGACGATTCCGGAAGAATTTGACGGAGAGTGTGTAGTGTATGAACTGAAAACCGGAAAAGAAGGAGAGTGGGATGCAACGAATCCACAGTTTTCCATCTTTGTAAACGGTGTGAGAGTACAGGGGCTTGATGTCAACCACAGAGAAATCATTCTGGCAGAGCTGCCAAAGCAGGAGACACCTATCGCATTGTTCTTTCCGCATTTACCGGAGACCAGAACTTCAGTCTGAAGATGAACTCCAGCCTGAAAGTACTGGATCGTAAGACTGAGAAATATTACTATGACCTGGAAGTTCCGTACCAGAGTGCCAGACTGCTGAACACGGAAGATCAGGCATATATTACGATTATTCAGGCACTGAACGAATCTCTGAATCTGCTGGATATGAGAAAAGAAGGTTCCAAAGAGTATTATCAAAGCCTGGAAAAAGCACAGGAGTACATCACAAAAGAATTTTATGAGAAATATTGTGACGGTGAGAAAAGCCCGATCATCTACTGTGTAGGACATACACACATTGACTGTGCATGGCTGTGGACTCTGCGCGTGACAGAAGACAAGGCAGTCCGAAGCTTTTCTACCGTACTGGAACTGATGAAAGAATATCCGGAATATGTATTTATGTCCAGCCAGCCACAGCTGTACAAATATGTGAAGAAAAATGCTCCGGATGTGTATGAACAGATCAAAGAAAGAGTCAAAGAAGGACGCTGGGAGCCGGACGGTGGTATGTTCGTAGAGGCAGACTGTAATATCGCTTCCGGTGAAGCACTGGTTCGCCAGTTTGTACACGGACAGAGATTCTTCAAAGAAGAGTTCGGCGTGGACAATGAGATCCTGTGGCTTCCTGACGTATTCGGTTATTCTGCAGCACTTCCGCAGATTCTGCAGAAATGTGGAATTCCGTATTTCATGACAACAAAGATCAGCTGGAACGAGTTTAACAAGATGCCGTATGATACATTCGAATGGGAAGGTATCGACGGAAGCCGTGTACTGACACATTTTGTTCCGACCCGTGACTATAATAAGGCAGCAGTAGAGGGTGGTACAGAGACAGAACACTTTACCACTTATAACGGATATATCAATCCAAGCCAGATGAAAGGTGCATGGGCACGATACAGCCAGAAATATCTGAACGAAGAAGTACTTTGCAGCTTCGGCTTCGGAGATGGTGGCGGCGGTCCAACCAAAGATATGCTGGAGAATCAGAGACGTCTGGCAAAAGGTCTCCCGGGTATGCCGAGAACCAAGATGTCTACTGCAAAAGAATTCTTCCATGTTCTGGATAAACATGTAACCGATAAAAAATATCTGCCGACATGGGTAGGCGAACTGTATCTGGAATACCACAGAGGTACTTATACTTCTATGGCAAGAAACAAAAAGTTCAACCGGAAAGCAGAATTTGCATATCAGAACGAAGAAATGTACGCAATGCTGGATGCACAGACCGCAGGCGGTGCATATCCGGAAAAAGAGCTGCATGAGGCTGGGAGGTCATCCTGCGTAACCAGTTCCACGATATTCTGCCGGGATCTTCGATCAAAGAAGTGTATGATGATTCCAAAGCAGAGTACGAAGGCATCTTTGCAGAAAATAAAGCGCTGACTGATGCAACGCTGGCTCATATCGCTGCTGGTGTAAAAGCACCGAGCATTCGCTGGTTGTATATAACCCGAACAGTGCAGCAGCGTATGATCTGGTAACCTTTACTGTTCCGGAAGGAATGGAAGAACCTGCAGTTTACGATGGCGAGACCAAACTGGCTGTTCAGAAAACTGCAGACGGCACATATGTATTCTTTGCCGCAGGCGTCCCAGGAAAAGGATATAAGACTTATATCGTGAAAGAAGAAGCAGCAGATACAACACCGTCCATGGAAGTTTCCACAGAAGTGATGGAAAATGAATACTTCAAGGTGGAATATAATGAAAAAGGTCAGTTTGCGAAGATCTATGATAAGAAAGCAGACCGTGATATACTGAAACCGGGCAAAGCAGGTAACGTGATTGTAAGTTACGAAGACCGTCCGCATAACTATGATGCATGGGATGTAAACAATTATTATACAGAAAAATCCTGGGATATCGATCAGGTATCTGCGATGGAAGTAGTGGAAAATGGTCCGGTAAGAGCCTGCGTAAAAGTAGAGCGTAAATATCTGGATTCCACGATCACACAGTTTATTTATCTGTATCATGACATTCCGAGAATCGATATCAAGAATGTAATCGACTGGAAAGAGCATCAGATCTTTGTAAAAGACTACTTCCCGATCGATGTACATACCAACGAAGCTACATTTGATATCCAGTATGGTAACGTAAAACGTGATACCCATGACAATACTTCCTGGGACTTTGCAAAATTTGAAGTTTGCCACCATAAATGGATGGATGTGTCCGAGGATGGCTACGGTGTCAGTATGTTAAATGACTGCAAGTATGGTGTTGGTGTCCGTAATGGTGTGATCGGTATGTCCATGCTGAAATCTGCTATTCATCCGAATCCGGAAGCTGATAAAGAACTGCATGAATTTACCTATCTATTTATCCACATCAGGGCGGCTGGCGAGAAGCTGGTACGGTAAAACAGGCTTACCAGATCAATAACCCTCTGACCTACAGTTGGAAAGAGAATGAAGGAGGAACACTTGCTCCGGAATATTCTCTGGTTTCCTCTGATAAGGATAATGCAGTGATTGAGGTTGTAAAAAAAGCGGAAGATTCAGATGCTGTTATCGTTCGTCTGTACGAGTGTTATAACAGAAGAACTCCGGTGACATTAATTTTCGGTAAGGAATTGACATCTGTTGTCGAGTGTAATATGATGGAGGAAGGAGCAGATCCTGTAGAATTTACAGGAAATCAGGCGACTTCGAGATGAAACCTTATGAGATTAAGACGTTGAAGGTTACGTTTTAAAAAAGGCGGGATTCCAGTCTGAGGTTTCGGAAACTGAATAGATTTTTGGTAGTAACCGGGGACTTCCAGTGTGTATGTTTCGCTTTTCCCCTTGCACTGGGAGGTCACCCGGCTATTATATTTTATTAAGATAGTTTTTTGGGACACAGGGGACGCCGTCAGCCCACCCCATCTCCACAACCGCCCGCTAGTTGAGCACGCGTTGAGACTACAGGCTCAAACCGAGCGCAGACCCGGGCAGCTGGTGGAGGATGGGGTGGGCTGACGGCTGGGTGTTCAAAGGGGGAAGGATGCTGGTATGGGGAGGGGATTCAAATGGGGAGAAAAGAAAACTTGCCTGTGTGGGGGAAATATGATAGACTTTATGGTGTTGTGTAAATGGCGCTTATTGTGGCACTCGATGCGATTGCGAAGAGCAAAAGGCTATAAAATAAAGGAAATTTAGGAAAGAGGTATATAGTATGAAGTTAGGTATCGTTGGGCTTCCGAATGTGGGAAAGAGTACCTTGTTTAACTCACTGACAAAGGCAGGGCTGAGTCTGCCAATTATCCGTTCTGTACGATTGATCCGAATGTGGGTATTGTGGCAGTGCCGGATGAGAGACTGAAATTGTTAGGAGATTTTTATCATTCCAAGAAGGTGACTCCGGCGGTGATTGAGTTTGTGGACATTGCAGGTCTTGTAAAAGGCGCTTCCAAGGGAGAAGGCCTGGGCAATCAGTTCCTTGCGAATATCCGAGAGGTGGATGCGATCGTTCATGTGGTTCGATGTTTTGAAGATTCCAATGTTATCCATGTAGATGGAAAGATTGATCCGGTACGTGATATTGAGACGATCAACCTGGAGCTGATCTTCTCGGATCTGGAGATTCTGGAGAGAAGAATTGCCAAGACAACCAAGGCAGCCAGAATGGATAAGACAGCAGCGAAAGAGCTGGAACTGCAGCAGAGAATCAAAGCACATCTGGAAGACGGAAAACCGGCGATTACCCTGGAAACAGAAAACGAAGACGAAGAGGCATGGCTGCAGGAGTATAATCTGCTGACAGCAAAACCGGTTATCTTTGCAGCAAATGTTTCGGAGGATGATCTGGCAGACGATGGTGCTTCAAACCCGCATGTACAGGCTGTTCGGGAACTGGCAAAAGAGCAGAACAGTGGTGTGTTTGTTATCTGTGCGGAGATCGAACAGGAGATCGCCGAGCTGGAAGATGATGAGAAAAAAATGTTCCTGGATGATCTGGGAATTCAGGAATCCGGTCTGGAGAAACTGATAAAGCAAGTTATGAACTGCTGGGACTGATGAGTTATCTGACTGCCGGTGAGGATGAGACACGTGCATGGACGATTAAAGTGGGAACAAAGGCACCGCAGCAGCCGGAAAGATCCATACCGACTTTGAGAGAGGATTTATCAAGGCAGAAGTTGTCAACTATAAAGACCTTCTGGAGTCCGGTTCTTATGCCGGAGCAAGAGAAAAAGGTCTGGTCCGCATGGAAGGAAAAGAGTATGTGGTAAAAGACGGAGATGTAATTTTATTCCGTTTCAATGTATAAGTGAATAAACAAAAAAAATATAGGCAACTGTTCGACAGGCAGTATCCCGCGATGGTATCGGGCAGTTACAAATGCAGAAAAATGAGGAAAAGATAAGCTTTTCCTCATTTTTTCCAAAATTTCCCCTTGTATTCTTACTGCATTTGGTTTAGAATAAAGAGCATAAGTGGTAGAAAGTGGAGAAAAGTGGTGCGAAAGGGAGAGTGTGTGGCAGCCGATTCCAGAAAGCACCTGAAATAAAAGGTTGGGGAGAACCGTTTATTTCATGATTCCGGGGAATTCCCCGGCACTCAAAGAGGGTAGATTCTATGTTCATGGGAGAATACAGTCATACAATTGACACAAAAGGAAGATTGATTATTCCGTCTAAGTTTCGCGAAGAACTGGGAGATGAATTCGTGTTAACAAAGGGTTTAGACGGCTGCCTTTCTATTTATCCTATGGAACAGTGGAAGATCTTTGAGAAGAAACTGGAAGCTTTACCGCTTACAAACAAAAATGCGAGAAAATTTTCACGATTCTTTGTGGCAGGTGCGACAACATGTGAACTGGATCGACAGGGGAGAATTCTGGTACCGGCAACGTTACGGGAATTTGCAGGTCTGGAGAAAGATGTGGTACTCACCGGTAATCTGAACCGGATCGAAGTCTGGAGCAAGGCGAAGTGGAGTGAAAATAATGACTATGATGATATGGATGCGATTGCAGAAGATATGCAGGAGATGGGAATTATCATCTAGATCCGGTGGAAAAAGGAGTAAGAGTGTTAGATGGAGTTTAAACACAAATCGGTATTACTGAAAGAGACCATAGACAATCTGAATGTGAAGCCGGACGGCATCTATGTTGACGGAACTTTGGGAGGGGCAGGACATGCCTTGGAAGTATGCAAATTATTATCTGCCACGGGGAGATTAATAGGAATAGACCAGGACGATGCGGCAATACAGGCGGCAAGTGAACGACTGCGGGACTATCAGGATCGCACGATGATCATTCGCAGTAATTATTGCCACATGGTCCCGGAATTAAAAAAAGGGGAATCAACTCTGTTGATGGTATTGTGCTGGATTTGGGAGTATCTTCCTATCAGCTGGATCATGCAGAACGCGGTTTTACGTACCGGGAGGATGTGCCTCTGGATATGCGTATGGATCAGCGGCAGACCAAAACTGCGGAAGATATCGTAAATACTTATAGCGAGAGTGAACTGTACAGGATTATTCGTGACTATGGAGAGGATAAGTTTGCAAAAAATATTGCAAAACATATCTGTCTGGCAAGACAGGAGACACCGATTCATACCACAGGAGAATTAACGGAGATTATAAAAAGAGCCATTCCGATGAAAGTCCGGGCAACGGGCGGACATCCCTCCAAGAGAACATTTCAGGCGCTCAGGATTGAACTGAATCATGAGCTTGACGTTCTGCGTGATTCGCTGGATGGAATGATTGACTTTTTAAATGACGGAGGAAGGATCTGCATTATTACCTTCCATTCTCTGGAAGACCGTATCGTAAAGACGATTTTCCGAAGAAATGAAAATCCATGTACCTGTCCGCCGAACTTTCCTGTGTGTGTATGCGGAAAAGTATCCAAGGGCAGAGTGATAACAAGAAAACCGATTCTTCCGTCTGAGGAAGAACTGGAGTGGAACAGTCGCTCACAGAGTGCAAAATTGCGGGTATTTGAACGTCAGATATCCGAAGCTAAGTAAGGAGACAGCAACAATGGCCAGAAAGCAAAACAGAAGGGTAAATTCCAGATCGGAACGAACAGTGGAACAGTATGTGATAGATGGTAATACTGTCCGCAAGATTCAGGCCATACCACAGGAAGAACCGGAAGTGAGACCGGTTCGTCGGACAACTTCCAGAAATCGGGCAAGAACCAGAGCGATGAGCCGCGGTTATGTAATGTTTCTGGCAGTGGTATCAGCGGCAGCTCTGTTTATGTGTGTCCGTTATCTGCAGATGAAGTCTGCGATCACGACACAAACAAAGGAGATTGCCACTGCAGAGTCAGAACTGAGTCAGCTGAAAGCAGACAATGATGCATTATACAACAGTGTCATTTCATCAGTGGATCTGGAAAAGATAAAAGATAAGGCGATGAACGAACTGGGGATGACTTATCCGCAGGAAGATCAGATTTATCAGTTTGATACTGCAGGAAACAGTTATGTACGTCAGTATAAAGATGTACCTGATACGACAAAATAAGGTGGTTGCGTGCAAAGAAAGAGAAGAAAGAAAAGGGGGAATCCCCTTTTAACAAGAAAGATAAATAGTAAGATGCGTATGAAGCTGGTATGGCTGTTTGGAATGGTCGTACTGGCTTTCGTAGGTTTAGGTATACGAATCACAGTGATCAATGCCAGCCAGGGAAATCAGTACAGCAAACAGGTATTAAGTCAGTCGCAGCAAAAGTACGACAGTCGTGTGATTCCGTTCAAACGTGGAGATATCACAGACAGAAACGGGGTAGTACTGGCGACCAGTGAGAAAGTATATAAAGTTATTCTGGACTGCAAAGTAGTCAACACAAAAGAAGAATATGTAGAACCAACCATAAAAGCGCTGGTTGATGTGATGGGGCTGGATGAAGAAACTGTTCGAAAGAAACTGGAAGATGAGACTACAAAAGACAGTCAGTATCAGATTTTGCAAAGCAATGTTTCTATCAATCAGAAGAAAGCGTTTGAAGATTATACCGATGTATCTGGCGAAGAAGCAAAAGAAAAACTGACAAAAGAAGAAATTGCAGAGCGTTCGAACATCAAAGGGGTATGGTTTGAAGAAGATTACCGGAGAGTATATCCTCTGAATTCCACAGCCAGTCATCTGGTTGGATTTACGTATACGGGAAACAGCGCGGACTGGGGAATCGAAGGTTATTATTCCAGTACTCTGAACGGAGTTAACGGAAGACAGTTCGGATATTACAACTCAGATGCTGATGTAGAACAGAATATTATCGATCCGATTAACGGCAACAGTGTGGAATCAACTATTGATCTTAATATTCAACAGGTAGTAGAAAAATATATCAGCAATTTTATGGATGGTATGGCAAATGGTCCGAGAGGGGCCGAAGGAGCGGCAAATGTAGGTGTCATTGTTGCAAATCCGAAAAATGGTGAGATTCTTGCCATGGCGACGGATAACCCGTATGATCTGAACAATCCAAGAGATCTTACTTCCTATTATTCGCAGGATGAGATCAATGGGATGGATAATGGTACGATGCTGAAGAATCTTTACGGTATCTGGAAAAATTATTGCATCAGCGATGCTTTTGAACCGGGATCGACGGTAAAACCGCTGACCATTGGTGCAGCATTGGATGCGGATGTGGTGCAGCCATCGGATACGTTTGTCTGCGACGGTTATCAGATGTTTGGCGGAACCAGAATCAGATGTTCTATCTATCCGGGAGCACATGGAACGGAAACCCTGTCAGATCTGATCAAGCATTCCTGTAACGATGGTTGATGCAAATCGGAGCTCTTCTGGGACCGGAGGAATTCCTGAAGTACCAGAAAATATTTAATTTCGGTGCTACTACGGGTATTGATCTTCCGGGAGAAGCAACAGGTATACTTCACACCGAAGAAAGTCTTTCATCGGGAAGTACCGAACTTGCCAGTGCTTCCTTCGGACAGGGATATACCTGTACGATGATTCAGGAGATTGCGGCAATCTGTTCTGTGATCAATGGTGGATATTATTATCAGCCACATGTGGTCAGTAAAATATTGAACGAGGACGGTGATGTGATCAAAGATGTGCAGCCTGTAGTAACAAAACAGACTGTATCCAGTGATGTATCAGCACTGATCTGCCAGTATATGGGGACTGTTATGGAGTCTGATGGTACCGGAGCAGCAGCGAAGGTAGACGGTTACAGTATGGGCGGGAAAACAGGAACTGCACAGAAATATCCCCGTGAGGATAAAAAATATCTGGTATCATTTATCGGTTTCGCACCGCTGGATGATCCGCAGGTGGTTGTGTATGTGGTTGTTGACGAACCAAATACAGAATATCAGGCAGACAGCTGTATGCACAGTATATTTATAAAGGTGTTATGACAGAGATTCTTCCGTATCTGAATATTTTCCAGGATGAAGAGGTAACGGATAAAGCAAATGCAAAGATGACTTATCTGGAAAATCTGATCAATCAGCAGGCAGAGTCCAACAGACAGTCTGACAGCACCGATGATACAACAACGGCTGCACCGCCGGAGGATGACAGTGAAACCAAGCTTGACAATAAGCAGGAGAGTGAAGGCATCACTGATGAAGAAGCGGCCATACAAAGTGGAAATTAAGTAAAAACAGGAATACGAATAACCTCGCAGAAGTGACCATACATTAAATGGAAAGCTTCTGCGGGGTTTTTTATGGCGAAAAATAAAACATTTCATAAGAAAAAAACGCTGGTGGTTTTTCTGGGATGTATGCTTATGCTGAACAGTTTTGATAGGGCGATTGGTCAATCTGATGGTAGTACAGTCGGAATATTATGCGAAAAAAGCCGATGATCTGCACGAAAGAGAGCGTAAGATCAAGGCCGCGAGAGGGCGAATTCTCGATGCGAACGGAGTTGTACTGGCAGATAATAAAACAGTTTGTACGATATCCGTGATTCACAGCCAGATCAAAGAACCGGAAAAGGTAATTGCGATGCTGACAAAAGAGTTGGGAATCGATGAGGCGGAAGCACGAAAACGGGTGAATAAAATATCCTCGATCGAAAGAGTAAAACAAATGTGGAAAAAGAAGTGGGGGATAAGATCCGGGGAATATCAGTTTGCCGGCGTAAAAGTGGACGAGGATTTTCGAAGATTTTATCCGTATGGCGGGCTTGCTTCCCGGGTACTTGGATTACCGGAGGAGATAATCAGGGAATCGTCGGACTGGAAGTAAAATATGAAGAAGTGTTAAAAGGAATCAACGGGACAATTCTCACAACAACGGATGCCCGAGGAATCGAGCAAAATGGAATCGGGGAAAAACGAAAGGAACCGGTAGAGGGATTCGATCTCTGTATCAGTCTGGATTATAATATGCAGATGTATGCCCAGCAGGAGGCTGAACGTGTGATGGAACAAAAAGAAGCGGAGAAAGTATCGGTTCTTCTGCTTAATCCTCAAAACGGAGAAATCTATGCCTGTGTAAATGTACCGGAATTTGATCTGAATGATCCGTACACACTGCCGGAGTCTGTGACTGTATCAGACCGGAAGGAACGGACGGATGCGCTAAATCGGATGTGGCGAAATACCTGTATCAATGACACGTATGAACCAGGGTCTACATTTAAAATTATCACGGCATCAGCCGGGCTTGAAGCCGGTGTGGTAACGTTGCAGGATCAGTTTTCCTGTCCTGGCTTTCGGGTGGTGGAAGATCGGCGGATTCACTGTGCAAGAAGAACCGGACATGGAGCACAGACTTTTGTACAGGGAATTGAAAATTCCTGTAATCCGGTTTTTATTGATGTGGCATTACGGCTGGGTGTGGAAAAATATTACGATTATTTTCAAAAATTCGGTTTATTGGAAAAAACAGGTATTGATCTGCCGGGGGAAGCGGGAACCATTATGCATAAAGAAGAAAATATCGGACAGGTGGAACTGGCAACTATCGCATTCGGTCAGTCATTCCAGATTACTCCTCTGCAGCTGGCAACGACAGCCGCCTCTCTGATCAACGGTGGGGAGAGGATCACACCCCATTTCGGAGTAAAGGTGCAAAACCGGGATGGAAAGGTCATAAAAACGTATTCATATGAGAAAAAAAAGAAAATTCTTTCGGGGCAGACATCGGAGAAAATGCGCTATGCCCTGGAAATGGTAGTGAAAGAGGGTGGAGGAAAAAACGGGCAGGTGGAAGGATATCGGATCGGCGGGAAAACAGCTACTTCTCAGACATTGCCCAGAAGTGCCAACCGGTATATTTCCTCTTTTCTCGGTTTTGCTCCGGCCGATGATCCGGTGATCCTCGGGGTCTGTATCATCTATAATCCGCAGGGGATCTATTATGGCGGAACAATAGCAGCCCCGGTGATGAAAACGATTTTTGAGAATGTGCTGCCGTATCTGGGAATAGATAAAACAGCAGTCGTGACAGAGGAGAGCAAAACAGAATGACAGAATCACGGAATTTTCGGAAGCATTTGTGTGAAGCGTGTGGAATAACGGTTGATGAATAGAGGGAAAAGTATTATACTTAGAACGTAAAAAAACTGAACAGAAAAATGTTCATAATGTACGAGGTGAAGTATGGATTTTAAAATTGTGATACCGGTGATTATTTCTTTTGTGATCAGTGTGATTCTGGCACCAGTGATTATTCCGTTTCTGAGGAGACTGAAAGCATCCCAGACGGAACGTACCGACGGTGTGAAGTCCCATCTTTCCAAAGCGGGAACTCCGACCATGGGTGGTCTGATCTTTCTGATTGCAGTAACAGTGACATCTTTGCTTTATATAAAAGATTATCCGAAGATCATTCCAATCTTATTTCTTACGCTGGGATTTGGTCTGATCGGATTTCTGGATGATTATCTGAAGGTTGTGCTGAAACGCTCCGACGGACTGCTTCCGGCACAGAAGATGGCAGGCCAGATCGTGGTAACTGCAATTTTTGCTTTTTATCTGATTCGCTTTACTGACGTTAAACTGACACTGCTGGTACCTTTCAGTCATGGATATTACTGGAATATCGGCTGGGTGGCAGTACCGCTTTTATTTGTAGCAGTGATCGGTACGGTAAACGGTGTCAACTTTACAGATGGTCTGGATGGTCTGGCATCCAGCGTAACCGTAATGGTGGCAACATTCTTTACGGTAGTGGCAGTGGGAACACAAAGCGGTATTGAACCGATTACCTGTGCGGTTGTCGGCGCACTGATGGGATTTTTGCTGTTCAATGTATTTCCGGCGAAAGTATTTATGGGAGATACCGGCTCACTGGCACTGGGAGGATTTGTTGCAGGTACTGCTTACATGTTGCAGATGCCGCTGTTTCTGATTCTGGTAGGCCTTATTTATCTGATTGAGGTGGCATCTGTTATTATACAGGTTACGTATTTTAAAAAGACCGGAGGAAAGAGATTCTTTAAGATGGCACCGATCCACCATCATTTTGAATTGTGTGGATGGTCTGAGACAAGAGTTGTGGCAGTTTCTCCATATCACAGCAATCCTGTGTATGATTGGTCTGCTGGCACTCTAAGCACATTGAAGAACGGGAGAGAACCATGAAGTTAGAAGGAAAACGTGTATTAGTATTTGGCGCCGGTATCAGCGGTATCGGTGCAGCGGATCTGCTCTGTAAAGTGGGAGCTTGTCCGGTGATTTATGATGGAAACGACAAACAGGATCCGGAGGCGATCAAAGCCAGACTGGAACAGCCGGAGAATGTGGATATTATTCTCGGAGAACTGTCTGAAGAGGCGAGAAAAACACTGGATCTGGTAGTGATGAGTCCTGGAGTTCCGACGGATCTTTCGATTGTGAAGACACTTCGCACACAGGGACTTCCGATCTGGGGTGAGGTAGAACTTGCTTATCAGATGGGCAAAGGAAAAGTCCTGGCGATCACAGGAACCAACGGAAAGACAACGACAACTGCCATGCTTGGAAAAATCATGAGTGATTATCTGGACAGTGTCTATGTGGTTGGTAATATTGGAACACCGTATACTTCTGTAGCTCTGGACACAAAAGAAGAGACTGTGACAGTGGCGGAAATCAGCAGCTTCCAGTTAGAGACCATCCAGGACTTCCAGCCTGCAGTCAGCGCAATTTTGAATATCACAGAGGATCATCTGAATCGTCATCATACGATGGAAGAATATATCCGTGTGAAAGAACTGATCACCGGCAACCAGACCAAAGATCAGGTCTGTGTACTGAATTATGAAGATGAGGTGCTGCGAGCCTTCGGGGAAAGCGGACAGGTGAAAGCAAAGGTTGTCTATTTTTCCAGCCTCAGAGAACTTCCACAGGGTATTTTCCTGAGAGGAAAAGAGATTGTTTTAAGAGCCGGAGAAAAAGAATTCGTGATCACGACCACAGACCGCCTGAAGATCCTTGGCCGACATAACCACGAAAATACAATGGCGGCAGCAGCCATGGCATATTATGCAGGTGTTCCGGTGGAAAATATCAAAAAAAGTGTGGAAAACTTTGTGGCAGTAGAGCACCGGATCGAATATGTGACAGAGAAAAATGGAGTGGTATATTATAACGATTCCAAAGGAACCAACCCGGATGCGGCTATCAAAGGAATCCAGGCCATGGACCGTCCGACACTGCTGATCGGTGGAGGATATGACAAACAGTCTTCTTATGACGAGTGGATCGAAGCTTTTGACGGAAAAGTCCGTTTCCTGGTGCTGATCGGTCAGACGAGAGAAAAGATCGAAGAGACCGCCCACAAGTGTGGATTTATGAATACGATTCTGGCTGATAATCTGGAAGAAGCCGTAAAGATCTGTGCCGAAAAAGCAAACAAAGGCGATGCGGTTCTCTTATCACCGGCATGTGCAAGCTGGGGACAGTTCGACAACTACGAACAGCGTGGTCGGATGTTCAAAGAATATGTATACGCCCTGCCGGAGGCAGATGCGTAACGAGAGCCGGAGGGTATGGAGCCTTCAGGTGGAAGAAGGAGGAATCGTACAGGAAGTATTGAGAAAACAGGCAGGTTTCACAAAAAAAGAAATCAGCCGTGCAAAATTCCTCCTGACGGAATCCGGAAAAATGGTACCCGGTGCAGAGTCACAGAAAAAACTCTGACCGGTGATATCATAGAGATCCTGTTGGAGACGGAAACACAGACTTCCGCTCATCTGGCAGTCAATACAGAGGTCCTGGATATTCTTTACGAAGACCAGGACCTTTTAGCTGTCAACAAACCGGCAGGTGTGGTCACTCACCCTCAGGGCGGCCACTATGAAGACACCCTGGCAAACCAGGTAAGTGCCTACTATGCTTTTCGGCAGGAGTCCCACACCGTCCGCCCCATCGGCCGCCTGGACAAAGACACCTCTGGCATCGTTCTCTTCGCCAAAAACCAGACTGCAGCCGCCAGACTGCAAAAACAGAGAGAGCGGGGAGAATTACAGAAAACCTATCTTGCCGTGACAGAGATTTCTGTAAAATGGAACGATGATACCAAAAAACATAAGAAAGACATCGAAGAAAAAAACAAAGTGGAAAAATTCCCCGGATGGAGTGAAATCATCCGGCGGATGGAAGAATACGAGACAACGGCAGATCCGGACGGATGGACTCGAATCGACACTCCAATGGCTCCTGATCCTGAAAACCGTCTACGCATGATTCCTACTCCTCTCGGCAAACCCGCCAGAACCCTCTATAAACCCCTCTGGACCGGCAAAGCAAACCAATGCTTCGCCCTCCACCTGGAAACCGGCAGAACCCACCAAATCCGCCTCCACATGGCAACCTTGAAGTGCCTCTGCTCGGCGATCCCCTTTACGGCGGAGATCAGACCCAACTCCACCGGGCAGCTCTTCACGCCTACGGAGTCACCCTGTATCAACCCTACACCGGCGAAAAACTCCACCTGACAGCTCCCATCCCGGAAGATATCCGAAACCTGGATCTGGGGTAAAAATACATTTTTCGTAACTGTTCAGTACCTTCACAGTTACGAACAAAATGCATTTAAACGATAAAACCACGCTTTGCGAGTTTTTATCGTTATCGCGGCACTCCTCAAGGTTCCGTGCAAGCACGGACTTTGACTCGTTGCTCGCGTAAATCACCTTCGGTGATGGCATTTTGGCTTGTATGTCTCGGGATTTGACATATTCATGTCAAAACACCTCGCGGGACAGTGGCTACTGAATAGTTACTATTTTTCTTAGATAAACTTATACAAATATCTAAGACAGTAAATACAAAAACCAATAATTTGAAAAGATTAAAATAATTTAAATCATCAAATTATAATCAAAGAAACAGTAAAAAATCAAAGCCAGATTCCACATTAGGCGCGGAATCTGGCTTTCCCCTTCCAAACAACAGCAAAAAACAACGGAATCCAGGAGCAGGCAGCACTTTGTGGGCGTTTAGGGCAAGCTTTGAGATCCGGCGCTTACGCAGGCTTTCGCGAGGGTCAGTTGACCCTCGTGAATATAGCCGAAGTTAGCGACTAGCTCAAAGTTGCCCTGCCCACGCTGCCAGCCCCTGGATTCCGGTGTTTTTTGCGTCCGGCGTAAGGAAAAAATCAAACTATTTAGTCCAGTTTAATCTCCTTCCACAACTTACTGTAATAATCCTGCGTCCCCCGGTCCAATGACCTGAAAATCTCACAATTATCCAGCACATCACTGGGAGGAAACAGTGCCGGATCCTCCGTATACTTTGCAGGCAGAATCTCAGCCAGCTTTTTATTCGGCGTTCCATAATGATTATACTCAAAACTGATCTTTGAAATATCCACCCGAAGCAGATAATTCAGGAACTTTTCCGCATTTTCCGTATTCTTACAATCCTTTGTGACTGCCCAGGAATCTACCCAAACGTTGGATCCTTCTTTCGGAACCACATAAGCCAGATCGTCATTATACTCTGTTGCATAAGGAGCTTCTCCGGAATACACCAGTGCGATAGCAGCATTTTCAGCGATCATTCGTCACGTGCGGAATCCAGCAAATACGCCTGTACCATCGGTCGCTGTTCAATTAAAATCTTTTCCGCCTCATCCAGTTCATCCGTATTATCCGTATTAATGGAATACCCAAGCATCTTCAGCGCAGGAACGAAGGAATCCCGGACACTGTTTTCCATGATGATCTGGCCACTGTATTTTGAATTAAAAAGAATATCCCAGGAATCCACCTTTTCATCCACCAGACGTGTGTTATAAAGAATGCCCAGTGTACCCCAGTAATGAGGAATCGTATATTTGTTTTCAGGGTCAAATGTCTTCGAAAATTCCCAGAGATGTTCGTCTACATTGGCAGCATTCGGAATATTGTCAAAGTTGATCGGAAGAAGTTCATCTTCTGTACGAAGCTTTTCCAGAATATAATCGGAAGAACAGATTACATCATAGTCCACAATATCTGCCTTATATTTCATATACATTTCTTCAGGGGACTGATATTCTTCATACAGGATCTTGATGCCGGTTTCTTTCTCAAAAGAATCGATGATGGAAGGATCCAGATAATCTCCGTAGTTAAAAACAACCAAAGAATTATTTTTGTTATAGCCGCACCCGCCAAGAAGAAAAAGGGATCCGGAAAGTACAGATACTATCAGTAATTTATGTTTCATATTCATGAGTCTCTTTTTACACCTCCATACTGTTTTTTCTTCCGGATAAGAAGTTAAAGAGCAGCAGCAGAACAAGAATCAGCAGAAACAGGAGCGTGGAAAGTGCATACATTTCCGGCTGGATTCCACGTTTCACTTCAGAATATACCATCGTAGAGATGGTGTTGATCCCAGGACCTCTGGTAAAATAGGTGATCACAAAATCATCCATCGACATTGTGGCTGCCATCAGAAAACCGGACATGATGCCCGGCATCAGTTCCGGCCAGCAGACTTTGAAAAAGGCATACAGCGGGGTGGCTCCAAGATCAAGTGCAGCCTCATATGCATTTTTATTGAGAGTCCGAAGACGGGGCAGGACATTTAAATCACATACGGAACACCGAATGTCACATGCCCGATAAATACAGTGGTAAATCCCAATTTGATAAAACGGATAAATAACAGTGTCAGAGACAATGCAGTAACGATCTCGGCATTTAACATCGGGATATTGGTAGCTCCCAGCATGATAGAGTAATTTCGCTTTTTCATTGCGCTGATGCCGATGGCACCAACCACACCGATAATGGTGGCTGCCAGTGCAGAGCCGAAAGCCAGTGTCAGGGTGGTGGTGAAGGCATCCGTGATCCGACTGTTATCAAAAAGATTTGCATACCACTGAAAAGTAAATCCACGCCAGGCAACTCTGGCCTTGGATTTGTTAAAAGACAGTACAACCAGAACGATAATCGGCAGATACAACAACAGAAAGATAAATGCCATATACAGTCGTTTGACCCATGTTTTTACCATATGTTAGTTCCTCCTTCTGATTTATCAAAGACGGACATCAGCCCCATACTTATCAGAGTAAATACCAGCAGTACAAAGGAAAGTCCGCTGCCCAGATTCCAGTTAAAATTGTAGGTAAATTCCTGTTCAATGATATTTCCGATCAGTAAGGTATTGGATCCACCCAGAATGTTTGAAATAACAAAGGAAGTCATGGACGGAACAAATACCATCGTGATCCCGCTGATGACTCCGGGAAGAGACAGCGGGAAAATGATTTTTCGCAGAATGGTAAAATAGCCGGCGCCCAGATCCTTTCCGGCTTCCACAACATCGTTTCCGATGGAAGAAAGAGAATTATAAATCGGAAGGATCATAAATGGCAGAAAATCATAAACCATACCAATTAAAACTGCCTGGAAGGTATAAATAATATGCACCTTCGGAAGATGCAGGAAGCCAAGCAGAGTATTTAATACGCCGTTATTAGAGAGAATCAGCTGCCATGCCATGGTTCGAAGCAGAAAGTTCATCCACATCGGAAGAATAAAAAGAAAAATGATGAAATTACTTTTCTTCAGATTCAAACTGCATAGCACCAGTCCCAGCGGGTAAGCAAGGATAAAACAGATCAAAGTCGTAAGAAACGCCATTTTAAGAGAAGTCCACAGAGACTTCAGATGTACAGGTTCTGTAATGGCGAGAACATTTGCCAGAGTAAAACCACCATCTGCGCCGGTAAAGGCGTAATAGAGAACCAGTCCCAGCGGATCAGGGTAAATCCGATGATCCACAGAATATAGGGAAAAGCAAACCAGGTTTTTTAGGACTATTCATTAATATCCACCGCCTTTTCATCCTCAGATTCCGGTTTATGCATGATCTGAATATTGAACGGTTTGACAAAAATCCCCACTTCACTGTCTGCCGGATACATATCCGTGCTGTGTACCAGCCATTCAAAATTATTGGCCAGAACAGTCATCTCATAATGTACGCCTTTGAAGATGACGGAAGTCACACGGCCTTTGATAATACCGACTTCCGGTTTCACCAGTTCTACATCTTCCGGACGGATGACTACGTCTACCGGGTTATTAGTTCCGAAGCCCTCATCTACACATAAGAATTTGGCACCGAGAATTTCCACCAGACGATCCTGGATCATGGTACCGCCTAAAAGGTTACTGTCACCGATAAAATCGGCAACGAAAGCGTTTTGTGGCTCGTTGTAGATATCTTCCGGCGTACCGATCTGCTGGATATAACCGCCGTTCATAACCACAATAGTATCGGACATGGTGAGAGCTTCTTCCTGATCGTGGGTAACGTAGACAAATGTGATTCCCAGCTCATTTTTCAGACGGATCAGTTCGTACTGCATGTCCTGGCGCATCTTGAGATCCAGAGCACCCAGGGGCTCGTCGAGAAGAAGCACTTTCGGTTCATTGACAATGGCACGGGCAATGGCGATTCTCTGTTGCTGCCCACCGCTCAAAGCATCGATTTTACGCTTTTCATAGCCATCCAGATTCACCAGTTTCAGTGCGTATTTGATCTTGTCATCAATATAGGCTTTGCTTTTCTTTTTTATCCTGAGACCGAAGGCAATGTTTTCTGCCACGTTCATATTCGGGAAGAGGGCGTATTTCTGAAATACGGTATTCAACTGGCGTTTATTCGGAGCCAGCTGTGTGATGTTTTTTCCGTCAAAGATAACACTTCCTCATCCGGAAATAAAAAACCGCCGATGATTCGAAGCGTTGTAGTTTTACCACAGCCGGACGGACCGAGAAGGGTGAGAAATTCGTTCTCGCGGATATAGAGATTCAGATCGTCGAGAATCTTTTCACCGTCAAAGATTTTGGTAATATGCTGTAAATCTATTAATCGATTGCTCATAGTATCTCCTTTTGTAACTATTCAGTTACCTCCTTTTTATCATTAGAAATTTGGCGGGGAGGAGATCCACAGGATCGTAGCACCCCATTTTCCGGCTTCCAGCCAGTGTTCCTGGCCGGCGGGAAAATAAAACGTTTCTCCTTTTTGTATGCGGTAGGTTTTCTTACCCAGCGTAAGAAGGATACTTCCTTCTAGCACATAGCCCATTTCCTCGCCCTGCATGAGGGGGTTCCACACAGGAACGCCCCCGGGGAGCAATGGTCATACGGATGGGTTCCATCTGATTTTTCTGTGCGTTTGGAACCAGCCATTCAATCTGGTGTCCAAGTTCAGGATCATCTTTCAGAAAATAATCTTCTTCCCGAAAGACAATCTGTTCCGGTGTGTCATCTGTAAAAAATTCCTGAAGCTGCTGCCAAGACACTGCAGGATATCTGCGAGGGTACTGATGGATGGTGAGGTAAGGTTTCGCTCAACCTGGGAGATGAATCCTTTGGTAAGTTCAGCCCGGTCTGCCAGTTCCTGCTGAGTCAGTCCATTCTGTGTCCGCAGACTTTTCAGTTTTGTTCCAATGTCCATAAAAACTCCTTTAAAAGGCACACGAAAATCCCGATTATCAGCCCTGTGGCAGGTAAAGAGCCCCGTCTTACCGATAATCGGGAAAGTATCGTATTACTAAATTCTGTGTTTACTATTATTAAAATCAATTATAAAAAAAACGATATTTGTCAATGGAAATTTATTAAAAAAGTACTGAATATTTTTGCGATTCATAGACTGAAAAAAAAGCGTGTAAAATCTATGAAAAAAGTACAAAAAGAAGGGAAGGAAGATGAGCTTCTGATCCTTTTCGTAGCGATATTGACACTGGCCGGATTATTTTTTTTATATAGTACAGGTACAATAATAATGGAAAAGTAAAGTTTGGAGATGCAAGGATACTATCTGAAAAAGCAGTTATTTGCCAGTTGTGCTGGGCATGATTGCTTTTTGGATGATGGCACGGATCGATTATCATCGGGTGGCGGCTTTTGCCACGGTACTGTATCTGTGTTCCATCGCGTTGTCTACGGCTGTCTTATTTGTAGGAAGATCCTATAATGGGTCAAAACGCTGGCTGGCACTGGACATTGTCGTTTCAGCCGGCGGAATTTGCAAAAGCAGCGGTAATACTGTTTCTGTCATTCAGGATCAGCAACCGGAAGAAAAAGACAGACAGTCTCTGGTTTATGCTCCGGACGATGGCGGCGCTGTTACCGATTGTCGGGCTGGTGGGAACAAATAATCTGAGTACGGCGATTATTATTCTTGGTATCGGCGTGATTCTGATCTTTGTGGCACACCCGAGGTATCTGCCTTTTCTTGGAATCGGAGCCGCGGGGATTGGATTTGTCGCGATTTTTTTGAGTATGGAAAGTTATCGGCTTGAACGCCTTGCCATCTGGCGGGATCCGGAAAAATATGAAAAAGGGTTTCAGACGATCCAGGGCTTGTATGCGATCGGAAGTGGGGGAATCTTCGGGCGTGGGATGGGAAACAGTCTGCAAAAATTGGGATTTGTACCCGAAGCACAAAATGATATGATTTTTTCCATCATCTGTGAGGAAACAGGACTGTTTGGAGCTATACTGGTTATCCTTCTGTTTGGAGGCCTGATCTGGAGACTCATGGTGGCAGCAGTTCGGGCAGAGGATTTGCTGGGAGAACTGATAGGCGCCGGAATCATGGGCCATATTGCACTCCAGGTAATCCTGAATATTGCTGTTGTTACAAATACGATTCCCAATACCGGGATTACATTGCCGTTTATCAGTTATGGAGGAACATCTGTATTGTTTTTGATGGGAGAGATGGGGCTTGCATTGTCAGTCACCAGATATTCCCGTGCTGCATAGAATAAGATAACAGGGCATGTGGGAGCAAACGAGTGAGTGAAATATGGATGCGTGGAAATGGTCCGCTGGAAGGAGAAGTAAAGGTTCAGGGATCGAAGAATGCTGCCCTGCCAATGATGGCGGCTGCAGTGCTGCATGAGGGAAGGACCGTGCTTCACAACTGTCCCCGGATTGCAGATGTGTTTGAAATGGAAGCAATCCTGCGGTCGATGGGAGTAAAGACCGCGTGGAGTGGCCATACACTGGAGCTGGACTGTAATAAGATCTGTGAGACCGGTATTCCCGGAGAAGAGACGCGCACGATGCGATCTTCCATCCTGCTGCTCGGAAGTATGCTTGGAAGATGTAAGCGGATCCGGATCGGTTATCCCGGCGGCTGTACGATCGGGGCACGTCCTGTTGATCTGCATCTGGATGCAATGAAAAAAATGGGTGTTCTGATCAGGGAAACAGAGGGGGAGATCTGCGGAGAATGTCCGGAGGGTCTTTCCGGTGCCCATATTCATTTTCCGATTTCCAGTGTGGGTGCTACGGAAAATGCTTTGCTTGCAGGTGTTACGGCACGGGGGGAAACGTTTCTTGAAAACTGTGCCCTGGAGCCGGAAATCATGCATCTGTGTCATTTTTTACAGGCGATGGGAGCGGAATCCGTGGGATCGGAACAAGAAAAATCTGGATGCGCAGAGCCGCGGCTTTGCGGGATGTAGAATATACGATTCCTACAGACCGGATCGTAGCGGGAACCTGTCTGTATGCTGCTGCAGCCACAAGAGGTCATATCGGCCTGAAGGATGTGGATCCGCAGGAAATGAAATCTGTACTTCGGTATATGAGAAAATGGGTGGACAATGGGAGATGAGGAGTGGTACACTAAGGGCGAATGCAGCCGGAATTCGTTTTCCGGTGGAGCAGGTGTGTACGATGCCGTATCCCGGATTTCCCACGGATATGCAGTCAATTCTGATGTCGGTGCTTCTTACAGTTCCGGGAGAAAGCAGGATCGAAGAAGGATTTTTGAAAAAACGCTTTCAGATAGTGGAAGAACTGAGAAAAATGGGAGGCAGGATCACGGTTACCGGCAGACAGGCGGTTGTCTGTGGTGGCAGAAAACTGACGGGGACAACGGTATGTGCCAGAGAACTGCGTGGAGGTGCTGCGCTTGTGGTGGCGGGGCTTTCAGCACAGGGAGAAAGCGTCGTGAAACATGCGGAGTATATAGAACGGGGATATGAACGACCGGATCAGTTGTTCGGGCAATTGGGTGCGGTAATCAGAATAAGGGAACAGGTGGAAGAATGAAAAAAAGATTCAGAAGAATAGAGCTGACAAAAGAAGGAAAAATGATTACAGCCGGAGCTGTGGCAGCCATCGTGCTGCTGGCTCTGCTGGCATTTTTCTTTTTGTTTCGGGTAGACAAAGTGTATGTGGTGGGAATACCAGATACACCGAT
>ENA-OQCN01000395-OQCN01000395.1-human-gut-metagenome-genome-assembly--contig:-NODE-395-length-23414-cov-2.283592_pt1 | contig 23414 bp, 24 predicted proteins | sample MGYA00242497_ERZ504576 | MGnify/ENA primary metagenome ERZ504576 (study PRJEB26092, sample SAMD00036296) | human gut metagenome | host: Homo sapiens | study: EMG produced TPA metagenomics assembly of... | reverse complement strand
GGACTGATCGCATGATATTTCGAAATGCGTTGGATGCAATACTAAGGTAGAAATTGAAAAGAGTAAGGCAAAATTCCGAAAAAACTTACATAAATATATTGATAATACCTATAAGTGGATGCACTTATAGGTTATTATTAATTTGAAAATAATTGGATTCAAGTCTATACTATTCAATATAGATAAAATTTATTAATGGGAGGAAAAATATCTATGAAAAAGAAATTGATGTCTGTCCTTCTTGCGACAGCCATGGTTGCATCAATGGCTGTAGGATGTGGATCAGACAAAAAGGCATCTTCTGACTCTGGGGATACAAAGAAGACAGAGAGCACAGAGAAGAAAACAGAGAGTAACCAGATCTTATTTAACGGATCATCTACATTAGCACCGGTTATTACATCGATTGCGACAAATTTCTTCGACACATATGGAACATGGGATGCATATGATTCATCACTTCCAAAAGAAGACATTGCAATCTATGTATCAGCAGGTGGATCCGGACAGGGAACAAAAGCAGTCATCGATGGAACTTCTACATTTGGTATGGTGGCAAGAAGTGTAAAAGATGAGGAAAAAGAAGCAATTAAAGACGAAAAAGAATATCAGGTAGGTATTGATGCCTTAACAATCGCTGTTAATCCTGAAAACCCTGTAACAGGTGTTCTGGATGATCTTTCAACAGAACAGATCGTTTCATTGTTCTCAGGTAAATATGCAACATGGAAGGATCTTGATCCTTCTCTTCCTGATGAAAAGGTTGTAGTGATCACACGTGATATCAATGGTGGGGCACATGAAGTATTCCAGAAGAACATCATGGGTGATACAGAAGTATCCAGCGAAGCAATTCAGGCATCTTCTATGGGAGAACTGGTACAGGATATCATTGATAACAAATATGCAATCGGATATGCATCATTTGGTGTTGCAAATCAGAACGCCGGTAAAGTAGTTACTCTGAAGGTAAATGGTGTAGAGCCGACAAAAGAAAATATCATTGATGGTTCTTACATTATCCAGAGACCACTTTTGATCGTTGGTTCAGGGGATCCGACAGATGTTCAGCAGGCATTCCTGGATGTTATCCTTGGAGAGACAGGACAAAAGACTGTAGAAGATATGGGATTCATTCCAATGAAATAGAAAAATATGAAAAAGGGTGTGTCGTATAGATACATCCTTTTTTTACCAAAGTATGCAAGAAAGGACTTTGTTATGTACAGAAAATAGCAAATACATTTTGTAAAGTCTTGATATATATGATTGCTTTTGTGGTAGCGGCACTGATGGGGATTATGCTGATACATATTTTGAAGGAAAGTATTCCGGCATTAGGAGAAGTAGGAATCAAAATGTTTCTGCCGTCATCGGAATGGCGTCCGGTAAGTGCGGCCCCGCAGTATGGTCTTCTCCCGGCTGTTACAGGTACTTTGTATGTGTCCGGACTGGCAGTACTGTTTGCGATGATATTGGGAGTGGCATGTGCCTGCTTTCTTACCTTTTTCATGCCAAAGAAACTTGCATCTGTCTGCCTGGCTTTTATAGATCTGGTGGCAGGTATTCCATCGGTAATCTTTGGTTTTATCGGATTAACCGTACTGGTAAAAGCATTTGTAAAATATCTGAAGATGGCAGCGGGACAGTGTGTACTGGTGGCAGGTATTGTACTGGGAATCATGCTTCTGCCGTATGTTGTATCGACATGTCAGGAATCACTAGTAAATGCAAAACGGACATATGAAAAATCCGGACTGGCACTTGGCTTATCAAGAGAATATGTGTTGATCAAAGTGATACTTCCGGCAATCCGGCCGGGAATTGTAGCAAGTGCGATGATGGCATTCGGACGTGCGCTTGGGGAGACGATGGCAGTAATGATGGTGATCGGTAATTCTGCAATTTTCCCGAAGCTGTTGGGACGCGGGCAGACGCTTCCGGCGCTGACAGCTCTTGAGATGGGAAGCATTGAATACGGAAGTATACATCTGTCGGTGCTTTATGTGGCAAATCTTGTGCTGCTTGTGATACTTGTTGTAGTGATCCTGGCAGGGCAGTTGTTGAAGAGGAGGTTTGCAGAACATGAAAAATAAACTGACAAAGTATGTGATACGCATCCTGGCAGGGCTCCTTGGAATTCTTACAATTGCAGTGACGTTGTTTTTATTCCTGTATATCTTCTGGAAGGGAAAGAATGTGATGAGTCTTTCGTTTATTCTGGATAAGCCGGCGGGGGTACCGCTTGGAACAGCAGGTGGAATCTATCCTGCACTGATGGGATCGATCTATCTTGGAGCACTTTCGGCACTCATGGGGGGAATCATCGGAATCGGTGTGGCTGTTTATCTTGTGTTTTATACAAGGAAAAGTATATTTTACCATGTAATCAGTGCCTGCATTACAGGACTGTCCGGAATTCCTTCTATTCTGTTCGGACTGGTCGGCTATACGTTGTTGATCTATCAGTTTGGTCTGGGAAGAAGTCTCTTATGTTCAGCTATTTGTGTGGCTGTTATGATCGTGCCGTTTATTGCAATCCGTGCAGAAAAGATACTGAAAGAAAAGGGAACAGAATATATGAAGAATTCACTGGCACTTGGAATGTCCAGAGAATATGCGGTCATACGATTAATTCTTCCGGTCTGTGCAGTGGAATTGCTTGGAACGGTGGCGCTTGGAATGGCATACGGAATGGGAGCGGTTGCACCGATTTTGTATACGGGTGCGGTTATGGTCGCAGATGTTCCGGGAAAACTTACGGATCCATTTATGTCATTGCCGTATCATCTGTATATGCTGGTAAATAATGGATTTTCTCTGGATTATGCATATGGAACGGCGTTCGTATTGATGTTATTCTTACTGCTCATACAGATCATATGTAAATGTATTACTTATATACGAAAGGATTACTGATATGTTAACGATAGAACAGATAAGTTGTGGATTTGGCAGACAGGAGATATTGCATGATATCAGTCTTACGATACCGGAAGGAAAGATTACGGCAATCGTAGGACAATCCGGCTGTGGAAAAACAACATTTTAAAGACACTAAACCGAATGATAGAAGAGGAGGGCGGCTTTATAAAGGAAAGATCATTCTTGACGGCGAAGACATTAAAGGACTTTCAACGGAAGTATTAAGAACCAGAATCGGAATGGTATTTCAACAGCCGATCGCATTTCCGTACAGTATAGAGAAGAATCTGTCATACGTCCTGAAATATCATGGAATTAGAGAAGCCGGAGAAATAGAGCGGATCACCAGAGAGTGTCTGCAGAAAGCAAGACTATATGATGAAATAAAAGACCAACTGAAGAAGTCTGCAAAAAAATTATCCGGTGGACAGAAACAGCGTCTTGCCATAGCAAGAAGTTTGTGTGTGAATCCGGAAATTCTGCTGTTGGATGAGCCGTGTTCTGCGCTTGATATGAAGAATACCATTGCGATAGAAGAGACACTTCTGGAATTAAAGGGAAAATATACATTTGTGATCGTAACACATAATCTGGCACAGGCAAAAAGAATTGCAGATCAGATTATCTTTATGGATCAGGGAAGAGTACTGGAAGTGACAGACACAAAGACATTCTTTGAACATCCGTCATCCGAACCTGCAAGAGAGCAGATACAGTATATGTAAGAGTAAAGGAGAACGTATGAGAATAGAAATTCCCGGATATAAAACGATGGATCTGAAATACCTGATTCTGGATTATAACGGAACTATTGCGAAAGATGGCATAATACCCGAAAGTGTAAAGGAACGGCTGAAAAAGCTGAGTGGAATATATGAGATTTATGTTCTGACAGCAGATACACATGGAACTGCGAGAAAGATATGTGAAGGACTACCGTTAAAGATACAGACATTTCCTGGTAATGCGGCAGCAGAAGAAAAAAGAAAAATCATAGAGCAACTGGGTGGGAAACGGTGTATTGCAGTAGGAAACGGACGGAATGACCTGCCTATGTGCAGGATAGCAGAACTCAGTGTTGGAATTATAGAGGCGGAAGGTGCGTATGGAAGACTGATTGCAAACGTTGATATCTGTACCAGATCGATAGAGGAAGCACTGGATGTGCTTGCAATGCCGAAAAGGATGGTGGCGACATTAAGGGGATAAGTTTATATCCCCTTTTTTTTGACGTTTTTATAGCAATCATGCTAAAATAGAGAAATCTACCATGTGTATGGAATATTTTGAGCCGGCAGGGACAGTAAAAAGACCAAAAACCCCGTCCCCAATGGCTGGAGAGGGAAAATTATGAATAAAAGAGAATCATTTAGCAGCAGATGGGGATTTATCTGTGCCTGTATCGGTTCAGCGGTCGGTATGGGAAATATCTGGATGTTCCCAACAAGAGTATCATTGTATGGAGGCGGTTCATTTCTGATACCATATTTTATATTTGTAATACTGATCGGTTCGACGGGAGTGATCGGGGAGATGAGTTTTGGGCGTGCGGCAAAGGCCGGTCCAATCGATGCATTTGGAATTGCCTGTGAGAAAAAAGGAAAGAGAAAAGTCGGAGAAGCACTGGGGATGATCCCTGTATTCGGATCACTTGCCATGGCGATCGGATATACGGTTGTAATGGGGTGGATCCTAAGATATGCCGTTGGAACATTTACAGGAGCAACACTTTCGCCTGAAAATGTGGATGAATTCGGGGCGGCATTTGGTAAGATGGCGTCAGCATTTGGTAATAATATATGGCAGATACTTGCGCTTGTGGCCTGTATGCTGATTCTGATGTTAGGTGTCGGAAGCGGCATTGAAAAAGCAAATAAGATCATGATGCCGATATTCTTCGCATTGTTCGTGATTCTGGGAATCTATGTCGGATTCCAGCCGGGAGCAAGTGAAGGATACCATTATATTTTCAGAGTAGATCCAGAGGCATTCAAAGATCCGGCAACGTGGATCTTTGCACTTGGTCAGGCATTCTTTTCCCTGTCGGTAGCAGGAAATGGAACATTGATCTATGGATCTTATCTTTCGGATGAAGAGGACATTCCGGCTTCTGCAGGAAGAGTTGCATTATTTGATACGATTGCAGCAATTCTTGCCGCACTCGTTATCATTCCGGCGATGGCAACAACGGGAGCGCAGTTGGATCAGGGAGGTCCCGGACTATTGTTCATCTTTCTCCCGAATCTGATCAAAGGAATGCCTGGAGGATGGCTGATCGCAATCATCTTCTTTGTTGCGGTATTACTTGCGGGTATGACATCGTTGATCAACTTGTATGAGGCTCCGATCGCTACGGTGCAGGAAAAATTCAAGCTTGGAAGAGTGCCGGCATGTGCGTTTACGGGAATTGTGGGTGTGATCGTGTCCCTGCTGATCCAGGGCATCGTGTCAGACTGGATGGATGTGCTGTCTATCTATATCTGTCCGCTTGGAGCCGGGCTTGCAGGAATCATGTTCTTTTGGGTATGCGGTAAGGCATTCGTGGAAAAACAGGTTAATACAGGAAGAGAGACACCATTTACGAAACAGTATTATACAATATGTAAATATTTTTATGTACCGGTATGTTTTATTGTACTGATCCTTGGAATTGTTCTCGGAGGAATCGGTTAGAAGAAAAAAGGAATGAGAGGATAAAGAAGAATGAAAAAAGGAAATGTGGCAGCATTACTGCCGATAGGCGTATTTTTGTGTATCTATCTGGGGCTTGGAATCGCATTTGAATATGTAATGAAGATTCCGATGGGATTCTATAATGTTCCGATCATAATCGCATTTCTTGCAGCGATTCTGGTGGCATGCCTGCAGAACCGCAAGATAAGTTTTGACGGAAAGCTGGAAATCATGGCGCAGGGCTTGCTGATAAGAATATTATTACAATGCTTCTGATCTTCCTGACGGCTGGGGCGTTTGTCGGAGTGGTAGGAAGAAGCAGTGCGGAAAGTGTGGCATATTTCATGTTGTCACTGATTCCGGCAAGATTTTCAGTTGCGGTATTATTTGTGGTAGCCTGTTTTGTGTCGGTTGCCATGGGAACGTCGGTTGGGACAATTACATTGATCACGCCGATTGCAGTGTCCGTATCCAAGGCTTCGGGATTTGACATGGCACTTTGCATCGGTTCGGTTATGGGAGGATCAATGTTCGGAGATAACCTTTCTTTTATTTCAGATACAACGATCGCAGCATGTAACGGACAGGGATGTCAGATGAAGGATAAATTCCGGGAGAACTTTGGAATTGCACTTCCGGCAGCTATTGCAACGCTGGTATTGATCCTGGTTCTTTCATTTCAGACGGATATTGCAGGACGGGTAAGTAAGAGTTATAACTTAGTGCAGATTATTCCATATGTACTGGTTCTCATAGGAGGAATTATCGGGATCAATGTATTCGTGGTACTTCTGATCGGGATTGTATCTGGTTCTATTATTATGCTGGCCGGCGGTCACATTGCGGCGACAGATCTGCTTGCCAATATGGGTTCCGGAGCTTCTGGGATGTTCGAGACGAGTATGGTGGCAATCCTGGTAGCAGCGATGTGTGCACTGATCCGTGAATATGGTGGTTTTGATGCATTGCTGGCAGGAATCCACAAAGTATTCAAAGGCCGCAAAGGCGGTCAGTTTGGTATGGGACTTCTGGTCGGAACGATGGATATTGCAACGGCGAATAATACTGTGGCGATCGTAATGGCGAATCCGATCGCGAAGGATATGGCGGAAGAATATGGGATCACACCGCGAAAGGCAGCTTCGATACTGGATACATTTTCCTGTATTTTTCAGGGGATTATTCCTTACGGAGCGCAGATGCTGGTAGCAATCTCTGCGGCAAGTGAACTGGGATATCGTGTGTCGGCATTTCAGATCATGCCGAAGCTCTTTTATCCATTTTTGCTGTTTGTGAGTTCTATGATATTTATATTTTTGATACCGTCTAAGAAGGAGAGATAAATCATGACAGAAGAGATCAGACAGAAACTGACAGGTGCAGTCATCGGGCTTGCAAGAACCTGTGAGAATAACGAAAAGACAGAGAACACCAACCGGGTATTCTTAGAAGCGCTGACGATGGCCGGGGACTGGTCGGCAAGTATCTTTGACATGAGTGAGATGTTAGAAAAAGTCAGAAATGAAAAGTACACAGTCTCACCGGGATGTGTGACCTGTGCCGCACCATGCGGGAATACAGATGATTATGATATGGAGAATCTATGGAAAGAATCCGAAGAAATCGGAGCTTTCAAGAATGCAATCCTGATGGTGATCTGTCAGGTTGCAGCACAATTATATCATACAGATCAGACAGAAGAATCTGAGACAGTGAAATTATTATTCCGTGCGTTACGTATGATCAGTTTTGAAGGCTGGGATGTTGCAGGGCTTACACCGGTGCTGATGGAGCTTGGAAAAGCCGGACGGATGTAAAGAATCAATACAATAAATAACAAAAAAGGCTTTGAAATGTAAGAAGTATTACTTATGAAAGATAAGAAAAATTATCTACATTACCCGAAGATTAATCGGGAAAAATGCGGTATAATATTCATACATTGTATATATCAAGGAGGAACAAAAACATGACAGTACCAGAAAGACTTTCCGCACTTCGAAAGTGTATGGAAGAAAAGAACATTGATGTGTATGTAGTACCGACTGCCGACTTTCATCAGAGTGAATATGTTGGGGAACATTTCAAAGCGAGAAAGTTCATTACAGGGTTCTCCGGATCAGCAGGAACCGCTGTGATCACAAAGACAGAAGCAAGACTCTGGACAGACGGACGTTACTTCATCCAGGCAGCAGCACAGTTGGAGGGGACAACTGTAGAACTCATGAAAATGGGTGAGCCTGGTGTGCCGGAGATGAATGCATACATTGAAGAGGTATTAAAGGAAGGCGAGACACTTGGATTCGACGGAAGAGTCGTATCTGTCGGTGAAGGAGAAGGTTATGTAGCTATCGCTGAGAAGAAGAATGCGAAAGTAAATTACCAGGTAGACTTGATTGATGAGATCTGGGAAGACCGTCCGGTATTATCTGAAGAGCCTGCATTTGACCTGGATGTAAAATATGCTGGAGAGACTGTTGCAGGGAAACTTACAAGAATCCGTGAAGAAATGAAAAAAGCAGGAACCAATGTGCACGTTGTATCTACAATCGATGACATCTGTTGGACATTAAATATCCGTGGAAATGACATCGACTTCTTCCCACTGGTATTATCTTACGGAATCATTACAATGGACAGTTTCGAACTGTATATTGATGAGAGAAAATTAGATGATGAGCTAAAAGCCAAACTTGCAAAAGACGGTGTAAGGTTACACCCATACAATGACATTTACGAGGATGTGAAGAAATTTGGCAGCGATGTAGTTGCAATGGTCGACCCTGGAAAACTGAAATTATGCATTATTCAATAATATTCCGGAAAATGTAAAGACAATAGAAAAGAGAAATCCGGCGATTCTTATGAAAGCAATTAAGAACCCAGTTGAGATCGAGAACATCCGCAAAGCACAGATCAAAGACAGTGTTGCGCATGTAAGATTCATGAAATGGCTGAAAGAAAATGTCGGCAAGATGAAGATCACAGAGATGAGTGCCTCTGACAAACTGGATGAGTTCCGTGCTGAGATGGGAAACTTCATCCGTCCAAGCTTCGAGCCAATCTCTTCATTTGGAGAGCATGGTGCGATCGTACACTACACATCTTCACCGGAGACAGATGTAGAGTTAAAAGAAGGACAGTTATTCTTAACGGATACAGGAGCTGGATTCTATGAAGGTTCCACAGATGTAACCAGAACTTACGCACTCGGCGAAGTTCCGCAGATCATGAAAGATCACTTCACATTGGTTGCGATTAGTAACTTACAGCTTGGCAGTGCAAAATTCCTGGAAGGTTCTACCGGTATGATTCTTGACATCCTTGCAAGAAAACCATTCTGGGACAGAGACTTAAACTTCAACCATGGTACAGGACACGGAGTCGGATACCTTCTGAACATCCACGAAGGACCTGCAGGTTTCCGCTGGAAATATCGTAAGGGTGAGACAGAAGTATTACAGGAAGGCATGGTCATCACAGATGAGCCTGGAATCTATATTGAAGGATCTCACGGAATCCGTCTGGAGAACGAACTGTTGACCTGCAAAGGAACATTGAATGAATATGTCAGTTCATGTACTTCGAAGCAATCACCCTGATTCCAATGGATCTGGATGCGATCAATCCGGATATTATGACACAGGAAGACAAGAAACTGCTGAATGATTATCATGCAAAAGTATACGAAGTGATTGCTCCTTACCTGAACGAGGAAGAGCAGGAGTGGCTGAAGAAAATATACAAGAGCTGTCTAAGCAGCGAGATTGAACGGAAGTTTTGAATCTCTGCTTCTAAATGAGAAATGATATTCATATAATGAATTGACAAAGAAATAAATACTAAGTAGAATCTAGTTAGCCGTAACTAACCTAGATTCTTTTTAGTAAAGGAGTTCTTTATATATGAAGAAAAAATTCCGAAATCAATCAAAGAATAAGACATTTGATTTTTTACGTTATCTGGGACCGGGCCTTTTGGTAACAGTAGGATTCATAGACCCTGGAAACTGGGCTTCGAATATTGCGGCGGGCTCCGGATTCGGATATGAGCTATTGTGGATGGTGACGTTATCGACCATCATGCTGATCATATTGCAGCACAATGCAGCACATTTAGGAATTGCAACGGGACTTTGCCTTTCGGAGGCGGCAAGCAGATATATCCAAAGGCTGTTAAAGAATATTATTCTTCTGTCGGCAATGCTTGCGGCAGTAGCAACTGCGATGGCAGAGATGCTAGGTGGTGCAATCGCATTGCAGATGCTGTTTCGGATACCAATAAAAATAGGGAGTATGCTGATTCTTGCAGTTTCTCTTTTATGTGCATTTACGAATGCTTATAAAAGGATTGAGAAGCTGATCATCATATTTGTATCGCTGATTGGATTTTCTTTCTTATTTGAAATAGGAATTGCGAAGATCGACTGGGGAGCAGCCGCAGTCGGATGGCTGAAACCTTCGTTTCCAGCGGGAAGTATGCCGGTGATCTTAAGTGTATTAGGAGCGGTGGTAATGCCGCACAATCTGTTCTTACATTCGGAGATCATCCAGAGCAGGCAGTGGAACCTGGAAGATGATTCCGTGATCAAACAGCAGCTGAAATATGAATTTAAAGATACATTATTTTCCATGATCATAGGATGGGCGATCAACAGTGCCATGATTCTGATGGCAGCAGCTACGCTTTATCAGGGCGGAAATGGGAGGCAGATTGATGATTTGACAGTTGCAGGAAAATGTTGTCGCCTTTGATGGGAAATGCGGCGACGGTAGTCTTTGCACTGGCACTGTTATTGGCCGGTATCTCATCGAGTATCACTGCTGGAATGGCAGGTGGAACGATTTTTTTCCGGGATCTTTAATCAGCCATATGACACGAAGACAAAAGAGACGAAAGCTGGCATTTTATTGACGATGATTCTGGCAGCGGTTGTCATCCTGTTTATCAGCCAGCCGTTTAAAGGTCTGATATATTCTCAGATGCTGCTTGCGATTCAGCTTCCGATTACAATATTTACGCAGATATATCTGACCTCATCTGAAAAAGTAATGGGAAAATATGCGAACAGCAGACGGTTGAATCTTTTGCTTTTGGGTATTGCTGTGATTGTAACAGGGCTGAATATAGCATTGCTTTTTGTATAGACAGGAAGAACAGAATAAGAAGAAAGAAAAACCGGGCACTGTATAGAAACAGGCTCGGTTTTTTTGTATCAATTATTCGGTTACAGCGGAAGCGGCAACGTTTTCCTTCTCAGGGAACATCTTTCTGAAGATCAGACGGATGAATGGTCCGCAGTAGAAGATCTGCCAGAAGAACGCAACCGGGAAGTTCATGAATGTTGTCTGACACCAGGTAGCGATCACATTGCTTCCTGCGTTCTTGAACAGGATGGTTGCAACAAGACTCATGCAAGGGCACATGATACATACGATCATAGAAGAGATTGCAAGAGTGATGAAGATTGGTCTGTCCTGTGGTGTAACGATACGGAATGCAAGTATATGTGCAAGCTTGTCAACGAAGACAAATTCCAGAACGAAAGCAACCGGCCACATGATCTTCAGTTCGCCGAAAGCCATCAGGAATACTTCGTTGCTCATTCCTCCGACATTCAGGCAAATATTGTAACAGATCATGATGTAAACCATCAGAAAAGACATCATCAGTGTAAAAATAACATTTTGAAATAAAGTTTTTGGCATAATTTGTTCTCCTTTTTATGTGAATATTTAAAAATGGGTACAAAAAAGACACTTGTGTTGTTCGTTAGTCAAGCATACACTTGTGTCGTTTCCAATTAAACCAAAATCATCTTATTTTTTTGTCCGAATATGAATTATACCGAATGAAAAGCTAAAAATCAAGCATTTATTAAAGAAAGGGCAATTGATCAAAATTCAATTGCCCTTTTAACGGCCTCAATATCTCCCGTAAATAAGATGCTCTCCATTCCAAGTTCTTTACTTGCAATGACATTTTCCACCGTATCATCGATGAAGAAGCATTCACTTGGTAGAAGGTCATATTTATTGAACAGATGGTAATAAATATCGTGTCCCGGCTTTGCCATCTTTAGAGGTGCAGAGAAGACGATGCCATCGAATTCTTTCAGGATCGGATAATCTTCCGGTGCACGTTCTGCAAACCTGGTAGAAGCGTTGGAAAGCAGATAGATCGGAACTCCCCGGGCTTTTAACTCTTTGATGAATTCCCATGTTTCAGGAAGTGGATCGACATACTGGAACCAGTTCTCGAAAAAATCGCGGGCAGTATCTTTTAGACGGTCCGGAAGTTCTGCAATCGTATCTTCGGCATTCTGGTCATAGTCGATAGTTCCGGCATCTAAAGCTACCCAGTTTTTAAAAATGGCATCAGCAAGAATATTATAATCTTCCGGTGTAGAAGCAAATTTCCCCAGGATATAGTCTCCTTTAAATTTTCCGATTACATTTCCAAAGTCAAAAATAATATTCTTGTATCTCATCTTAAGTTCCTCCCTGTATTTTATACTGCCTGTTTTATATTTTTATAAACATTATTATAGCCTTATAGATAGAAGGAATCAATATATGAATGATAAATAACATGTCAATATAAGTATGATTAATAGAAGAATGTCAGGTTTTTGTGAGATTGACAATCATCAGGAAAGTGTATATGATTTTCGGTAGGACTGTAAAAGGAAAGAGAGATTATTATGGAAATCAGTATACTTTTAATGGAACAGATCGTAGAACTGTTTCTTATGATTCTGATGGGATATATTATTGTAAAGACAGGATTGTTAAAGGGAGATGACAGCAAAGTTATTTCTAAAATTGTATTATATCTTGTTATCCCGTGTGTGATCATCAATGCATTTCAGGTGGATTATACGAGTGAAAAGGTGAAGGAACTTTTGCTGGTATTTGCAGCGTCGGTATTATTACAGGTTATATTGCTGGCAGCAGTGTGGGGTGTTGGAAAGGTATTGAAACTAAATGAAGTAGAGATGACATCCATCTATTATTCGAATTCGGGCAATTTGATCGTACCGCTGGTGACTTTTATTCTGGGAAAAGAATGGGTATTATACGGTTGTGTGTTCATGAGTGTCCAATTGGTATTTCTGTGGACGCATGGCAAGAATACGATCAGCCGGGAAGGAAAGTGGGACTGGAAAAAGATTGTATTCAATATCAATATGATCTCGGTATTTGCCGGAGTTGTGCTGTTTTTTACCAGGATCAGGCTTCCGGAAATTGTAAATCAGACCTTAAGTTCTGTGGGCAGTATGATCGGTCCGGCAAGTATGATCGTAACGGGGATGCTGATCGCAGAGATGAATCTGAAGAGTATATTTGAAAATGTGAAAGTGTATTTTATTTCATTTCTGAGACTGGTCGTGATACCTGTGATATCATTGATGATTTTAAAGATAAGCGGGCTTGTGAACATACATTCGTATGGAAAGAAATTACTGCTTATCGTATTTCTTGCGGTGATCACACCGTCTGCTTCAACGATCACACAGATGTGTCAAGTGTATGGAAATGATTCGAAATATGCCAGTGCGATCAATGTTATGACGACATTATTATCCATTGTGACAATGCCACTCATGGTGCTCTTGTATCAGACTGTGATGTAGAAGAGAGTATAGATGAAAGGCGTGTATTTGTATATAGTTGATGAAGAAAATTATCTGTTTTCTGATTGAAAGCGAACCAAAGGTAAGATACAATGGAGATATGAAGGAGGGGAGCAGAAGATGGCAGAATTACTTACAGCGGCGACACCGATATCCTATTATCTCGTTGCAGTAAATATTATTGCATTTATTTTATATGGAACGGATAAAGCGAAAGCAATGCATCATCAGTGGAGGATCAAAGAGGCAGTGCTGATAGGGATTGCGTTTGTCGGCGGTGCATTTGGTGCGTTTGCAGGAATGATTGTATTTCATCATAAGACAAGAAAGATGAAATTCCGAATCTTAGTTCCAATTGCTATTATCATCTGGCTGACCCTTGGCGGATTTTTGGCAGAACGTGATGTGGTAGGACTGACGAAGACAGACCGGCCAAAGAATGAATACAACGGCACAGAGATCACACCGTATCATAGCAGTGTGGATAAAGATGGTGACGGTACGGATGATCAGACCGATATTTTGAAGAATGCATTGGTTTATGTGAAGAAGCGGCCGGTTTACAAGAGCAGATATTATCAGACCGGTTATCCGGATGACAGATATGGTGTCTGTACAGATGTTGTCGGATATGCGCTTAAGAAAAGCGGATATGATCTGCGGGAACTGGTAGACGAAGATATCAGAACGAATCCGAAGGATTATGATATCGATGAGCCGGATAAAAATATTGATTTCCGAAGAGTAAAGAACCTGAGAATATATTTTGAACATACAGCGACCAGTCTAACCACGGATGTAAATGACATTGAACAATGGCAGGGCGGCGACATTGTAGTGTTCAAGAATCATATCGGGGTAATTTCTGACAGACGGAATGTGGAAGGTGTACCATATGTGATTCATCATAATGATCCGTATCAGAAGAATTATGAAGAAGATATCCTACAGGAGAGAACGGATATTGTCGGTCATTTCAGAATATCGTAATGGCAAAGCACTGTGAAATATTACCAAATTTCGCAGTGCTTTTTTGGCGCATTTTTCAATATGTCTTTTTATGACAAATCTTTTAATAATAAAGACTGTTCGTCTGGTTTAGCATTCTCAGCAATTACATCACGGACGTTCTGCATACGCATATCCAGGCCGGCACTGATCTGTGCACAGGCAAGCATCTCATCCTCCAGATATTTTGCTTTGTCAGCCGGGATATCTTTCTTGTAACGCAGCTTATGTTCCAGACTTGCCCAAAAATCCATAGCGATCGTACGAAGCTGTACTTCTACAGTCATGTTACGTTTTCCGTCCTGTAAAAAGATTGGTACACTGACAATCAGATGAAGGCTGCGGTATCCGCCCGGTTTTGGATTTTTGATATAGTCTTTCTTCTCAAGAAGTGTGATGTCATCCTGAGAAAGCAAACAGTCCGCAAGCATGTAGATATCATCCGGAAAAGAGCAGATGACACGGACGCCGGCAATATCATGGATATTTTCTTCAATAGAAGAAAGGGTGAGAGGTATGTCTTTTTTACGGATCTTTTTAATCAGGCTTTCCATGGATTTGACGCGGGACTTGATATCCTCGATCGGATTGCGGTCATATTCCAGGGAATACTGTTCGTTTAATACTTTGAATTTCGTCTCTACTTCCATGATGGCACATTGATAATAGGACATCTGTTTTTCTATTGGTTTCATATTTTTATTAACAAAATCCAGAAATTCGTCAGACATCAGACTGTTTCTGACGAAGCGTTCTTTGCGTTGTTCGATAAATGTCTCAAGGGGTCTCATGTTGCATTTCTCCTTTCATTATCCAAAAATATTTTAGCATATCTGTAGTTGAAATTCTATCAACAGATAGGTGCGTTTATGGGAGAATGCGACAATGTAAAAGAATTGTAGCAAGTTGTACAAAATCAAGTCCAATTGTCGGATATATTCACAGTTAAAATTTTTCGTGGTAAGATAAATGACACAACGTAAGATATAAAGAAATAAATCATAAGGAAGTGTAAGTTTATGAATTCCAGATACAAAGGAATATTTTTCATTACATTATCGGCGTTATCATTTGCATTCATGAATCTTTCGTAAGGTTATCCGGTGATCTGCCTTCGGTACAGAAGAGCTTTTTCAGAAATCTGGTAGCTTTTTTTATTGCGCTGATCATGATCATAAGAAGTAAGGACGGATTTAAAATCGAAAAGGGAAATCTGAAATATATGATTCTGCGTGCGACATTCGGTACGGTGGGAATCTTGTGTAATTTCTATGCGGTGGATCATCTGGTGCTGTCGGATGCATCGATGCTGAATAAGATGTCGCCGTTTTTTGTAATTATCTTTTCATTTTTATTGCTGAAAGAAAAGATGAGTCCGGCACAGGCACTGGCGGTTGCGGGTGCATTCATCGGAAGCTTATTTGTAATCAAACCGACATTTACGAATATGGCACTGGTACCGTCACTGATCGGACTGTGCGGAGGGATCTGCGCAGGTATTGCTTATGCGATGGTGCGTATCCTGGGGCAGAGAGGACAGAAAGGTTCTTCGGTTGTAATCTTCTTTTCAGGATTCTCGTGTGTGGTTACACTGCCATATCTGCTTCTGGATTTTCATCCGATGAGCGGCCTGCAGATCTTAACGCTTCTGGGAGCGGGACTTGCGGCTGCAGGCGGCCAGTTCGGAATCACGGCGGCTTATTATCATGCACCGGCGAAAGAGATATCCATTTATGATTATTCGCAGATCATCTTTTCGACGATTCTGGGCTTCTTTCTGTTCGGACAGGTACCGGATAGGTATAGCGTGCTGGGGTATGTGATCATATGTGCGATGGCGCTTTGGATGTTTGTGTATAATAAGAACCGGGATTAAACACAAAAACGATTTAATAATTCAGCTTTTCTGGAATCAAAAGTTTTCCGAATCTGTTCGTTGGTTTTTACCGGTGGATACTCTAGAAAAAACGAAGGAGGTTACTTTATGCAGGCACAAGTAAAAACGTGGGGGAATAGTCAGGGGATTCGCATTTCAAAGGAAATATTAAAAGCTGCAAATATAAGAGCTTCTAAGACTGGTATTACAAACTGTTATTACATTTTACAATAATTATGTTGACTTATAGAAAATCCATGATATGATTCAAATGTTAGATTTAGGAAATGGTAATTTTATGAAGGAAAACAAGGGGTAAAAAAGATGAATTATAACAAGATTGTACAGGGGATCCTGGACATCGGAGAAGCGATGCTTCAAAGTGGTGCAGAGAATTTCCGTTTGGAAGACAGCTTTTACCGCATGTGCAGAAGCTATGGATTTAAGAGATCGGATGTATTTGTCATTCCGAGTAATATACAGGTGACGGTGGAAACACCGGAAGGCGAGATTATTACACAGATACGTCATATCGAGTCGTCGGAGCCGAATTTTGACCAGCTGGATTATCTGAATAATCTGTGCAGATATGTCTGTCAGCATACACCGGATGAAAATGAGATGCGTGAGAAGTATCTGGAAGTTATCAATCGTGAACCACAGAAGCGTATCACAAGATATGCGGCAGGAATCATGGGTGGAACAGGATTTGCTGTATTTTTCGGGTGTAACCTCCGGGATGCGGTCATTGCATTTATAGTATCGGTGATGATCGTTGCAGTCGGTGACTGGCTTGCGAAGCGTGAAAGCAACTTACTGGTTTACAATGGTATTCTTGCGTTTATATCAGAAGTGATTATTATCGGAGCTTTGAAGATGGGAATTGCAGAGCATCCGGACCGTATTATGATCGGTATTGTCATGCTTCTGATCAGTGGACTGAGTACAACGAACGGAATCAGGGATCTTCTTCAGAGAGACTTCATTTCCGGATTCATTAATATTATGAATTCGTTCCTTGGAGCAGCGGGAATTGCATTTGGAATTGGTCTGGCAATCATATTATTCCACGAGGGATATTCCGATCATTTTATCCTGAATCACAGTGTACCGATCCAGCTGCTCTCCTGCACGGTTGCATGTACGGGATTTGCATTATGGTTCAAGATCCGTGGAAAACAGGTATGGTATAACAGTATCGGAGCATTTTTTACATGGGCAATCTATGTTGCAGTATATGCAGTAAAACCGAGTAACTTCATGGCAACCATGATTGCAGCAGGATTTGTTGGATTTTATGCATTTATCATGTCCAGAGTAAATAAAGCACCTTCAACCATCTTTTTGACTGCATCGGTATTCCCGCTGATCCCAGGACCGAATCTGTACTATGTAATGTACGGGTGTGTCAGCCAGGATCCGCAGATGGTTTTTGATGAGACGATTATTCTTCTGGCGACTTGCCTTGCAATTGCATTCGGATTTATCATCGTAGATGTGGCATCCAGAAGTATCATGCATGCAATGAAGAGAGAATATCATATCGGTAAAAGCGCATTGAATCTTCCGCTGATCGGTGGAAAGAAATAATAATTGAAATCTATGAATTATGAAAAGTTAGTACAGGGAATCCTGAATATAGGAGAAGCAATGTTACAGTGCGGGGCGGAAATTTTCCGGGTAGAAGACAGCCTGTACCGTATGTATAAGAGCTATGGTTTCGTAAAATATGATGTATATGTGATTCCAAGTAATATACAGGTGACGGTGGAGTCGCCGGAAGGTGAGATTCTCACACAGATCAGGCATATAGAGTCTACAGGGGCAGATTACGACAGGCTGAATTATCTGAATGCCCTGTCACGGTATGTCTGTGCATATAATCCGGATGACAAAGAACTGGTCAGGCGCTATAAAAAAGTAATTGCACGGCCGGATCAGAGTGAACTGATCACAGGAATCGCACAGATTACAGGTGGAACGGCGTTTACCGTATTCTTCGGCGGGGATATGCAGGATGCAGTTGTTGCATTGATTGTCTGCCTGATGATCGTTCTGGCAGGCAGATGGCTTGGTAAGCGGGAGGGCAACCCGATGATCTACAATCTGATCCTTGCATTCTTATCGGAGGTTGTGATCATCAGTGCTGCAGGATCGGATTGGGAGATCATCCGGACCGTATCATGATAGGAATTATCATGCTGTTGGTCAGTGCACTTGGTGTGATCAATGGGATACGTGATGTGATGCAGAGAAACTTTATATCCGGAGCACTGGAAGTAATGAATTCAATGCTTGGTGCGTTTGGCATTGCTTCCGGGATCGCACTTGCAATGCTGTTGATGGGAAATATATCGGCAGAAGGATTTGATGTGAATAAAAATACCGTGATTCAGCTGATTTCCTGTACGATAGGCTGTATCGGTTATGCAAGCTGGTTCAAAATACGGGGAAAGAAAATCCTGTATTCCGGTGTCGGGGCATTTCTGACATGGGGGATATATTTACTGGTGTATGCATGGTATCCGAATAATTTTTCCGCAATAGTAGCTGCGTCCTGTTTTGTTGCAGGATATGCATTTATTATGTCGAGAATCGATCATGCGCCGTCCACGGTCTTCCTGACCGCATCGGTCTTTCCGTTGATGCCGGGAGCAAGGCTGTATTATCTGATGTATGGTGTAGTCAGCAGAAATTTTTCAATGGCAGCAGAGCATGCACGGGTATTGCTCGAAACGTGTCTTGGTATTGCATTTGGATTTATTATTGTAGATGTGATTTCAAGAAGTATCATGCGGGCGCAGGGAAAAGAATATCACATGGGGAAAAAGTCTACAGTTATTAAAAAAGATGAAAAATAAAGACTGTGTTACGAGCATCCGGATGATGCAGGTGAATTTTTCGGATTGACAATTTTCCATCCTTATAATATAGTAAGAGACAAAGAGAAGATCTGATGACTGACGGATAATGTGGAGTACCACAGGGAAATCAGATACTTGGTAGAAGCCGACCGTCTGGGCAGCATTTATCCTAAATAGGATGAGTGTTGTCCTTTTTTTACAACACCGGATACAGAAGAACCGGTAGTGTTGTATGAAAAGGACCGGGAATTCAGAAAGACAACATACGATCAGGAGGAAATGAATGATGAAAACAGATATTGAGATCGCACAGGAATGTATGATGGACCTATCACAAAGGTGGCAGAAAAAGCAAGGAATTCCAGAAGAATATCTGGAACAGTATGGAAAGTATAAAGCAAAGATTGATTATAATTTTTTAAAGAAATCAGATAAAGAAGACGGGAAGCTGATTCTTGTGACCGCAATCAATCCGACACCGGCAGGAGAGGGTAAGACAACTACCACGGTAGGTCTTGCAGATGCCCTGCAGAGAATGGGGAAAAAGCCTATGGTGGCACTTCGTGAGCCATCTCTTGGACCTGTATTCGGTATGAAGGGAGGAGCTGCGGGCGGAGGATACGCGCAGGTTGTTCCGATGGAAGATATCAATCTTCATTTTACGGGAGATTTTCATGCGATCGGAGCTGCGAATAACTTACTGGCAGCAATGATCGATAACCATATCTATCAGGGAAATGACCTGAATATTGATCCAAGAAAAATTGTATGGAAGAGATGTGTGGATATGAATGACCGTCAGCTCCGTTTCATCACAGACGGACTTGGCGGAAGGGTAAATGGTGTGCCGAGAGAAGACGGCTATGATATCACTGTTGCTTCTGAAATCATGGCAATTCTCTGCCTCTCGAAGGATATTGCAGATCTGAAAGAAAGACTCGGAAAGATTATTGTTGGTTATACTTATGGCAAGATCGCAGACCAAAAACCGGTAACAGCACATGACCTGCATGCAGAAGGTGCGATGTGCGCACTTCTGAAAGATGCTTTGAAACCGAACCTGGTACAGACACTGGAGCATACACCTGCAATCGTGCATGGCGGACCATTTGCCAATATTGCGCACGGATGCAATTCACTGACGGCGACCAGAATGGCAATGAAACTTGCAGATTATGCGATCACAGAAGCAGGATTCGGAGAAGACTTAGGGGCAGAGAAATTCCTGGATATCAAATGTCGTATGGCAGGAATCAAACCGGATGCAGTCGTGATCGTAGCAACTGTAAGAGCTCTCAAGTATAATGGCGGCGTTGCAAAACCGGATCTGAATGAAGAAAATCTGGAAGCATTAGAAAATGGAATTCCGAACTTAATGAAACATGTGGATAATATTAAGAACGTATATGGACTTCCATGTGTTGTTGCAATCAATGCGTTCCCGACGGATACCAAAGCGGAACTGGATCTTGTAGAGGAGAAATGTAAAGAGGTCGGAGTAAACGTGGCACTTTCCGAAGTGTGGGCAAAGGGCGGCGAAGGCGGTCTGAAGCTTGCAGAAGAAGTGGTACGTCTGTGTGAGGAACCAGGCGATTTCCACTATGCATATGAACTGGAAGGAACGATCGAAGATAAATTGGATCAGATCGTGCAGAAGATCTATGGCGGTAATAAAGCAGTACTTACGGCAGCAGCCAGAAGCAGGTAAAACAGCTGACGGATCTTGGATTCGGCAACGCACCGATCTGTATGGCGAAGACACAGTACAGCCTGACCGATGATCCGAAGAAACTTGGAGCACCGAAAGACTTTGACATTACAGTCCGCAACCTGAAGTCTCTGCGGGGGCAGGATTCATTGTAGCCCTGACAGGAGACATCATGACGATGCCTGGTCTTCCGAAGGTTCCGGCAGCAGAAAGAATTGACGTGGATGATGAAGGAAGGATCACAGGATTATTCTAAGCGTAGATAAAGTTAACAGTAAAATCCGGCGGCTTTTGTGAGGCCTGCCGGATTTTTTGACATTTTTTGACATAAGATTTACAGGATTTTGAAAAACAGCAGGAGAATATGTGCTAGAATTTCAAGTTAGTGTTATAATGCAAGAAGTAAAAAACGGCAAGCAGGCATGGCTGCCCGGCTGTGATTTGAAAAGGAGGAATGCTTATGCGTCAATGCCCGAATTGCAAGTCTGACAATCCAGATGATGCTCGTTTCTGCAATTATTGTGGAATGCGTCTTCCCGAATCAAAAGAAGAAACATTATATAATGATCTGGAAGGACTGGAAAAAGCCCGGAAGGTAGAATTTTCCGATCAGGAGATAGCAGAGGAATCGGAGAAAGTAATTGATGAAGCGAAGAAATTATTCGAACCAGAGTGGAGCGAAGAACCGGAAGAAAATGATGGTCTGAAAAAGCAACTCACAATTCCGGAGAATCTGGATCATATGATTGAAGAAGTGACGCGGGAAGAACTGGAACAGGAACTTCACAGGAAGATCAAGCTGAGAGAACAGGATCTGAAAGAGAATGAAACTCCGGAAGAAGAACCGGTTGAAGAACCGACCAGAATGATCGGAGAGGACAGCAAAGAAGAGGCAGATGAGCCGACACGTATGTTCACAGGGGATATCGGAGATTTCATCAAGAAGAAAAAGGACTATGAAGATGTTCCGGAAGAAGATGCATATGAAGAAATTCTTCAGTCCTGGGAGAGAAAGCGGAAAGAAAAGAAGATAAAACGGGAAAAAGAAGGAAAAGATCCGAGTCGTGTGCCGCAATTTATCCGGGATAAACGTTCCTGGTCAGATATGACAACCGGACAGAAGAAAGCAGTGAAAAGAATTGCAGCAGGGATCCTTATAGTTGCTGTATTCTGTATTATAGAAGTATATCACGGTCGCCCGGAGGCGGTGGCAGAGCGCTATTGTAAGGCGTACATGCAGGAAAACTGGAAGAAGGCAGGACGTCTGTCAGATCTTCCGAAAAACGGATATGTAACGCAGGATGAATATGTAAGCTATATGAAGAAAAATGTGGTTACAGGGATTTCCGGTTATGAAATAAAAGAGACAAAGGAAAATCGTCAGACAGAGGTAGAATCCGGCGGAAAGCAGCGTGCATTTACCGTTGCATATAAGACAGAAGATAACAAAGAAAAGACGAAGATGCTTATTGTTCAAAAACAGAAAAAACGAAACCTTCTTTTTTTTACTGATTGGAAAGTATCATCAGACGAGATAGTAGCAAATGACTTTAATCTCTATCTTCCGGCAGGTTCAAAAGCCTGGATCGATGATATAAAACTGACGGAGGATTCTAAGCTGAAAGATGACTCTGACAATCTGGAACAATACAAAGTGTCATTGATTGAAGGGGAACATAAGATCAAGGTAAAAGTTCCGTGCTTCCGGATGTACCGGTCCGGGTTCCGGGCGTCAGATAAAGGAAATGCGACGATTTCCAAGATGAAGATATCGGAAAATGGGAAAAAGAAATTTAACAGAAAGATGCAGGACATCCTGAACGCATATGTGAAAGCTGCGAAGGCAGGCAAATCTTTCTCTGAAGTAGCAGGATTGTTTGAGAAGGATTCTTCCTGCAAAAAAGAGAACAAAGAATTCTATAATGACCTGAAGAAGCAGCTCGGTTCCGGAGACGGTTATATAACGAAAGAAGTAAAACTTGATAATTATGAAGGAAAATATGTGATCAGCGGTGTAACAGGAGTGGTCAGGGGAACATTGTCCTATGATTATAAAGTTACTTTTAAAGAAGAAAATAAAAATGAGAGCCGGTCTGTGTCAGAAACAGGTGATGGCGTAGAAGATGCAGACGGAAGTTCGCAGATGAGCGCCGAATTTGTGTATCAGAATGGAAGTTATCAGCTACGTTCCGTTAATCCTGGAAATATCTGGTATAAGCAGCTGCAGTAGATTTATTCCCCAAAAGTTCTTTCAAAAAATGCAAATAATATAGGAAAAAGCTTGCTTTTTAAGCCTGGATATGATACGATATTCGGGCGAATGGAAGTAGGCTTTTTTTTTTATGCCTAAAATCGGGCAGCATCGCAAGCTGCCACGAAACACGTTAACTAAGAATATAAAGCGAGGTGGAAGTTGTGCGTACAAGAATCACATTGGAGTGTACAGAATGCAAGCAGCGTAACTACAACATGACAAAGGATAAGAAATCTCATCCGGAACGTATGGAAACCAAGAAGTACTGCAGATTCTGTAAGAAACACACATTGCACAAAGAGACAAAATAATCGCCGCAAGAAGGAGTGAATGTCGATGAGTGGTAAGAAAACTCAGAAAGAAAGCTGGTTCAAAAGGTCTGAACAGAGAGTTCAAGAAGATCGTATGGCCAGACAAGATGACAGTTGCAAAAGAGACGGCAGCGGTTGTTTCTGTATCCGTGGTCCTGG
>ENA-OQCN01000394-OQCN01000394.1-human-gut-metagenome-genome-assembly--contig:-NODE-394-length-23430-cov-8.166030_pt1 | contig 23430 bp, 30 predicted proteins | sample MGYA00242497_ERZ504576 | MGnify/ENA primary metagenome ERZ504576 (study PRJEB26092, sample SAMD00036296) | human gut metagenome | host: Homo sapiens | study: EMG produced TPA metagenomics assembly of... | reverse complement strand
ATCCCACAATAATTATTCGCTCTCGTTTTTGAGGCAAGCCAAAATCAAGAGCATTTAACAAATGATAATCGACATGATAACCTAATTCATCTCTTAATGTTTCTAATATTGTTTGAAGTGTCTTACCGCCATCATGGCTTGCCAAATTCTTTACATTTTCCAGTACAAAAGCTTGCGGTTGTTTTTCTTTTATAATTCTTGCTATATCAAAAAATAATGTTCCTCTTGTTTTATCTTCAAATCCTTTCATTAAACCACAAATTGAAAATGCCTGACATGGAAATCCTCCAAACAACAAATCAAAATCAGGTATACTTTCTGCATCAACTTTCGTTATATCCCCAACAGGCTTCTCACCAAAGTTGGCTTCATAGGCCTGTTGTGCATATTTATCAATATCACTGCTAAACACACACTTACCATTTATCCCAAGCTTATCAAAAGCCCCCTTACTGGCGTATCTAAATCCTCCGATTCCGCAGAATAAATCAATATATCTCAACGGTTTTGGATATACTGTTATATTTGATTTAGGTACATCAAAAATATCTTATCAATATCAACACTTAATGCTGTAGATATTCGAAATGCAACATCTACAGAAGGATTTGCAAGCTGATTTTCTACATTTGAAAGATATTTTCTACTAATGCCAGCATATTTGGCTAATTGTACCTGTGTAATATTTCTCTCTTTTCTAATTTCCTGCACCCTATTCATTTAAGCGTTTCCTCCGTTTTTGTGAACTATCATACTCAAAATATTATATTATGCTCACTATTATTTGTCCATCATTTTATAAAATTGTTTTTCATTTATGATAATTCTTCTATAATCAGTTTTATTAACTTCTTTAACTTCATTCCGTCTTTTAAGCCTAACCGATAAAAGAATTCCTCTGTTTCTGCCCCGCTGTTAAATATCGCATCACAATATTTTGTAATAATTTCTTCTTGCTCTGCCGGAAGTGTCTCAATCACTTTTTTGTACTCTTCCTCAATTTCATCTGGTTCTGTCACAGATGACTGGCTCAACTTCCAATCTGCATATGATTTTCCCATGTGTTCCGTTATTGTCAGATTGATAAATTCTTCAATTTCTTTTGTCATTTTCATTTGTAAATCCCATTCCTTTCTCCGGTACCCTACTCCATCAATGTGTCCAGTATAGTTTGGATAGCTTCTCTCAGCTTTAGCCCATCTCTCAATCCCATACGGTAATAGAACTCATTCAGGTCACTGTTATTATTTGAGGTTTCTGTCATATAGTCAAAAATGACTTTTCCTTGTTTTGGCGGTAACTTCCGAATTACCTTTTGCACTTTCAGTTCCAGTTCTTCATTGAATGGATCATACTGCTCTCCATCATTTTCCTGATAAACCTGTTCCATTCTTTTTCCGATCAGATCATTCAGGAACTCTTCCATATTTTCCGTTAATTCCATCTTTTTTAATCTCCCATCAATCTGATTTTGATTGTTTCCAGCCACATCACCGCCCAACCAGAAAGTACAGGCAGGATATAAAGTATAAAACCTATCAAAAGCATTTTGCCCACTTCTGTGCCTGTTTCCTGTCTGAATCCATAGCCTAAGATTGCTGTAATGCAGATGATTCCCGACAGGGCATGAAATACAGTTGCAGACAGCCATGTGCTGAACATAAGTATCAGTTGTATCAACGTCAGGCATATCCGCACTGGCAATAACAAAATCCTTATAATTATTTTTATAACTACCATGACTGCCTATCCCTTTCACTGTTTTAAATATCTTCGGTAACTATCCAGACTGAATCTGTAACACCGCTTTTATAGATTTTACGAATATCAACAATCTTTTCATCTTTCAGCAGTTTCATCCAATCCAGTAAATCTTTTCTACTGTTTGCGAAATTGCAGCATCTTCCATCTGCATATTCAATCCTGTATCTCATACGTTCCTCCTATACATATACCAATTCACTCAACACAATTTCCTGCACACGATTCCTGATGTTATTACACTGTCGCACCCACTCCATAGGATTCTGTACTTTCAATTCCTCGGTAACTCCCTCTGCACTTCGCATTTGTGCCTCAATCACTTCATACCGTTCCTGTGCCTGTTCATTCAGATCTGCCAGGTAGCTGTCCAATTTTCCAGTCAACAGAAGATAAGAATACATGCCTGATTTATAGTTTTTCATATATTCTTTCCGAAGCATTCCCCAGTAACCAATCGGTCTGGTTTCCTCTGGCAAGTCCATCATTGGCAGATAATAATCTCCTACCACCACATAATCTAATCCATTACTATCATCATGTAGTATATTTTTCTGATCGCTCATGTCCTTCTCCTCCATCAAATCTTTCTCTGCTCTCGCAGATATGCTTCAAATATACTTCTCCGAATCAGCACTTCTTCCCGATTTTATATACTGCTCCAGCTTCATGTACCATACGGACTACTGGTTTGATTCCCAGCTTGTAATATTCACATGCCATATTGTAGGTCACGTAGTCATGGCTCATAAATTCCAGATCTTCATCGTCAATCTCATCTGAAAACATCCATACATTACCGCTCATCCATCATTTCCTCCCTGCCTTTTCCTATCGCCGGTTCATGGAATCGTTCCAGATAAGTATCAAAAATATCCTTGTTAATCAGTACCGTTCCATCTATTCTGTAAATCGCACCTGCATCACTGGCAAGTTCCAAAAGTTTCTTATGGGAGATACTGTAAATGATTTCTGCCTGTTGATAGCGCAGATACTGTCGGCGTAATTTTCTAAGCTGCTCTGGTACTTCCTTCATACTTGTGATTGGTTTATAATTTTTATCCATGATATTTTCCTCCAAAATTAGATTCACTGTTTTACAGAAGTTGACTGCCGGGATATATTTTTGAGTACGAAAAAAAGCACCTCTCAGATTAAACTCTAAGAAGTGCTCTTGTTGTCATGCATATCAATCATTGATCCAGTGAATCAATTTTGATTTCATTCTCAAACCTGTGTCTTTCCACCTGAAATTCGTCATGCTTCATAACGATTCATTATTATCCCAAATTTTGTTGTCAAATTGTTGTCAAACGCAGTCTGACATCATGGTTTTAGACATTTAATATTTAATTTTAGTACAGCTTTGCACCTGCCGGAATATGGTTATCAACCATCAGAAGATGAAGTTTTTCTTCTCCCTCTTCCTCATGAATTGCAGATAACAGCATACCACAGGATTCAATTCCCATCATAGCTCTTGGAGGCAGATTTGTGATAGCGATCAGTGTCTTACCAACCAGTTCTTCTGGCTCGTAATAAGCGTGAATACCGCTTAAATGGTACGATCTGTGCCTGTTCCGTCATCCAGAGTGAACTGTAACAGCTTCTTGGATTTCTTAACAGCTTCACATGCTTTTACCTTTACAGCTCTGAAATCTGATTTGCTGAAAGTATCGAAATCTACGAATTCCTCAAATAACGGCTCCACTTTTACCTTGGAGAAATCAATTACTTCTTCTTTCTCCGGTGCTGCTTCAGAAGTGCTGTTTGCTGGCTTGGAAGCTTTCTTATCAGCGTCCAGTGACTTCATTGTCGGGAACAGCAGTACGTCTCTGATTGCCTGGCTATCTGTCAGGAGCATAACGAGACGGTCGATTCCGTATCCGATACCACCTGTTGGCGGCATACCAATCTCCAGTGCATTCAGGAAGTCTTCATCTGTATGGTTTGCTTCCTCATCACCTGCGTCTGCAAGGGCATCCTGTGCTTTGAAACGTTCTCTCTGATCGATCGGGTCGTTGAGCTCGGAATATGCGTTACACATTTCCCATGTATTGATAAAGAGCTCGAAACGCTCTACCTTGTTCGGATCGGAAGGTTTCTTCTTGGTCAGCGGAGAGATCTCGATCGGATGATCCATGATAAATGTCGGCTGGATCAGCTCTTTCTCACAGTACTCCTCGAAGAAGAGGTTGATGATGTCACCCTTCTTATGACGATCCTCATACTCGATATGATGCTCGTCAGCAAGCTTCTTGGCTGCCTCATCATCTGCTACTTCGTCAAAGTCGATTCCTGCATATTTCTTGATGGCATCGTTCATGGTCAGACGTGCGAAAGGCTTTCCAAGATCGATCTCGATACCATTGTAGGAAATCTTTGTGGAACCGCAGACCTTCTCTGCAAGGTAACGGAACATGGACTCTGTCAGCTCCATCATTCCCTCATAATCAGTATATGCCTGATAAAGCTCCATCAGAGTGAACTCCGGATTGTGGCGGGTATCAACACCCTCGTTACGGAATACACGGCCGATCTCGTAAACTCTCTCAAGTCCGCCCACGATCAGTCTCTTAAGATAAAGCTCCAGGGAAATACGAAGCTTAACGTCTTCGTTCAGTGCGTTGTAATGTGTCTCAAACGGTCTTGCAGCTGCACCGCCTGCGTTGGAAACCAGCATTGGTGTTTCCACTTCCATGAAGTCACGTCCTGCAAGGAAATTACGGATTTCCTTAAGGATCTGGGAACGTTTGATGAATACCTTCTTACTGTCCTGGTTCATGATAAGATCCACATATCTCTGACGATAACGGGTATCTGTATCTGTCAGTCCGTGGAATTTCTCAGGAAGGATCTGTAAGCTCTTGGAAAGAAGAGTCATCTTCTCTGCATGAATGGAGATCTCACCTGTTCTTGTTCTGAAAGCAAATCCCTCCAGACCAAAAATATCACCGATATCAGATTTCTTGAAATCTGCATAGGAATCGGTTCCAATGGCGTCTCTTGCCACATAAACCTGAATGTTACCCTGTAAATCCTGGATATTGCAGAAAGAAGCTTTTCCCATTACACGCTTGAACATCATACGTCCTGCGATCGATACATGGATCGGGCTTGCGTCCATGATGCTTCTTCTTTCTTCATAATCCTTCTTCTGAGCCTCTTTTGTCTGCTCTTCATCAAGACCTGTTACATCAAGCTCCTTGCGATCTTTGAGAAGCTCTGCCTCATGTGCTTCATAGAGATTCTTTACCTCAAGGGAATGATGTGTCTGATCAAATTTTGTGATCTGAAACGGGTCCCTGCCATTTGCCTGAAGGTCTGCCAGTTTGTCACGACGTACCTTAAGCAGCTGGTTTACATCCTGCTTCTTCTGCTCTGCACTTGTTGGCCTCCTTAATCTATCTGTCGTTCAAGCGGATCTGTGCGATCCGCTCCGTTGTCTGCTTTATACGTTTCTCTGGATCTCAAGAACTTTGTATTTCATAATTCCGGACGCATCTCAACCTCAACGATATCGTTGGTGTGTGCACCGATCAGTGCCTTGCCTACCGGAGACTCGTTGGAGATCTTGCCCTCAAGCTGTTAGCCTCTGTGGAACCTACGATCTTCAGCTCCATGTCTTCCTCAAACTCATAATCATGAACCTTAACCTTGCAGCCTACGCTGATTCTGTCAAGATCAACTTCGTCCTCTACTACAACCTCGGCATTTTTAAGGATCTTCTCGATCTCCTCGATACGTGCCTCGATATCTCTCTGCTCGTCTTTTGCTGCATCGTACTCAGCGTTCTCAGAAAGGTCTCCCTGCTCTCTGGCCTCTTTGATCTTTCCTGCTACTTCTTTTCTCTTAACAACTTTCAGATCATGCAGCTCGTCTTCCAGTTTTCTAAGTCCTGCGTATGTGAGTAAGTTCTTCTTTGCTTCTTCCATTTTGCCTTACTTCCTTTCAAAACCGTGCTGTTTTTCTGAAAAAATACAGCTTCGGATATTTCTGTTGCTACCATTCCCAAGAGCTCTTTTTTCTAAAAAAGGGCATAAAAATCTCAGGATATTCACAATTCCTGTATTATACCGAAAAGCCCCAGTATTGTCAAGCATTCCACGTCGAAAAAAGAGCTCTGAAAACGCAGAAAAACCGCAGGAAATTCCAGATTTCCATACGGTTTTTCCGAGCATTTTTTCTTATCTTTCCAGAAGCATATCTGTAAGCTTTTTCAGCTCCTCATAGCTTGCAATGTTGTTGGATTCTCTCCTGATCCCGGCACTGTGGCGCATGCCTGCCGTGTACCATGCCACATGTTTACGCATCTCCCGGATCCCGATATATTCTCCCTTGATCTCAATCTGGTTTCGCGCATGACGCAAAATCATCTCACAGACTTCCTCCACAGAAGGTTTCGGCAGCTTTTCGCCGGTCCGGAAGTAGTGGTTCAGCTCCCGGAATATCCACGGATTTCCACGGACTGCGCGGCCGATCATCACTGCATCACAACCAGTCTCTTTAAACATCTCTTCTGCTGCTTCCGGGGAAACGATATCTCCGTTCCCGATCACAGGAATCGTCACAGCCTCTTTCACACGGCGGATGGCATCCCAGTCAGCCTGCCCGGAATAGTACTGCTGCCTTGTTCTTCCATGAACTGCAATGGCCGCTGCCCCGGCATCTTCCACACGCTTGGCGATCTCCACCACATCCACCGGTGTATTCTCGTCAAAACCGATCCTCACCTTCACAGTCACAGGTTTTGAAACTGCTCCTGAAACACTTCGTACGATCTGTTCAATGAGCCTTGGATTTTTCAGAAGTGCGGATCCCTCGCCATTGTTTACTACCTTCGGAACCGGGCATCCCATATTGATATCAAGAATGTCAAAAGGACGATCCTCGATGCTTTTTGCCACTTCTGCCATCAACTCCGGTTCACTGCCAAAAAGCTGCATGGACACCGGATGTTCTCCGGGGTCGATCTCCATCAGTGCTTCTGTATTTTTATTATGATAGGAAATGGCTTTTGCACTGACCATTTCCATGCAAATCAGTCCTGCTCCCTGCTCCTTGCAAAGTTTTCGGAATGCCAGATCTGTCACCCCTGCCATTGGTGCAAGCACAAAAGGATTCTCCATCTCCACATTTCCGATCTTCCACTGCATCTTCATGGATCAGTCCTCAACTGCATCTGCTTTTTTCTTAAGTTCCTCATCCGGGATATCCCCGAGGAAAAATACTTTATAATACATTTCCAGGGATTCCAGAAGATCTTTCTTGCTGCGCTGAATCTCTTTGATCTTCAGTGCGCTTCCGATCTCATCAAAACGGCCGTCTGCCTCCAGTGCCTCTGTCTTGAACTGCAGATTTCCGTTCTCATCATATTCCAGCGTCAGGATTCCGCCTACATCCTCTGTAAAAAGCACACACATGATCTGCAGCTCCTGCTTTACTGCGTCCGGAAGGGATGCAAAATCCTGGTTAAAATAATATTTCTGCTCATAAGAGCTTGCTCCGCAGAGCACAATGTTATCCTGATACATAAAATCTCCTCTACTCATTAAATACAATTACTGTCCGAAAGCGTTTACTTCTGTCACTCCGAACACAGCTGTCTGCCGTTTCTGATGAAGCTGTAACTGACAGCAATTTCAACATCACTCTGCACAGTCCTGCATCTCTCATCTGTATTATAATCCGGTTTTATACATAGCTGTACAATCCGCGCACAGAAACTTCCCCGGAATTTACTTCCTCAATGCTTCCATCTGCACGTTCCACAAGAAGCTCGCCACCTGCGTTGATTCCCCGCGCAGTTCCCTCATATGGATCATTCTGATTCAGTACACGTACCGGCTGGTTCAGGTTTGCCAGCAGCTTCTCATAATCTGCCTTCAGCTCTGACAGATCTTCTGTCTGTACAAATCTCTCGTAATTTTCTTCGAAATGCTTCATCACAAGCCCGACTACTTCAGCCCTGTCAAAAACATGTCCGCTTTCCAGATACAGCGAAGTTGCCTTATCAGCCGTCTCTTCCGGAAAGCTGTCCATATTTACATTGATCCCGACACCAATGACAGCACAGCCGATCTTGTCCTGCTTCATGGTCATCTCTGTTAAGATACCGCAGATCTTTTTGCGGGAAACAACTACGTCATTGGGCCATTTAATTCCCACATCAAGCCCGAGATCTGCCACTGCCTGCGCAACGGAAAGTCCCATAACAAGGGTCATCATCGGAGCTTTCATCGGGGAAAATTCCGGACAGACGAGAATGCTCATGGTTATTGCACTGTCCGGTGGTGCACTCCAGCGTCTTGTGAAACGTCCGCGTCCTGCGGACTGATATTCTGCCACAAAAAGCTCACCATGTTTTGCGCCTTCTTCTTTCCAGGCACGTTTTCCCCAGAGATTGGTGGAATCAATTTCTCTTGCAAAATGGACGGTTTTGCCCGCCCATTTTGTATGTGTTGCCTGTGAAATTATTTCTTCATTAAATAAGTCTGACATTATTTCTCCGGCTCTCCCAATGTTGCAACGATCACAGCTTTGATTGTGTGCATACGGTTCTCAGCTTCGTCAAATACCTTAGACTGCGGAGACTCGAATACCTCATCTGTAACCTCCATGTCTGTAAGGTTAAAACGTTCGCCCATCTCTTTGCCGATCTTTGTCTTAAGGTCATGGAATGCCGGCAGACAATGAAGGAAGATTGCTTTCTCCCCTGCATTCTCCATTACATGTCTGGTAACTTTGTATGGTGTCAGGTCATGGATACGCTCTGTCCATACTTCGTCAGGCTCGCCCATGGATACCCATACATCTGTGTAAACAATATCTGCATCTTTTGTTCCGGCCTCAACATCTTCTGTAAGAGTGATGGTAGAACCTGCTTCTTTTGCCCACTGCTGGCACTGAGCTACAAGCTCGTCATTCGGGAAGTATTTTTTGTTGGTACATGCCACGAAATCAAGACCAAGTTTGGAGCATACGATCATCAGGGAATTACCCATGTTGTAGCGGGCATCACCCATGTATACAAGTTTCAGACCTTTCAGTTTGCCGAAATGCTCACGTACTGTCAGCATATCTGCAAGCATCTGTGTCGGATGATACTCATTTGTCAGACCATTCCATACCGGAACACCTGCATGTTTTGCAAGTTCCTCAACGATATCCTGGCCGAATCCGCGGTACTCGATTCCCTCGTACATTCTTCCAAGAACTCTTGCTGTGTCAGCGATGCTCTCTTTTTTTCCGATCTGGGAACCTGTCGGATCAAGGTAAGTGGAACCCATTCCAAGGTCATGAGCAGCTACCTCGAAAGAACATCGTGTTCTCGTACTTGTTTTTTCAAAAATCAGGCAATGTTCTTGCCTCTGTAATACTCATGAAGCTCTCCGGCTTTTTTCTTGGCTTTAAGATTTTCTGCAAGATCTATCATGTAAAGGATCTCTTCCGGTGTAAAGTCTTTCAGTGTCAGGAAATTTCTTCCTTTAAGATTCATAATATATCCTCCTCACGGCTACAGATTTATTTCTGCTCTGCCGGTTTATCTGTCATAATTTCCTTCAGGGATGTTGCCAGCCCTGCGATGCCCTGTATCTCGGACGGAATGATGATCTTCGTTGCTTTGCCGTCGGCAACTTTTGTAAGTGCTCCAGACTTTTCAGTGTAAGAACAGACTCATCTGCGCCTGCTTCTTTTATCATGCGGAGTCCCTCTGCAGTTGCCTGCTGTACTTTGAGAACTGCCTGTGCCTGACCTTCTGCTTCTTTTATCATACGCTCCTTCTGTGCTTCAGCATGAAGGATAGCCGCCTGTTTCTCAGCCTCCGCGTCAAGGATCGCAGACTGTTTCTTTCCTTCTGCCACAAGGATAGTAGAACGCTTCTCACCTTCTGCTTTCAGGATAGCCTCTCGTCTCTCACGCTCAGCTTTCATCTGTTTCTCCATGGCATCCTGGATCGCGGCCGGAGGAATGATGTTCTTAAGCTCAACACGGTTGACCTTGATTCCCCATGGATCTGTAGCTTCATCAAGGGAAGCTCTCATTCTGGTATTGATTACCTCACGGGATGTCAGTGTCTCATCCAGCTCCATATCACCGATGATGTTACGAAGTGTGGTAGCGGAAAGATTCTCGATCGCCATGATCGGATTCTCAACGCCATATGCATAAAGCTTCGGATCTGTAATCTGGAAAAATACTACAGTGTCGATCTGCATGGTTACGTTATCTTTTGTGATCACCGGCTGCGGTGGGAAATCCACAACCTGCTCTTTCAGGTTCACTCTTCTTGCAACACGCTCAATAAACGGAACCTTGAAATGGATACCTGTTCCCCATGTAGCCTTGTAAGCACCAAGTCTTTCCAGTACCACTGCGTAGGCCTGCGGTACGATACGGATGCAGGATGCCAGTATCCACAGAACAAGAACAATGACTACAAGCAAAACAATAATTCCACCCATAATTTTAGCCCTCCTTGCTAAGTTCTTTTACAATCAGCTTCACGCCGCGGATCTCTTCGATCTCGACAACTGCACCTGCCGGGATCTGAACTGAATCATCAGTCGCACGGGCAGTCCATTCGATATCATTGATCCGTACCTGCCGGTCTGGGCCAGGTTGTTGATCTGCTGTATGACTACAGCTCTTTTTCCCAGAAGGCTCTCTGCATTGGTCTTCTCCACGCCCTTGTTCATGTAGCGGACCGCCAGAGGTCTGGTAAAGATCAGAAGCACCACGGAAACTCCGAAAAATAAAAGGAGCTGTACAACAATTCCCCCGCCAAGCCACGATGCAATGCACGCAATAAGAGCACCGCCTGCAAACCAGACAGTGGTAAGTCCTACTGTGATCGCCTCAATTACCAGTAAAATTGCCAGTATTCCAAGCCAGACTAAAGGTGTCATAAAACCCCTCCTCTCTTTTTTGAAAAAATTATTCTCTTCTCTGTCTTGCAGCTTCATACATCAGGATTCCCGATGCCATGGCAGCATTCAGGGATTCTACCTTGCCGCACATCGGGATCCGGATGAGACAGTCTGCTGCTTCTGCCGCCTGGTCTGTCAGGCCTTTTCCCTCGTTTCCGATAAAAAACGCTGTGCCGCCTTTATAAGATTCCTGATCGTAGGAGTTCTCACCTTTCAGATGAGCTGCAAAACTGCGGATTCCTTTTTCTTTCAGCTTCTTTTCTAATGATACCACATCTTCCACATATAGAAAAGGCATTCTGTAAATGGATCCCATAGTGGAACGGATTACTTTTGGATTGGTGATATCCACGCATGTTTTTGTGAGAAAAACGCCGCTGACTCCTGCGCCTTCACCGGTTCGAAGAATGGTTCCTGCATTTCCCGGATCCTGCAGATCTTCGAGAACCATCACAAGTGGATTTCCGCCTGCAAGTACATCGTCTTCGCTCCAGGTCGGAAGCTTCAGAACGGTCAGAATTCCCTGTGGTGTCTTGGTGTCACACATCTGACGGAATACGGAATCCTTTACGATCTCGTACGGATATTTCTCCACCTGTGCCATCAGCTCTCCATCCTGGGAAAAGCTCTCTGAGACAAACACCTGGGAAACCCATTCTTCCGGTGCTTCCAGAAACATCTTTCTGCCTTCTGCCGCAAAAAGTCCCTGCTCTCTTCTGGCTTTCGCCTTCTGGTTCAGCTGCATGACATTTTTTATTTTTGCATTTGATACGCTGGTTATCATGTTTATATTTCTCCATTTCTGCTTATCCGTTTTTCCTGCATAAATGCCGATTCCGGGCAAAGCAGATTTTCACATTTCATTTTGCTGCCTGCTTACGAACGCAGTCCATCAGAGCTTGCGTTCAGATCTTTATTCTTTCCAATGGCGATTACGGAACAATGCTCTGGAAGCGGTTCGGAAGGTTTCAGATCCACAGTAACATTCTCACCCTGTTTGATACCGATAATATTGATATGAAAACGCTCCCTGACATTAAGCTCTGCGAGGCTTTTTCCGATCCAGGATTCCGGAATGGCAAACTCTGCTATGCTGAATTCCGAGGAAAGTTCAAACACATCCAGATATCCGCCGGACAGAAGATTTCTGGCCACACGCAGCCCCATGGACTGTTCCGGTAGATAATTTTATCTGCACCGATTTTATCAAGAATGCGTCCATGAAGGGAATTCATGCTCTTCGCTACTACAAAAGGAACTCCCAGATCCTTGGCCTGCATTGTTGCAGAAATACTGGCCTCCAGGTTCTCGGCAACTGCAATGATCGCCACATCCACGTTCTGAACGCCCAGTGCCTTGAGGATCCCCGGCTCACGTACATCCGCTTTCACCGCGTAGGTTACTTTTTCGGAAATTTCTTCAATATTTTCTTCTTTGTCATCAATGGCAAGAACATCACAGTCTGACTCAGCAAGTGTCACTGCAAGAGTCATTCCGAACTGTCCCAGACCTATTACCGCAAAAGATTTATTTTTCATTCAAATCTCCTAACCGATCATAATATCTTCTTCTCCCAGATGGGTAGTAGTTCCCGGCCTGTTGCGCACTTTTAACACAACTGCTGTTCCCAGAGTCAGCGGTCCGATACGCCCCAGATACATAGTGAGGATCACGATCCATTTACCTGTCACATTTAACTGCGGTGTCAGTCCTCTGGAAAGTCCTACTGTTGCCTCTGCGGAAGTGATTTCATATAAAATATCTGCCAGATCTGCTTCCGGCATTGCTGCTGATAAAAGAACCGACATAGTAAAAAGTATCAGCAAACTGGTTCCGGCAACAACCATTGCTGAACGGAGATAGCTCTCGCGAATCCTCCGACCGTAAACTTCCACGTCTTTTTTTCCCTGAAGGTACGCTACAATGGAAAGGATCAGAACCGCGATAGTCGTTGTCTTCACACCACCTGCTGTTCCCATAGGAGAACCACCGGTAAACATCCACAGCAGAGAGATGATCACTGTCGGTGTGGACAGCTGTGACTGATCTATCGTATAAAATCCAGCTGTACGTGTTGTCACTGACTGGAAAAAAGATGCCATGATCTTTGTTCCAAGTGGCTTGTCTGCCAGTGTAAGCGGATTTCCGGATTCAAAGATAAATACAAGCAGTGCTCCTGCAAATACCAGTATCCCAGTCATGGTAAGGACCAGTTTGCTCTGAAGGCGCAGCACTCGAAAAAATCTCCCCGGGGAAAGTTCTTTCTTTATGATCTTACGGAATTTATCCCAGAGATCCCACCATACAATAAATCCAAGTCCTGAAACAATGATCAGTCCGATCGTCGTAAGATTCACCAGTGGGCTGCTCACATAAGCAGCAAGACTTGTTTCTCCGAAAAGGTCGATTCCTGCATTGCAGAATGCAGATATTGCCAGAAACACTGCATGAGTCATACCTTTTTTCCATCCGAATTCCGGCACAAAGCAGATTGCATACAGAACCGCACCGATTCCTTCTGCCAGAAATACACATTTTACTACACTCCGCATGACCGAAACCACACCGCCCATCTCATCCAGGTTATAGGATTCTTTAATGATCCGGCGGTTTTTAAGAGAAATTTTTCTGCGGAGACTGATAAATATCATATTAGCCAGCGCAATTAATCCGATTCCACCGATCTGTATCAGACACAGTATAACAATTTTTCCAATGCAGCTCCACTGAGTTGCCATAACAACTGTAGTAAGACCTGTTACACATACACTGGTTGCCGCTGTAAAAACAGCATCCGGGAAGGTAACAGCCTGCCCGGGTGCACTGCAGAACGGCAGCCACAAAATAAGTCCGCCTACAAAAATCACCCCCGCAAAGCCGAGGGCAATTATTTGTGACGTATTCAGTTTATGCAATCCGTCTGAAACTTTTTTTAAGTTCATAAATATTATTTTCTGTAATTATGAGAAAGTGAATTACAAACCTCCCACATGTAGGAGTCTACATTCTTCTGCATTGCAAGAGCCTCATTGATGTCAAAATCGACAAACTCACCGTGGCGGTATCCTACTACACGGCTGCGTTTTCCGGCAACAAGAAGGTCTACTGCAAGAGCTCCCATCATGGACGCGTATACACGGTCCTTACATGTCGGGCTTCCACCACGCTGCATGTGGCCAAGAATAGTAGCTCGTGTCTCGATACCTGTTGCAGCTCGATACGTTTAGCCATGGCTTCTGAATGACCGATACCCTCAGCATTTACGATAATGTGGTGTTTTTTACCTTTCTTACGGCTCTCAACGATATTGTCAATAAGCTTCTGCTCGTCATAATCATATTTCTCCGGGATCAGGATATCCTCAGCACCGTTGGCGATACCGCACCATACAGCAAGGTATCCGGCGTTACGTCCCATAACCTCAATGATACTGCATCTCTCATGGGATGTAGACGTATCACGTACTTTATCAATAGCTTCCATAGCTGTGTTTACAGCTGTATCGAAACCAATCGTATACTCAGTACATGCGATATCAAGGTCGATAGTTCCCGGCAGACCAATGGTATTGATTCCAAGGTTCGCAAGTTTCTGAGCACCTGCGAAGGAACCATCTCCACCGATAACAACAAGGCCGTCGATTCCATGTTTTCTGCAGATTTCTGCAGCCTGCTGCTGTCCTTCCTCTGTTCTCATCTCTGCACATCTGGCAGTGTAAAGAATTGTTCCGCCTCGCTCAATCGTATCGGAAACATCTTTTGCTGTCATATCCCTGATCTCTTCATTTAAGAGACCGCTGTATCCTTTATAAATTCCCTTTACGTTCAGTCCGCTGCTTAATCCTCTTCTGACAACAGCACGGATTGCAGCATTCATTCCAGGGGCATCACCGCCACTGGTCAAAACGCCGATCGTTTTGATTTTGTTCTCTGCCATATTGTTATCCTCCATCTTATGAAACAACCTATTGTAATACACATATTCGGATATAGTTTATAGCATTTTTATAAGTTTTTCAATACTCTCTCCACAATTTTAACATTGGAACTTCCATATTTTTCACACATGCGTTCCAGCCAGGAATCCTCGATATGAACCTGATATGCGGGAGGAAGTTTCTTCATGGCCTTGACATCCTTCAGATAGATGACTACTGTGCTGTTTCCTTTTGATTCCATCAGATCATCCACCAGGTCGGTTTCTGCTTTTGCGTAGTCTTCCCTGCTGTCAAACTGGATCCACAATTCACGTGGCACATCATCAAAAGAGCGGACTTTTTCCAGGATAAGCTTGCTGGCTTTATCGTCCTCTGCAGACACTCTTCCCTGAACAAAAAGCTTCGCTTCTTCATTGATGAACATCTGACATTTTTCGTAATCACGCGGGAAAACTACGATCTCCACAGTCCCTACCAGATCTTCCAGTGTAAGGAATGCCATTACCTTGTTATTCTTTGTATATTTTATAGTTTTATCCGTGATCATTCCACCAACGATCACATTCTGGTTGTCGTAAACTTCCGGGATTCCGGTTTCATCATCCGGCTGAAAATCTGAAGTTTTGGCAGTGATCATTTTCTCCAGCATACTGCGGTAACGTTCCAGAGGATGACCGCTTAAATAAATTCCCAGAACTTCTTTTTCAAAAGTGAGGATCACATCATCAGGATACTCAGCAGCATGTGGCATACGGATCTCGAATTCTTTCTTATCTTCCTCCGGCACAATATCAAAAAGGCTCATCTGGCCTGCCATAGTGTGCTTCTTTTCCTGATTAATGCTATCAATGATCTGCATGTATACCGTCATTTTCTGTCTGCGGTTCCCTTCCAGACAATCCATCGCTCCGGCCTTGATCAGATTCTCCACAACACGCTTGTTCAGCTGAACAATATTACGCTCCACAAAATTTTTCAGTGATGTATACTCACCATGTTCTTCACGCTCCCTCACGATTCCTTCAATAACCGGACGGCCGATACTCTTGATCGCAGAAAGTGCGTAGCGGATAGCACCATTATCGACAGAAAAACCATACATACCACGGTTAATATCCGGTGGCAGGATCTGGATTCCCATCTGACGGCAGACAGAAATATACTCTGCAACCTTGTTTGGCATTTCTACAACGGATGTCATCAGCGCAGCCATAAATTCTACCGGATAATAATATTTCAGATACGCAGTCTGATAGGAAACTACCGCATAAGCTGCTGCATGGGATTTATTAAATGCATACTTGGCAAAATCCGTCATCTCATCGTAGATTTTATTCGCGATCTCCTCGGAGATTCCATTGGCAATACATCCCGGAACCCCTTCTTCCACGTTACCGTAAACAAAATTCTGACGCTCTTTTGCCATGACAGAAGCTTTTTTCTTTGACATGGCACGACGCACAAGGTCACTTCGTCCAAGAGTATATCCGGCAAGATCCCGGACAATCTGCATAACCTGCTCCTGGTACACAATACAGCCGTAAGTCGGCTTCAGGATCGGCTCCATCTGCGGGCAGTCATAACGGATGGTATCCGGACGGTTTTTCCCCCGGATATACTGAGGAATAAAGTCCATAGGACCTGGGCGATACAGGGAAATTCCTGCGATCACGTCCTCAAGGCTCTGTGGTTTCAGCTCCTTCATGAAGTTTTTCATTCCTGAACTCTCAAGCTGGAACACACCGTCAGTACGCCCGGTTCCGAGAGAATCCAGAACTTTTTTATCATTGTAATCAATCTTCTGCATATCCAGAAGAACGCCGTTGCCTTTTTTCACCATTTTTACCGCATTCTGGATAACAGTCAGGGTACGCAGCCCCAGAAAATCCATTTTCAGAAGCCCCAGTTCTTCCAGTGTTGTCATGGTAAACTGAGTGACAATGGAACCATCCTGTGCTCTGGAAAGCGGCACATACTCTGACACATCTTTCTGGCTGATCACAACACCTGCGGCATGCATGGAAGTATGCCTCGGCAATCCTTCCAGACGCTTGGCCAGATCAATAAGGCGATGGATATCCTCCTGTTCCTCGTATGCTTTGCGTAACTCAGGATTCATTCCCAGTGCCTTATCAATCGTGATATTAAGCTCCTGTGGAATCATTTTCGCAATGCTGTCCACCTGTGCATAAGGCATGTCCAGAACACGGCCAACATCACGAATAACACCTCGCGCTGCCAGCGTACCGAAGGTAACAATCTGAACCACACAATCGTCACCGTATTTTCTTCTTACATAGTCGATAACTTCCTGTCTCCGTTCGAAACAGAAATCAACATCAATATCAGGCATGGATACTCGTTCCGGATTCAGAAAACGCTCAAACAGCAGGTCATAACGGATAGGATCCAGCTGAGTAATCCCAAGTGTGTAGCAACCAGGCTTCCTGCGGCAGAGCCTCGGCCAGGGCCAACCATAATGTCATTATCCCGGGCATATTTAATGAAATCCCACACAATGAGGAAATAATCCACATATCCCATATTTTTAATGGTAGTGAGTTCATAATCCAGACGCTTCTTCAGTTCCTCCGTTACCGGATGATACCGTTGTTCCAGTCCCTCGTGACAAAGTTTATTCAGATACTCCCATGAGGTAAGACCTTCCGGCACATCATATCTAGGCAGCTTGGTCACACCGAACTCAATCTCCACATGGCATCTTTCAGCGATCTTATGGGTATTTTCCAGAGCTTCCAACGCATATGGAAAAAGCTCTGCCATCTCTTCCGGAGATTTTACGTAATATTGTCCACCTTCATAGCGCATTCTGTTCTCATCTGTAAGTTTTTTCCAGTCTGCAGACAGAGGAGCACATCGTGGGGCTCTGCATCTTCAGCCATAGTGTAATGCACATCGTTGGTAGCAACCAGATCAATGCCTGTCTCCCTGTGCATACGGAGAAGCTGCTGGTTTACATTCTGCTGCTCCGGAATCCCATGATCCTGAAGCTCCAGAAAAAAATTACCCTTTCCAAAAATATCCTGATATCGAAGTGCTGCAATCTTGGCATCTTCATACATGCCACGGACAAGATAGCGGGCTACCTCGCCGGCCAGACAGGCGCTTAACGCAATGATTCCCTCGTGATATTTTTCCAGAAGCTCAAGGTCTACACGGGGTTTATAATAAAAACCTTCCACAAACCCCCTGGACACTATCTTCATTAGATTATTGTAACCCTGATTGTTCTCAGCAAGAAGTACAAGATGATAATAACGGTCGTCTCCGCTTCCTACCTCTCTGTCAAAACGTGATCCGGGAGCCACATAAACCTCGCAGCCCAGGATCGGATTGATTCCGGCTTCTCTGGCAGCCCTGTAAAAATCGATCACACCATACATAACGCCGTGGTCTGTGATCGCCGCGCTGTCCATTCCCAATTCCTTCACCCTGGCCACATATTCTTTAATTTTGTTGGAGCCATCCAGAAGACTGTACTCTGTATGGACATGTAAATGTGTAAACTCCAATTTTTTCTCTCCTTACTGTAAAAAAGCTCCGCATCCTACCCGCCCTGCACTTTTCTCGGAACGTGCCGGAACGTGTCTGATCCGGAGCCGGTCAACACCTTGTTATTTTTTAATATAGATCCTCTTGTCGCGGATCTCTACCCTGCCTTCTTTCATCAGATGGCCAACTGCACGCTTAAACGCGTTCTTGCTCAGGCCAAACTCTCTCTTGATGACTTCCGGTGAAGCATGATCATCAAAAGGAAGCACGCCGGCAAATTCTTCGATCACACTGAGCACGCTCTCTGCATCCTCACTGATCTGGATGTAAGCCTTCTGGCGGTCACTGACATTCATCTTGCCATCTTCCTTCACTTCTGTAACACGAAGGTCAAGAATTGTTCCCGGTCTGTACTTGCCGGTCGCCTCCCTTGCAGGGATCAGCGCGGAATATTTATCATCTATCGCAACAAAAACACCGAAGTTTCCACTGATCTCATAAACCCGGCCCTTCACCATATCTCCAGGTCCATATGGAGTTCTTGTGGAAAGATAATGGTACACTTTCATAGTAGCACAAAGTCTGCTGCTCTTGTCAACATAAAGAGCTACCAGGCACTCCTCACCCTCACGGACTCTGTTGGTCTGCTCATGGTATGGAAGAAGAAGATCCTTCTCCAGTCCCCAGTCAAGGAATGCTCCGATTCTTGTGACCTGTTTCACCTTGAGAACAGCTGTCTGTCCAACCTGGAGCATCGGCTCTCTTGTCGTGGCGATCAGTCTGTCCTGAGAATCTTTATAAATAAAAACTTCCAGCTCATCACCTGCCTTGGTTCCCTCCGGCACCTGTTTGGACGGAAGAAGTACTCTCTCGTTCTGAGGAGCATTTCTGTCTTCTCCAAGATATATTCCGAAATCTACGGTTTTTACAACCAGCAGTTTCTGTTTTTTTCCTAATTCGATCATTGTTTCTCCTGTTCCTTAAATGAATATATATGATAATCAACACTACTGTCTGTCCTGCATTATAACATAAGAGAATTATTATAGAAAGCACAAAAAAAGCAGCTTCGGAAATTTCTTTCCGTCACTGCCTTTTATCCGCCGTTCATACGGATATCTGACGTCCGTATTAGCCTGTTATTTTATTCTGTGGTTTTCTCGACCGGCATCGGGTTTATCATCTTTATGACAAAAAGTACTATCAGCATCAGCACGATTCCGACCGGAAGTGCGATCCATGCAGTTTTTACAAAACCGGCTACAATATAAGTCACAAAAGATACTGCTGCAGCCACGATCGCATATGGAAGCTGTGTGGAAACATGTGTCACATGATCACACTGAGCTCCGGCGGAAGCCATGATCGTTGTATCGGAAATCGGTGAGCAGTGATCTCCGCAAACTGCGCCTGCCATACAGGCTGACATGGAAATGATCATCATCTCAGGACTGGATTTCTCAAATACCGCAACAACGATCGGGATCAGGATTCCAAATGTTCCCCAGGAAGTACCTGTTGCAAAAGCAAGTCCGCATCCAACCAGGAAGATGATCGCCGGAAGGATAACCTCAATACCACCGGCAACAGAACGCATAGACTCTTCTACGAATACAGCTGCGCCAAGTGAATCTGTCATAGCTTTCAGTGTCCATGCAAAAGTCAGGATCATGATAGCCGGTACCATGCTTTGAAACCATCCGGGATACAGGCCATACAATCTCTGAAATTGATAACACGGCGAACCATGTAGAAAATGATCGCAAACACAAGTCCAAAAGCACTTCCCATTGCAAGACCTGTGGAAGCATCACTCTGTGAAAATGCAGTAACAAAATCTGTTCCGCTGAAAAATCCTCCTGTATAGATCATGCTGATGACACAGCAGATAACAAGCACAACGATCGGAACCACAAGATCGATCACTTTTCCGCGGGGATTTGGTGCTTCATCATCTGTTGCATTCTCATAAGGTCTTGCAGATGTTGTATAAAGATCTCCGTTCAGAGCGTTGATCTCATGTGTTTTCATAGCACCGAATTCTGTTTTCATCAGTACCATGCCCACCATCATTACAATAGTAAGAATCGCATAAAAGTTATACGGGATCGTTCTTACAAAAATCGCAAGTCCGTCCTGTCCTTCTACGAATCCGCTGACTGCTGCAGCCCAGGATGAGATCGGTGCGATAATACATACCGGAGCAGCTGTTGCATCGATCAGGTATGCGAATTTCGCTCTGGATACGTGATGTCTGTCTGTTACAGGACGCATAACACTTCCTACTGTCAGGCAGTTGAAATAGTCATCAATAAAGATCAGGATACCAAGAATGATCGCTGCCAGCTCGGCACCTACACGTGTATGGATCTTCTGGCTGGCCCATCTTCCGAATGCGGCGGAGCGCCGGCCTTGTTCATCATACACACCACTGATCCCAGGATTACCAAAAAGATCAGGATACCTACATTGTAGCTGTCAGAAAGAACCTTGATGATTCCTCCCTCAAAAATCTGTGTTACAGTTCCTTCGAATTTAAATCCGGAATAAAGCAGTGCTCCTACTACAATGCCCACAAACAGAGAGCTGTATACCTCTTTTGTGATCAGCGCAAGGATGATCGCTACCAGAGGCGGAAGCAGTGCCCAGATCGTTGCGTACAGAGCAGGCTGGTAAGTCTCCTCCGCATCTGCAGCCAGCACAGTCAGGGGGCTCGCCAGCGCACCCATGAATACCATTGCCATAAGAGACAATGCTGTTCCTGCTTTTTTACTCATTTTTCTCCTCCCTTTTTCGGGGACAAAAAAACGGAGGCTGTCTCTTCTTAGAACACCTCCGGTTAAATAATCCTTATTTAACTTATCAGATAGCGCTCCACACCCGTGACAGTACGCCGCATATTCTGCGTTGTCCCAGCGCCCTGCCCTCTGGCTGTTCAGAGCACTTCGGCGGATTTTCCTTTCTTCATGGACAGCCTGCCAGGGCTTCATGTCCGTAAGTACTGATAAAATCCGCGCCTCTATCTTCTTATCCGTGGCTGTTCTTTCCGCAAAAAGCAACAGCCGTCTTTTTTCTTTATACTGTAGCAGTTTCCGACATAAATAGCAAGCGTTAATTATTTCTCAAGTTAATTATCATTTAAAAGCCACTTTTCGGCATTTTTTGACAAAATTCGCTAAAATTAGAGACAGCCAGTAAAAAATGCCGCAGTTTTATCCGCGGCATTCCTGAATATTTTATTATTTTATCGGTCAGTCCTCGTTATTGATCTGTCCGTAGTAAGCATTTGCACCATGTTTTCTGTAATAATGCTTATCCTGAAGCTCCTGCGGTGCAGGTTTCACATCCGGATTAATCAGCTCACAACGAGATGCCATCTTGGCAACTTCCTCTAGAACAACTGCATTATGGACAGCCTCATGAGCATCCTTTCCCCAGGTAAAAGGTCCGTGGTTTTTGCAGAGAACTGCAGGTACTGCTTCGTAATCTCTGCTCTTGAAATAATCTGCAATAAGAACTCCTGTGTTCTTCTCATATGCTTCTTCGATCTCACGTTTGGTCAGGTTGCGCACGCATGGAACTTCACCGTAAATATAATCTGCATGGGTAGTTCCGTAGCAGGGAATAGATCTTCCTGCCTGTGCCCAGCTTGTAGCCCAGGATGAATGAGTATGCACGATACCGCCGATCTTCGGAAATGCACGGTAGAGAACTGCGTGTGTCGGTGTATCGGAAGACGGATTATATTTGCCCTCAACCTTGTTTCCGTCCAGGTCCACAACTACCATATCTTCCGGCGTCAGTTTATCGTACTCAACACCGCTTGGTTTGATAACAAAAAGACCTTTCTCTCTGTCAATACCGCTGACATTTCCCCATGTAAAGGTTACAAGCCCATATTTCGGCAGATCCATATTTGCCTTGTAAACTTCCTCTTTTAATTTTTCCAGCATAGCATTTCCCCCTTTTTAAAGCAGAGCTTCTAAATCTGCTTCGATATTTTTCCTCATTGTTCAAATAAAAGTGTCCTCAATTACTGCATAACATTAACAATATCCCAAAACAAAATTTATTCTGTAAATTCAACAACTGCATAAGGCTCACCATCCACTGCACTGAGTATAACGGTTACTTTCCTATCTGCTGCATACACTTCCGGCACGATCACATTTCCAAGCACAGCCTGTCTCTTATATTCCACCCGAAGCTGGCTAACTCTGAACCTTTCCGGCAGATAATCAGCTGCCATACGGATATACTGACAGTTGTTTACATGATGATTGGTATCCAGATGATGCTTCTGCACTACAAAAGCTTCCTGTTTCTCCCGTTCCTTTGGAAGTGCAATCTTCCTCGGTGCGTAATCCATATCGATTTTATCTCCCAGATCATAGGGCTCTGTATCTGTCGGTGTCAGCTTCTCAGGAACTCCTGTTTCTGTATTGATAAAAGACCAGTAGGAATTCGCCCAGGCCAGCTTCTCACCCCCTGCTGTCTCCAGGATAAAATTACGCATTCCGATAAAGCCACGGAATCCATAGGGAATAGTTATTACTTTTATATCTTCACCTAGTTTCGGGTATCTCTTCACTACTACCTGCCACGCTGAAAGCACCCAGGCACGTTTCTGCACCTTCAACACTTCCATCCCAAGCCCCGTCTTCTCTGACTCGAATGTACAGCAGTCCTGAAAATAATCCAGAACACCAGGCAGATCCAGGCAGCCATTTTCTCCGATCTCGCTGAACCTTACACGGCTTTCAAAACTGTAACTCATATTGTTTTCTTTCATTCCTCCAATTGCAATGTCCGTAACACAGAGCGGATATTCACATTCCGCTTTGCTGTACACTTATGAAAAAGATAATCTTTTTACAATTACCTGTCTTTATTGTACCACTTGGCATGAGGAAACGCACTTGTTTTTTGACATAATTGCTGACAGACGCATCATAAACATTTCCTGTCAGAATATCCTCTTCCCATATTTCTTCCGGTCACTGTTCCGAATTGTAATCTCCACCGTAAAGTACTTTTTTATTCTCGGATCATTGATCATCTGCGTATCCTCCTGCTGATCAAAAAGGGCTTTATACGCAAGCACAAAAAAAGCACCTCTCATTCGAGGTGCTTAAGAAGCAGGGCTACAAGGATTCGAACCTTGAACTGACGGAGTCAGAGTCCGTTGCCTTACCGTTTGGCGATAGCTATGTGTTTGTTTTTCGCTTGCCTTATCGCTTGCGACGAATGATATTATATAACAGGTTTTTTAAAATTGCAACCCCTTTT
>ENA-OQCN01000393-OQCN01000393.1-human-gut-metagenome-genome-assembly--contig:-NODE-393-length-23445-cov-3.457372_pt1 | contig 23445 bp, 29 predicted proteins | sample MGYA00242497_ERZ504576 | MGnify/ENA primary metagenome ERZ504576 (study PRJEB26092, sample SAMD00036296) | human gut metagenome | host: Homo sapiens | study: EMG produced TPA metagenomics assembly of... | reverse complement strand
TAGATAACGAAATTTTTAACAAGGCCATTAAACGCTTATGTAAAAGACGACAAAAAGAATCTGAATAATCTTTCTGCTTATTCTCAAAAATTGCGTGTGTATAAAAAAGTTACCGAACTGATGGAGGTGTTGCTGAATGGCTGATATAGCAGCATCTGTGCTTACTCGATTAAAGAATAAGGCGCAGGCAAGTGGAAGAAGTTATCAACTTTGTTTACAACTCTTTTGTCAGGAAGAATTTTTGCGCAGACTCGAAAAATCAAAATACGCAGAAAATTTTGTTCTCAAAGGCGGATTGTTTATCTATTCACTTACCGGATTTGACAGCAGAGTTACGGTAGATGTTGACTTTTTACTTCGACAAATGCCGAACACTCCTGAACAACTGCTAGTTGTGCTTGAAGAAATTATCGCAACACCTACTGAAAATGGATTTGTTACATTTGAGATAACAGATGTTGCTCCTATTGCTGTTGCAAAGAAATACGCCGGTATCGGTGCATCGCTTGTTGCGCATATCAAAAATACAAGAACGCCTTTCAGCATTGATTTCGGCGTGGGTGATGTCATCGTGCCTAAACAGGAAAAGCGAAAAATTCCTACACAGCTTGATGATTTTGCTTCTCCGACGGTAAATACATATTCGTTGGAAACGACAATTGCCGAAAAGCTTGACGCAATTCTCGATTTAATGGAATTTTCAAGCCGAATGAAAGATTATTATGATATTTATTATCTTGCCAATAAGTTCGATTTTGACGGTGAAACGCTGACAAAAGCACTTAAAAAGACTTTTGAAAATCGTGGACACGCCTTTACGATAGAACAATTTGAGCAGGTTATGGCTTTTGCCGAAAATGAAGCAATGCAAAAGAAATGGAAAGCATTTGTTCGTAAAATTGATACAAAAACGGATGATTACAGCAACGTGCTGAAAACAATAAAAGCATTTCTTACAGAACCGTTTACTGCGGAAATAGATAATAGAGGCTTTTCTGGTCGATGGTCCGCAAATCAAAATGAATGGATAATTGGAGGAAGCTATAATGGCTAAAAAACAAAAGAAACAAGAAGCTTTGTCGGTTAGTCGACTTATAAATGAAGTTTTGGTGGCACAATTAAGTATCCCTTTTCGCCAAATTGTTAATGATACCACTTTCTCAAAATATACTGGCTCAAAACGTCCCGACATCCTTATTTCTGAATTTGAATACGATGGCACTAATGACGAACAATACATCAAAAATCTCGTCGCATATGCAGAAGCAAAAGACGATTGCAAGGTTGGCGATAAAGATTGGAAAGATGCTTTGAAACAAGGCAAAATCAAGGCACCTAAATTAGGTTTACCTTATTTCATTGTTACAAACTGCAAAACCACATATTTTTATAATGCGAAAACCTTAAAGCAGTTAACGCTCAACGGTAATCCTATTCGTGAATTTCAGACTATTGATATTTATAGACTTATCAAGAACAAATTAACCGCAAATCCTGACTTGAATTCAATCAACACGAATGTTGACTCTATATCCACCATTTCAGAAGCAATATTTAATAAGAAGCTTTGGGAACTTGCAGGTGTATATCGTGGCATAAACTTCAAAGACAATGTTCAAAAGATAGACTTTACAGTAGGTTTTGTTGCCCTTGAATATTTCGAAGAAAAAGAGGAAATTGATGGCACAAAAGATGCGACTAAAGTGTACTGGTCAACTTGCAACGATAATGTAGCAGAAAAAGTAAAAAATAATTTGAGTGGTTACATTAGCCGTTTGGAAGATGAAACAACTTTCAAAGAATTCAAAAATGTTATGGAAGTAGTTAGAATTGCAATCAGCGGTGATGGAAAAAACAAGCCGCTTATTGGCGTAGATGATGTAAAACAAATTTATAGCATAATTGATTCTATGAAGCCTTTGCACGGAACTGGATTTGACTTGTTTGGTGCTGTATATGAAATGTTCGCTTCTTCTAAAGAGAAAAAGGATTTTGGCGAATATTTCACAAGGCGTCATTATACGCATATATTTTCCAAATTGTTACTGCAAGATGAAGAAATTTACAATGAGAAAAAGGAGTTTTCTATTATAGATCCTGCTTGTGGAACAGGCGGATTCTTAACTGAAAGCTTCAAAGTCTTGTTAAACAATTATGAGAAAAGCGGAACTTTAACAACTGAAGCAAGGGAATTCCTTTCTAAAAGATGTTTCTACGGCGTAGATGTTCGAGATGAAAATATATCAAGAACTCGCTTAAATATGTTTTTGGTTGGTGATGGGCATACCCATATGTATTCGGACAATTCCTTAAATCCGACAAGACAAAACGGGAAAGCCACGCTTAGCAAAAAATACCAGTATGTAATTACAAATCCTCCGTACGGTAGCGGTACAATCAAAGCAAAAACCAACGCAATTTCCACAAACAGAACTGAGATAGCATTTATTTGTAAGGTTATTGATTTGCTTGAAGTTGGCGGAAAAGCGTGTATCATCACCCCTGACGGTGTATTAGAAAATCCCTCATATAAGAAGTTCCGTCAAGAAATTCTTGAAAAATGTGAAATATACGCAATAGTTTCATTGCCAAAATTCGCTTTTGCACCATATACTAAGGAAAAGACTTACGCTTTATTCATTAAAAAGCGTAGTGACAAAGTTACTAAAATACAGGATAAACCTATCTGGATGTATATCATTGATAATGACGGATTAGCTAATTCTGATAAAAGATTTCCCACCAAGTTACGTAATAATCGCAACGGTTGGATGCACGATGAAATATCCGGCTGGGTTAGCACGGACGGCATTGAAATGCCCGGCGTTTTGGAGAAACGTTGGTTATCTTTTGATGATAGTGCCGCCCCTACTACATGGATTGATGAGAAAGGTATTGTGCAAACTGCAAGAAAAGGTGGTAATGTCGATATTAATATAATCGAAAATGATCATTATAAAACTTTATTGCCAGAGTATTATTTGAGACCGTATTCTCCGCACTATATTAGTGAAAATGATTTTGACAATGAATTAAAGCAAATAGACAATAGTATAAGGAGGCTGCTTAATGAAATTTCTTGATGTTTTTAATGAAATTGATAAAGGCAATTACGCTTTAACAGATGAAGCGATTTATGCATCCTTACAAAATGGGGATGAGTTAATACCTTTATACGGTGGAAACAAAGAACATAAAATGACGGATCGAAGAATTTCAGTTTCTGCGAAAACGAAGAAAGGTGCAACAATTAAGATTTTCTCTGGTGAAGGTATAATTATTAGTCTAGATGGCAGTGCAGGAAGTATGACATATAAAAACGGTGAAAAGTTTGCTCTTAATCATCACGCAGGTTTATAACCTTACGCAAAGACGCCGTTGATAAGGTGAACCTTGAATACTTCTCATTATTCTTGCAAAACTTTTATAGAGAAATGGGCGTAAGTGACGGATCGAAAACATTATCATTGGAGCAGGTTTATGCGGAGGAGTTTTCTCTCCCCGATTTTGATATTCAATGTAATATTTTAAATTCTCTAAAAAGTATTAAAAGCAAATTGGATACTCTTGCTATATTAAAAAAACGATATTATTCTTTAATGGATAAAGAGTTAGCAACAGAATATAATCAGTATCAAGCCAAACAGATTAAAATTTCAACCTGTATTGGTTATATGAGCGGAAACAGTGGCTTAACAGAAGAATTTATATATCAAATGTTACAAAGCAATTCGGAACGATTTGTCGTCCTTTCGAGTGCCACCGAAGATAATACAATGATGGGGGAAATCCCCAAGTGCATTATCAACAATCGCCAGTTGAAAGTTTTTGAAGGGCAGGAAGGCCTGTTGGTAACAAGAAATGGTAAGGCGGGGCAGACAAAATATCTTCCCAGTGGAAAATATACAATCAATGATCACGCCTATATTCTTTTTGTTAAAGACACATCGCCATATGAAATCAATCTTAAATGGCTTTCCTTGCAATATAAACAAGATTTTCTATCGTATGCTTCGAACTCGGATAATGGAACTTGGAATATGACGGGATTTTTCGCTTATACAAAATTGGATATTCCGAGTATTGATGAACAATTGTCCATTGTGAAAAAATATGATACTTTGTTACAACGTATTAATACTATTGAAGAAATAGAACGCAAATATTGCAAACTTATATCAAAAGAAATAGCATAAAATAAAGCCAAAAGCGGGGACAGCAACATAAAGTTGCCGCCCCATTTTTACTTAAAAATAAATCAGTTCTGTATTTACTATTTCTGTTGCACGATTACGAATATTATTCATCTTCTGCACCCAGAGCATCATATCGCTTGCCTTGAGTTCTTCGGTTACATTTTCTTTTTCGGCAAGGTCTTTTACCAGCCGGAGAAAAAGATTTTGAGCCTGCTGTTCAATATCTACAAGATATGAATTGAGCTTACCGCTTGTCAGCAAATTGTAGTAACGCACCTTATGATTTTGCTTCAAATATCGTTTATGCCTCATTCCCCAAACGCCGATATTCGCTTTCTTTTCTTCTTCCGCCGGTAATAAATCGGGCAACATATAGTCGCCCACCTGCGTATAAGTACCACCCGTTTGTTCAAAAATTGTGTTTGCCATTTTGTTTTACCTCCAAAAATTTATTTATCTTGAGTGTGGATTTTCACACTTACGACCTTTAATATTTCTTGCCTGTTCAAGCAACTCGTCAATCTGTTTATGCCCAAAAACCTTGCGCAAAAGCTTGTAATCTTTGACCTCTGAACGCAGATTTTCGTTTTCATTTTTCAGCTTGCTGTTTATTTTCGACAACATTTCGTTCTCACGATATAGATTGCCGTTTGTAATGTTTAACCTGTGGTAGCTGTCCACCGCCTTAAAATATCGTGCAAATAGGGTGCTGATTAGCGACTTTAATCGAGCTATAAGTGGCTCTACAAACTTTGCCTTATAAGTTCTCGCCGACATCATTGCAGGCGGTTCAGTCGGCTGATGCGTCCTGCAACTGTGATATATCCTTTTGCACTCAACTCATCATTGAGCTGTTTTATAACCTTATATGCATAAGATTTCGATACATCCAATTCCTCTGCAACCTCATCGGCTCTGATAAAAGACTTTTCTGTCATAAAAAGCACCTCCTTTATAATAATGCTTAATGCGTGGGCTGAACAATCCGAGAAATATCATAACGGCGACATTAACCGTGACGAATATGACAAGTGGCGCTACAATTATCCGAAGTATGATGAAGCTTCCGATTTTGTAAAAGTACCGTCACAGAATTTCAGTGATACTATGGCTGAAGCGTTTAAGGATAAATTAAAATAATGCAAACGACAAAAACCCCGTACTGACTTTAATCCGTCAGCACGGGGTTTAATGTTAATATGGTATTTTGCGAGCCACAAGATATTACTTTTTACTCACAAACCACTCGATACATACGATAAAGGGTAACGAGCAGAATCTTATCAAAATCTTATCAACGGGCTCTTTGAAAACCTTGAAACCCTTGATATTACTGGATTTTCAGACTTTTTTAATTAATTCCCACTCAGTAAACTGATTAATATTAAAATCCTCACTGTCTTTTATAATATTATAAGTTTTACAATAAATAAAGGTTTTTGAAGAGAAGGAGTTTCTATAAAGAAAGAATAAATACTCCTTTTATCGTTGGGATAGAAGAGATGATAATGCTTAAGACCATTGGGCGACTTAACATAGTTTTCACATATGGCAAAGTCAGGGAGCAACGTCTGATACAAGTAATACAGGTACAAGGTATATCAATCATCAGTCAATGGGTGTCAAGGAATTGCTGTTTGTACGTGAAAGAAAAAATGATAATATCACTGGAAAAGCGGCCCCGTATTCTTTTATCGGATTGGCTGATTATGTCAGTCATACGGATTCTAAACCTATGAATATCATTTGGAAAATGAAAGAACCTATTCCTGCAAAGTATCTAAGAAAAACCAATAAAATGATTGTTGGATAATAAACAAAACGAATTTGTCCCGCTTACAAATTGTAAGTGGGACTTTTTGCGCTTGTCTTTATGGCAGGCGCTATTTTTTGCAAAAATTTTTGAAACAGACTTAAAAAATGACCTTTCTCATTGGGTATAGGTGAAGGGGCAAATATTTTTCTCGATAGGGTGTATATTTTGCAGGACTTTTTTGCATTAAGGGTGAAAGGCTTTTTGAAAGGAAGTGATGCCCACCGAAGCAAACCTACAATTGAATAGCGCCAAGCGAAGGATAAACCGCCACGACCTCTACGGAGCGAGCGCAGCCGGAAGGCTGACGGCACAGCGTCGAGCAGGATTGCCTGTCAGGAAAGTACGCTTTGGCAGTGCTGACACACAACATACAGTTTGATGTCACGCTTTTTAAGGCTCACGAGCCGCTCATAATGCGACCTCTGAACGACGAAACGCACGAAGGAGAGTAATTATATTCCCTACCGCATTTTCGGACTTATTAAGCGTGACAGTGTTAGATGTCTGATGATATTTGAGAAAACCAACACAATAGAACATTGCACAAAAACTCAGCCTTACATTTGTGCAAAACGCAGATTTATCAAAGAACTTTTGAAAAACACCCTACCAAAAGGCTCCATTTTGTCCATATAAGTGAAGGGCTTTTTCTAAACAAAGAATTGCACAAAAACAATACACTGAATTTATGCAAAGCTACAAAATTAAAAAAATTGTCCAATTAGGGTTAATTTTTGAACGCTCCCATTCCCTTATATATGGAAGGCAAAATCAACAATGCATAATCAACAAAATCGAAGAGCCCTTTTTGTAAAAGAAGCAGATTTTCAAAAAACTTTTTGAAAAGGCTTATAATTTCCCTGATTTTTTTGCGTATAGGGTGAAAGGCTTTTTGAAAGGAAGTGATGCCCACCGAAGCAAACCTACAACTGAATAGCTGCCAAGCGAAGGATAAACCGCCACGACCTCTACGGAGCGAGCGCAGCCGGAAGGCTGACGGCACAGCGTCGAGCAGGATTGCCTGTCAGGAAAGTACGCTTTGGCAGTGTGACACAACATAACATACAGTTTGATGTCACGCTTTTTAAGGCTCACGAGCCGCTCATAATGCGACCTCTGAGCGACAAAAAGCACGAAGGAGAGTAATTATATTCCCCATCGCATTTTCAGACTTATTAAGCGTGACAGGAAAGGAGGTCAAATGCTCATTGAATTTAAGACAGGACAATTTAGGAAGGTCAGCCGCTTGGTCAGGCGGGAGTGCTGCAACTGTATGGACGGCAACTGTCTGTTGCTCGACGACGGAGAAACACACACCTGTGTGCAGCTGATTTCCAAGTATCACATTTTCTGCAACCATTTCAAGGATGCTGTACTTCCTCTCGACAAGGAACTGTATCGGGGCTGATCTGCGGCAACGACTACAAGCGCTGTCAGAGCTGCGGCTCACGCTTTTATTCCAAGGCTCGCAACAAACGCTATTGCGATCATTGCGCCGAACGAATCAAGCGGCAGAAGGCAGCCGAACGCAAGCGCCGTCAGCGTGAGCGGCAGAAGCAGCTCCTATATATAAATAACTAAATAGACAAATAAAAAAATAACTAACCGAAAAAGAAGAAGTTTATCTTACACACCTACCTATATGGGCGGCAAAAACTTTTCTTTTTCGGGAAGTGGAAAGGAGGACCAAATGAACGACAACGCAAAAGTATTCTCGCTCATTGAGATGAGAGAAATGATGATTGACACCTCGGATTATCAGATGATGGAAGAGGTCGGAGAGTTCACCGGAACGCTTGAAATGAAAGCGCAGGGACACAAGAAATCCATCCGTATTTTCCTCACCCTCGACGACGGAAGAAAAATCATCACACCAATTTTCTGGTGGCAGACTTACCTCGGCTTTTACTATATGCCGATCGGTACGAAGCTCCGACTTTTTTATTTGGAAAGTAGTCTGAACAAAATCTATCTCGAGAAGGTGGAAGTCATTGGACAGGAATAATGAAGCTAAGTTGAAAGCGGATTTGATTGTAGCCGAAGCTATGCAAAAGCCTGACCGTGAAGGCTATCCGAAGTTGACCGAGGAGCATCCTTTTTTCGGAAGGCTGAGATATTTTATGGCTGATAAGTCACACTGGCTCGGAACGCTACAGACCTGCTTAACGCTATTAACGATACTGCCACGCCGCCGAATACTGTTACGAAGTTGCTTAACAAATTTAGTATCGACCTGTATTTCAGTGACGGTATTGATGTACATTTCAGACGGACAAACCGAAAGAAAATCATCGAGCTCTATCGTTATCGGCGCAGTGAAAAACGAGAATAGCGTGACAGATTTGTTGACAGTTCAAGAATGAATGACAAATCTTAGCAAGCAGTGTGTTTGTACTCCCAAACACGCAAGCTTCGGTAACTGTGCACAGTCTTAGCAAGCAGACCATTCATACTCCCAGGGGAGTTGAACGGTAGTTGCCGAAGCTTAGCAAGCATACTGTTTTTACTCCCAACGGAGCAAAAGCAGTGCAGCTTGTAGGGAGAACCCTAATACCCCAAACAGGAAGGAGAAAGAAATGAGCAACAGAATCAAAAAGCAATTTTGGTTTACACCGGAGGAAGAAACTGAATTCAGAAGAAAGGTTGCATTGACAGGCTTACCGCAGTCAAGCGTCATCCGAATGTTAATCAAAGGCTATGAGCCGAGAGAGCGACCGGATGACAGATTCTTTCAGGCGATAAACTCACTAAACGAAATGATCCACACAGCACAAAAGCTTTTGGAAAGGTCGTACCAACTCGGTGTTGTTGACAAGGATACCGTCGAGCGTGAAATAAAACGCTGGGTGTATTTTATCAGCAATATTGAGAGCGAGTTTTTACGACCAGAGAAAAGTCCGATCAAGTGGAAGTAGAGAAAGGAGAACACTTATTGAAATATCAAACAACAGAGAATGTTCAAAGCATTCCCATAAACGAAATACAGCCGTTCCGTAATCATCCGTTCACCGTGGCGGACAATGAGGATATGGCAAAGATTGTCGAGAGTATCAACAAGGTTGGAACGATTACGCCGCTGCTCGCCAGACCGTTGCCGGACGGCGGTTATGAACTGATTTCAGGTCACCGCCGTTTGGAAGCCTGCCGCAAGCTCGGGCTTGAAAATATCCCCGTGATTGTCAGAGAAATGACGGATGATGAAGCGGTAATCGCTATGGTTGACGCTAACCTACAGCGTGAGCATATCCTGCCGAGTGAAAAAGCGTTCGCTTACAAGATGAAGCTGGAAGCGATAAGTCATCAAGGAAAAGCCTGTGGACAAGTTGTCCACAAGTCAAGAGATACTGTTTCCAACACCGACAGCGGAAGGCAGGTGCAGCGATACATCAGACTGACGAAGTTGATTCCGCAGCTTTTGAAAATGGTTGACGAGGAGCGTATTGCTTTCAGCGTCGGTGTAGAGCTGTCTTATCTCAATGAATATGAGCAGCAGGATTTGCTTGAAGCGATAGAGTTGGAGGACAAAACGCCCTCGCTCTCACAGGCAATCCAAATGAAAAAGCTCTCGCAATCGGGCAGACTTGACAGCAAAATAATTGAAAGAATTATTTCGGAGGACAAGCCCAATCAGCGAGAGAAAATCAGCTTTCAATATGACGAGCTGAGTAAATATTTTCCGAAATGCAGTCCGCAGGAAGTTCAACGGCGAATGATGAAGCTGGCGCAAGCGATTATCAGCGCCGTGTCCGAAACAGAAACAGGGAAGCGAGGTGAAAGCTATGGCTGAAAAGGTTTATGAAATGTTTACCGAATATAACGACGTGGTAACGGTCGAGGAGGTTATGGAGATGCTCCATCTCGGCAGAGTAACGGTTTACAATTTGCTGAAAACCGATAAAATCCACACACTGAGAGTCGGCAAAAAATATGTCATACCCAAGAAAAGCGTGATAGATTTTCTTGCCGCATAAGATTATTTGATTTGCACATTTGTTAAATGAGAGCCCGTTGTGTTATTCTTTATACACAGCGGGCTTTTCTTCCAAACGAAAGGTGCGAAAAAATGAATATAGAAATGTTTACCGAATACGATGATGTTGTATCTGTAGCAGATGTCGCTAATATGCTTCACATCAGCAAGGTGACTGTCTACGATTTATTGAAATCAGGCAGGATTTTTACGCTGAGGGTTGGCAAGCGGTACATCATTCCGAAGAAAAGCATAATTGATTTTCTGACGGTCAATCCAAGCGGAAAGCGAGGTGAGAGCGTTGGATAAATCAAAAGAGATATTTTCGGAGTACAGCGACATAGTAACCGTTGATGAGGTTATGAAAATGCTGCGCTTAGGCAAGAATACGGTATATAAGCTCTTGAAGGACGACGATATAATGAATGTCAAGGTCGGAGCAAGATATGTTATTCCGAAACAGAGCGTCATCGAATTTGTATCAACCACAAATCGCAAATCTTAAGAAAGGAAGGCTTACATTGGAAGGAAGCTTAATAATAAAAGGCAATTACTACTATGCCAAATTTCGTGTCAACGGCAAACAGAAAATGATTGCCACGAAGATACCCGTTAAGGGTAACAACAAACGCCGTGCAATTGAGAAGATGAAAGAAATCATTGAGAGCTACAAGGATATCAACCTTGAATGCGACGATGTTCTCTTTACCGACTTTCTCGACAAATGGCTGAAAGGTATCAAGGGAATCATAAAACCTTCTACGTGGGAATCTTACGACAAAACCGTGAGTGGCAAGCTAAAGCCCTATTTTGAGTTAAAGAGGTACAAGTTCAAGGATATGAAGCCGGAGGTATTCACCAAGTATTTTGCATTTCTCTCTCAACACGGTAAGTCAAACGGCAAGGGCGGACTAAGCTACAAAACGGTCAAAAACATCCGAGGAGTGTTGTCGTCAGCGTATGAGTACGCCGTCGAGAACAACTACGTCAAGGAGAATCCAGTGTCGAGAAGTCGTATGCCGTCATTTCCGCACAGCATCAAGAAGGACGTACCCGAATACAACGCACAGCAAGTCAGGAAGCTCCTGCTTTATGCAAAGGAACACGAGAGTCACATCTACATATTCCTGCTTTTAGCCCTCTATACAGGGCTGAGAAAGGGCGAATTGCTCGCCTTAATGTGGGAGGATATAGACTATGACAAAAAGCTCCTGAACGTCAACAAGAGCAGAACAGGCAGCCGCAAGAATGTGACAATGCAAATCACAACGCCAAAGACAAAGAGCAGTAACCGCAAAATTCCGATAAACGATTTTGTGATCGGAGAGCTGAAAGCCGAAAAGCAAAGGCAAGAAGAATACTCCAAACTGCTTGGCAACGGCTACGACAAAAGCCACGACTTCATTGTGCGCACCGTTCTCGGAAAGCCGTATGTCAATCTCAGTGCAATCAATAGAGTTGTAAATCGTCTGACCGAAAACGCCGGCTTGCCGCATTGTACGATCCACGGATTTCGTCACTCTGTGGCGAGTATTCTTGACGACAACGGCGTACCGATTCAGGACATTTCCGTTTTGCTCGGACACGAAAGCGTAAACACCACCGAGAGAATTTATATCAACCGTCGAAAGACGCAAAGGAGACGACGATAAACGCTCTCGACAGCGCTATAAATTTGAACATCGCATAAAGGTGGTATAATTTTTGGTAGAATTAAAAGAAGAAAGGCTTCGGAAATCGCTTTCCGAAGCAAAAATTGATGGCAGGGGCAGAAGGACTTGAACCCTCGGCACGCGGTTTTGGAGACCGCTGCTCTACCAACTGAGCTATACCCCTATATCTGTTTAATTTTCAAGACAAGATGTATTATATCAAACTTTGCGTAATTTGTCAAGGAATTTTTGAAAAATAAATCAATTTTAATGTTGTTAGACATAAAAACACATATTTAAACAAATATAATAACATTATTACACTTCATAAAGAAAATTTGGTCTTTGCTTAATGTATTGCAATAAAATATATTAAAATTCTTGCAGACAACTATATAGGGTTATTAAATTCAAAACTTGACAGCAACAGCTTTACACGCCTTGGTACAAAAGAACCTCGCCAAATTAAATGATTTTGGCGAGGCTTTTATTAATCAATACTCTTAATTGTTTTTAATACCCATTTAAAATAAACACCGCAATTTACAAAAAGAAACTTATTATCTGTAACATCAATTGCAAGTTCTTCAATAGAATTTGCACGATAACCATACATACCAAACTCAATGTCTGACAAACCTTCGCCTATCACCAAACGATTAAAGAAATTGTGTGTATCTTTATTTATATTGACAAGTTCTTTAATATAAGCTGTGGCTTTGCGAGTTTTTCCAAGCTTATAATATAAAGTTGACAAAGGCAATAAAAATTGCGTCGATTTTTGCAGTCATACCTTTCAAACAACTTAACCGCATATTTTTCATCTTCAAAATATGCGTAAATATGCATTAAAATAAATCTTGCACCTAAATTATCATCATTGTTCAAATCAAAAATTTCCAAGCAAGCTTCTTTTGCCATACCGATTTTTCCGCAATCCAATAACAACCGCATACGATTATAGAGCAATCTCGTCTCAAACAGTAAAAACTCAACAGTTAAATCAAATGCCACAACCGATATGATACAACAGAACAATTGGGATCAATACGATAACAAAAAATGGGAAAGCGGCAACGAAGTGCCTGTAGCGGCAGTAGTAGTAGGCAACCGTGGCGCAGAGGGGGCTATATCTTATCCGTATGACGCAACTTTAACATCAACCAATTCAAGCTTTATTATCGCAAACAAACTCCCTGTTTATGCGGCAGGTTATAACGGACACACAGCTACAATAAACGGAATTGACTCTGCTGATGTAATTCAGAGCACAGGCTTTGGCGGTAATGTTGTAATCAACTCATAATCTGTTTATATTTACTCCTTTCCTAAATCAGTAAAATATAAAACAATAACCTCAGTTTCGGCTGCGGCTGTTGTTTTGTGATTTGACAAATCAATTTTATCAAAAACTAAGGGAAATTGCGGTTTAGTGCACAGGTTAAGCTAAATGATTTTAAAATTTAGGTCAAGCCTTTTTAAAGGCTTGCGGGTTTGGGCAGCGCCCATAATATCTTCCTATATTGCAATTAATCGGGCGCAAACAGCCACGCTGTTTGCGTGCTAAAACTAAGTTTGTTAAAAACAGGCGGTAGCATTATAAACAGAAAAGCTAACAACATAGTCAACGCAATGCGTTGACTATGAAGAGAAGTGTATTTTCTTTTGTCGCCCTCGCAAAGGCTTTCGCCTATTTGTTCAAGCCGCCAAACAGCAAGCTGTTTGGCTATCGATATTTTGCGTTAGCAAAAGTATTGTGGGCTTTGCCCACACCCACGACCTTTGAAAAGGTCGACCAAACTTTTATAATTACTTGTCGAAACAATTTGCTAAACCATAATTTACTCCAACTTTTGATAAAAACTTTTAATAAAGGACCAATAAAACAACGCAGCCGGATTAAATTCCGATTGCCGTTGTTTTATTGAATATTAAGTTAAATTATTTAGCTGTATCGTTTGTTGAAGAAGCAAGCTCGCCGCCCTCGATTACAAGCTGATCTTCGTAATCCTTACCATAGGTTTCGAGGAGTGTTGCCTCGTAATCTTTGTGGAAGAAGTTTTCTTTACCGAGTGCTTTAATTTCATCGTTAATCCAGTTAAGGAGTGTATCGTTGCCCTTTGTTACGGCAGGAGCAATTGTATCTGCGAACCGAGTTCAGGAATACCTACAACAAAGTCACTGTTCTGGTTTGCGTATGCGATAACCTCTGTATTGTCGTTTGCCCAAGCTGCGCCGCTGCCGTTTTCAAGAGCTGTCTTTGCCTGTGCATATGCGTCATACTTCTGAAGTTTGATGTTCGGATAGTTCTTTGTAAGGTAAGTTTCGGCAGTTGTACCTGAAATTACAATCATACTGTCGCTTTCGTTCCAATTGTCAAGGCTTGTTATTGTTTTGCTCTTCGGAGATACAACACCGAGTGAAACGCTCATATAAGGAAGTGCAAAGTCAACCTCTTCTTTTCTCTCGTCTGTAACTGTAAAGTTTGCAAGAATGAGGTCTACCTTACCTGTCTGGAGGTATTCGATTCTGTTTGCAGCCTCAGTTGAAACAAAGTTTACTTTTACGCCGAGGTCCTCGCCAAGTCGGTTTGCAAAGTAAACATCGTAGCCCTGATACTCGCCGTTTTCGTCAACATAACCGAATGGGTTTTTGTCGGAAAATACGCCGATATTGATTGTACCCGATGATTTGATTTCATCAAGTGTTCTAAAGCCGTTAGCGGTTGAATTGTCGTTTGAACTTGAGCAGCCTGCAAACACCGCTGTAACAACTAACACTGCAAGGATTGCAGAAATAATTTTTGTAATTCTTTTCATAATAATCTCTCCTCTTTCTTAAAGAAAATTTATTTTATTGAGTCAAACTCAAAAATATCAAGGAATTTTTTAGCTCTCTCGGTCTTTGGATTTGTGAAGAACTCTTCGGGTTTACCCTCTTCCACAATGTGACCACCGTCAAAAAATACTATTCTGTCGGCAACCGCACGAGCAAACTGCATTTCGTGGGTAACAATAAGCATTGTTCGTCCCTGCTTTGCAAGTCCGAGCATTACATCAAGCACTTCCCTTACCATTTCGGGGTCAAGTGCGGCTGTAACCTCATCAAAAAGCAAAATGTCCGGGTGCATACACAAGGCTCTGACAATTGCAACTCTCTGTTTCTGACCGCCCGAAAGCTGTCGTGGATAGCTGTTGCTCTTTTCGCTTAATCCGACTTTTTCGAGCAGCTCTTCCGCCTCTTTTTTTACTTCCTCTTTATTTCTCTTCTGCACTTTTGTGGGGGCAAGTAAGATATTATCCATAACGGTAAGGTGTGGAAAAAGCTCGTAATTCTGAAACACCATACCGATTTTCTGGCGAATTTCCGCTATATTTTTGCTTTTGCGGTCGATTAACTCGCCCTCAAAAGAAATTGTACCCTCCTGTATAGGTTCAAGACCGTTTATACATCGTAAAAAGGTACTCTTGCCACAGCCGCTCGGGCCGATAATTACCACAACTTCACCCTGACGGACTGTCATATTAATGCTTTGAAGTACGGTGTTATCATCGTAACGCTTTGTAAGATTTTCTATTTTTAACAGTTCCTGCGACATTTCCTCAACTCCATTTCTTTTCAAGATGTTTTGCAACCATACTTATTGAGAAGCAAACTATAAAGTACATAATGAATACTACAAGGTACACACCGAACGCTGCGTTCGGGCTTGTGGCACGGTTTGCCTCAATAATCTGTTGTGCAACCTTTATAACCTCTACAACACCAATCATAAGGATAAGGCTTGTAGTCTTTATCATTCTTGTAACAAGGTTGATTGAAAGCGGCAAAAGTCTGCGTACCGTCTGCGGAATTATTATATATAAATAGGTTTGTGCTTTGCTGAGTCCGAGCGCAAGACTGCTTTCCGACTGGTGTTTCGGAATACTGATAATTGAGCCTCGCACCAAGTCGCCCATCTCTGCCGTACCCCAAAGCGTAAACACTATTACCGAGGCAACCTCGCCCGAAAGGTTAATTCCCATAGTTCTTGTTGCACCGAAGAACACTATAAAAAGCAACACAAGCTGCGGCATTATTCTGATAATTTCAAGATAAATTTTTGTTATAACTTTTATTGCTTTGTTTGGTATAGTCATTACAATGCCAAGCAAAATGCCAAGCGGTATGCTAAGACCGACTGAAATAAGACTGATTTCAAGTGCAGTCCACAAGCCGCCCAAAAGGCGTATAAAGTTTGTTCCCTTAAAAAGAACATCAATCCCCAAATCCGGCATATCTCAGTTTCCTTTCCAGCACACTTCCAAGTATTGAAACAGGCAGTAGTATAATAAGATAGAACACAACAAGCATAAACAGACACTCTGTTGTTTTGTAGTAAAGACCGATTAAGTCCTTTGCAACAAACATAAGGTCCATAAGGCTTACTGCGCTGAATACACTTGTTTCTTTAAGCAAGAATATTACATTTGCCACAAACGGCGGTACACTTGTTGAAAAAGCTGCGGCAGTATTACATATCTCATAATCTGCGGATGCTTCATACCAAGACTTAAAGCACTTTCGGTTTGAATTTTATCTACAGATTCAAGTCCGCTCCTGAAAGTTTCCGACATATAGCTTCCGCCCAGGAAAGCAAGACCGATATAGCCTGCCATTTCAGAGCTTACCTGCACGCCAACCTTTGGCAGCGCATAGTAAATAAAAAACAACTGAATAAGCAGCGGAGTGTTACGGGATATTTCAATATATACCGTTGCAATCTGCCTTAGCACGGGCACTTTGTAATACTGAACCAATGAACAGAAAAGACCGATTATAATAGAAACGGCGATTCCGATAAGTCCGATTTTTAAAGTGAGCAAAGCTGCCTCTTGGTACAAAGGAAGATATTTAAAAATAAATTCCCAATTCATTTTTTCACCTTTTTCCTAATCTCTTAACATTTTATGCACAGAATAATAAAAAGCATTAAAAAAGACCGAAGAACATATGCACTCCGGTCAGTAAAACTTTATCTGGTCAAAACTTTTCGTCGGAGAGCATGGGAAATAAACACATACACATTGTGCACATGCAACAGCAACACATAGAGCTTTTTACATATGAAACAAGCTTTGTCATAAGGTTGCTCTCCTCTCTTGAAGTCCTATAAACCTAATAGGTTTTATATGTTCTGATAATACCATATTAATTGATAAAAGTCAATACATCTGCGCCAATCCGTTAAAAACTCATCGGAAATTCTTGTAATAAATATCTACGCCCAAGAGCCTGTCAAATTTGAATCCTGCGTTTTTAATTCTTCCGCCAAATTCAAATCCGAACTGTTTATGTAAATAAATGCTGTGCTCGTTCTCGCTTGTGATAAGCGAAACCACAGTCAAGAACCGATTATTCTTTTGCGCCTTTTGAAGTGCATACTCAATAAGTTGAGTGCCGATGTGCCTGTTTTGACAATCGTTTTTTACATATACCGAAAGCTCTGCTGTAATGTCGTATGCATCTCTTTTACTGTAGCGGGAAAGTGCAACATAACCGATTACATTGCCGTTTTCCTCATACACAGAGAGCAAATACTTGCCTGTATGCTCATTTAACATATCAACAAAGTATTTGTCATCTTTGGGATTTATGTCATAGGTTGCGGTAGTGTTTAAAACCGCATAATTGTAAATTTCTTTGACAGCCGGCAAATCAAGCACCGTGGCTTTTCTTATCATAATAAATTTTCCTTCTTAAATGTCTGCTCAAGGTCTGCAATAATATCTTCTGCATCTTCAATGCCGACGCTGAATCTGAAAAAGCCGTTGTGGAATTCTTCGGGATAAAGATACTGTCTTTCGTCATTTTCTCCGAGGAAAACGATAAGGCTTTCATCGTGACCGAGAGAAACTGCCGAAGTTATGACATTCAAATGGCTTACAAATCTGTTATATGTATCGTGGTCTGCCTTGAGTCCGAACGAAAGCACACCGCCGAAACCGTTTGTCATCTGCTTTTTGGCTATATCGTGGTTCGGGTGGTCTTTAAGTCCCGGATAAGCCACAAAACTTACACCCTTTACAGTCTTTAAATATTTAGCGACTTTGAGTGCATTTTCATTGTGCTGTTTCATTCTAAGCGGTAAAGTAACCGCACCACGCATAATAAGCCAAGCATTGAACGGGCTGATTGTTGCACCGAGGTTAATCTGCGACTGCGCTCTGATGATGTCGAGGTATTCTTTTTTACCGATAATAGCACCACCCATTGCGTCACCGTGACCGTTGATATATTTTGTAAGGCTTTCAATCGAAAAGTCTGCGCCAAGCTCAACCGGTCTTTGGTTGTACGGAGAAGCAAATGTATTGTCAACAGATAACAGCGCATTGTTTTCGTGCGCAATGTCTGCAATCGCCTTGATGTCCGAAATTGTAAGTGTGGGGTTGCCCGGAGTTTCTATATGAATAAGTTTTGTGTTCGGGCGGATTGCCTTTCTTACATTTTCGGGGTCGGAGGTATCAACAATTGTTGTTTCCACACCGAATTTATTGTTTAAAAGCTCGTTTAAAAGTCTGTAAACCGCAATATAAGTAACGCTTGAGAAAATTACATGGTCACCGCTTTTGAGTAAAGCAAAGAACAGTCCCGACAAAGCGGCTACACCGCTTGCAAGCACCACGCAATCTTCGCCGCCCTCAAGAGAGGCAACTTTTTCCTGAAGATACTGCTGGTTTGAGCCTCCGTTTCTTGTATAAAGGTTTTTACCTGCACTGCTCCAGTTAAGGTCACTTGGGTCATAGGGCAATTCATAGCTGTTTGCCATAGTTATAGGCCTCTTAATTGCTCCTGTTTCGCCGTCAACACCGTTGCCTGTATGCACGGCTCTTGTCTGAAAGCCTAAATTTTTTACATTCTTTTCGCTCATATTATCACCCTTCTGATTTTAAATTTCCGCATTGTGTGCGGATATATAATAATATTACTTTAAAAAGCGGGAATTTACCTAAAACTTAGTATTCCTACCGATAAAGTAGGCTTATTGTAACACCACCGTTTCCGTTTGTCAATAGGTTTTAAAAATCTTTTTGAAAATAATGTAAATCGGATTTGTTTTTTGTGTTTTTGGAATATTTAAAACTATGGTTTAACAAATTGTTTCGACAAGCAATTATAAAAGCTTGGTCAACCTTTAAAAAGGCAAAACAAAAAGGGCGGAAAACCGCCCTTAAATTCTGAAAGAGTATAAATTATTTAACTTATTCAGCAAAACCTGACTCAACGAGAGCAACAAGACCGTCAACAGCCTCTGTTTCGTCTGAACCGTCAGCAATAACCTTGATGGTTGTACCGCCGATAATACCAAGTGACAATACGCCGAGAAGGCTCTTTGCATTAACTCGTCTTTCTTCCTTTTCTACCCATACAGTTGACTTGTATTCGTTAGCCTTCTGAATGAAAAATGTAGCTGGGCGAGCATGTAAGCCTGCCTTGTTCTGTACTAATACTTCCTTAACATACATTTTAAAATCCCTCTCTTGCCATATAATTTAACCCGTTTTGTAATCCGACTGCATTTTGCAATCTTTTAATAAATATTATAGTATTTTTTTCAAAAAAAGGTCAATAAGTTAATTAATTTTTGGTTTAATACTCACTTACAACCAAAAATTTCGGTCTGTTGTTGTGCAACTTTACTAAAACTGAAATTAAATTATATTAAGTATTGCTAAATATTATTTTGCAGCACTAAATTATTGTTAATTCTTATTGCTGTTCTTTTATCTTTTCAAGCAAGTCCGGGCGCTTTGCACGGGTTACCTCAAGACTTTTTTCTTTCTGCCACTTTGCTATGTTTGCATGATGACCGCTCAAAAGCACTTCGGGCACTTCTTTGCCCCTCCATACCGACGGTTTTGTGTATTGAGGATACTCAAGCAAACCGTTAAAATGGCTTTCTTCGGTAAAACATTCATTATTTGAAAGTACACCCGGCACCATTCTTGAAAGTGCGTCCGTGAATACCATTGCAGGAAGTTCGCCGCCTGTAAGCACATAGTCGCCGATTGAAATTTCCTCGTCTATAAATTCATCAAGCAAACGCTGGTCGACACCCTCGTAATGACCGCACAATATGCAGACATTCTCAATCTCGGCTATTTCCTTAAGTCTTTGCTGCGTAAGAGTTTTTCCCTGCGGCGACATATAGACAAAATGCGGTCTTTTGCCGATTTTATCGCATATATCCTCAAAGCAAAGCGCTATAGGCTCGGCTTTCATCAACATTCCCATTCCGCCGCCGTACGGGGTATCGTCAACTCGTCTGTGCTTGTCAAAAGCATAGTCACGCAGTTGATGACAATGTATTTCAAGCGCACCGCTTTTTTGTGCTCTGCCGATTATACTGTCACCCAAAACAGGAGTAAACATCTCGGGGAATAAGGTTATTATATCAATCCTCATCGTCAAATATTCCTTTCATCGGGCGAATAAGAACATATCCGTCATCAACATTGGTTTCTGTAATAACCTCGTCAATAACGGGTGCAAGATATTTTTTGCCGTTGTCATCTGTTATCTCATAAACATCATTAGCACCTGTGCGCAAAACATCTGTAATTTTGCCGTAAACAGTTGCATTGTCGGCGTCTTTTACCTCAAGACCTAGCAAATCCTGAACAAAGTTTACACCCTCGTCAAGGACGATCTCCTCTCGGTCGATATAAATTGTCTTGCCTCTCATTTTATCCGCCTGCTCAATTGTATCTATTCCGTCAACCTTGCAAAGCACAATATTTTTGTGAGGGCGTGACTTAACTTTTATGCTCTCTCTGCCCTGCTCGTCAAGATAAAGTTTTTTAAAGCAACACAAAAATTCGGGACTGTCGCACCACGGGTCAATTCTTAATTCGCCTTTTATGCCGTGAGTGCCTACAATTTTTCCGCTGTCAAGAAATCTTTTTTTCATATATACACCATCCGTAATTTTTTCTTTCATTTGACTACATATTTTAACATAATTTTCGGCTGTGAGCAACTATTATATATGACTGTGCATACTGATAAATATTTCGCTTATAAGGTCGGCGATATATTCTTCGCTCTCTGCCATTCCGCCTCTTACCCACTTTTTTAAAATACCTGACGCACCGCTTTCGAGAAATGTAAACATATACTCAAGTTTGGTCTGCGGAATATCCTTTTTGCCAAATGCCGCACAATACTCTTTTTTGAGCTCCGCATACATTTCGTCAAGTAATTTAGTCTGGATATTGTTATTGAAAACCACTCTGTAAAAATCCGAATACTTCTTTACAAAGCGCACAATCCAAAGGAAATTCACCTTGCCGTTCTGCGTAAATTTAAAATTGTAATCCTTTAATTCTTCAACATAGCTGATTTCTATTTGAGAAATCATATCGTAAACATCGGCGAAATGGTGATAAAAGGTAACTCTGTTCACTCCCGCCTGCTTACAGAGAGAGGTTACTGTAATTTTGCTCAAAGGCATTTGCTCAAGCATATCAAAAAGTGTCTGCTTGAGTGCCTTTGTGGTATTTTTTACTCTTTTATCCATAAAATTTCACCTTAAATTTTTTTGAAAAAATAAACAAATTTTAATAATTTGTAAAATAATTTACATAAAAATTAAAATTAACTCTTGTATATTTGTGTAGAATATATTATACTATAAACATATAATTAAATCAAGGGAAACACTGTAAAAGCATACTGCGGATTTATTTTTTGTAAAAACGAGCAATATGCGCCCTTTTCCCAAATTTCTTAAAGAAAAGAGGATATTAAATGGCTTTTAGTTTAAATGACAAAAGAACTCCGCTTGAACAGTTTTTGCAGGGCGAATCTGTTACAGCTTATGAATTTATGGGCTCTCATTTTGTAAACTGGGGCGACAGAGACGGCGTTGTGTTCAGAGTATGGGCACCAAACGCACTTTCCGTATCCGTTGTAGGTGATTTCAACGATTGGAACCCCGATGCAAACTATATGTATAAAATCGACAATTCAGGCGTATGGGAATTGTTTATTGAGGGTGTATGGGAATATGCTTGCTATAAATATTGCGTAGAAACTCCGTCAATGCAAAAGGTAATGAAAACCGACCCATATGCATTCCATTGCCAGACAAGACCTGATAACGCATCTCGTGTATATGAAATTCACGGTTATGAATGGAACGACAGCGAGTGGCTTGAGCACAAGAAAGCTCACCCGCACAAGAACGCTCCTATCAATGTATATGAAATGCACGCAGGTTCTTGGAGAAAATACGAGGACGGCAATGTATTCAGCTATAGAAAGCTCGCCGAGGAGCTTATTCCTTATGTAAAAGAAATGGGCTACACTCACATTGAGTTTATGCCTCTTACAGAATATCCGTTTGACGGCAGCTGGGGCTATCAGGTAACAGGTTACTTTGCGGCAACTTCCCGTTACGGTACTCCTAAAGACCTTATGTATTTTGTTGACAAATGTCATCAGGAAGGTATCGGCGTTATTCTTGACTGGGTACCTGCTCACTTTCCTAAGGACGAGCACGGTCTTGGCAGATTTGACGGTACAGGCTGTTATGAATACGAGGATTGGAGAATCGGCGAACACAAGGAATGGGGTACATATATCTTTAACTATGCCCGTTACGAAGTAGCAAGTTTCTTGCTTTCATCCGCAATGTTCTGGCTTGACCAATATCATATTGACGGCATCAGAGTTGACGCCGTTGCATCTATGCTCTACCTCGACTACAACCGTAAAGACGGCGAATGGCTTGCAAATATCTACGGCGGCAGAGAAAATCTTGTTGCTGTTGATTTCTTACAGAAGCTTAACACTGTTGTGCATATGTTCCACCCGGAAGCTATGATGATTGCCGAAGAGAGCACAGCATGGCCGAATGTTACTGGTTTCCCGCCAAAGGATATGGGACTTGGATTTGACTACAAGTGGAATATGGGTTGGATGAACGATATGCTCTCATACATCAGCCTTGACCCGCTTTACAGAAATTATCACCACGATACTCTTACATTCAGTATGGTTTACGCATTCAGCGAAAGCTTTATGCTCCCTATCTCTCATGATGAAGTTGTTTACGGCAAAGGCTCGCTTATCAACAAAATGCCGGGTCTGTATGACAACAAGTTTGCGGGAGTAAGAGGATTCCTTGCTTATATGCTTGCTCATCCCGGTAAAAAACTTATGTTTATGGGCAGTGAGCTCGGACAGTTTGACGAGTGGAATTCTACCGAACAGCTCCAGTGGAACTTGCTCGGCTACGAAAAGCACCGTCAGCTTAATCACTTCTTTGCTACAGCAAATAAATTCTATTGCGATACACCTGCAATGCACGAAAACGACTACGACTGGAACGGTTTTCAGTGGATTCGCTCGACGATTACAAGCATAGCATTATTTCTTTCAGAAGAATTGCTTATGACGGAAGCGAAGTTATTGTTGTATGTAACTTCCAGCCAATGCTCCGTGAGAACTACAAAATCGGTGTTCCGAAGTTTGGTATCTATAAAGAAGTTCTCAACTCCGAGGCAGAGGAATTCGGCGGCTGCGGTATCGTAAACGAGGGCGAATTAAAGGCACAGGATGCAGCCGATCACGATCTTCCGTACTCAATCAACATTACGCTTGCACATCGATCGATGTACAGCTACGTACGTCTGAGCATCGATCGATGTACAGCTACGTACGTCTGAGCATCATCGATGTACAGCTACGTACGTCTACTCGATCGATGTACACTACGTACGTTCTGAGCAATCGATCGATGTACAGCTCGTACGCTCTCATCGATGT
>ENA-OQCN01000392-OQCN01000392.1-human-gut-metagenome-genome-assembly--contig:-NODE-392-length-23453-cov-4.124711_pt1 | contig 23453 bp, 33 predicted proteins | sample MGYA00242497_ERZ504576 | MGnify/ENA primary metagenome ERZ504576 (study PRJEB26092, sample SAMD00036296) | human gut metagenome | host: Homo sapiens | study: EMG produced TPA metagenomics assembly of... | reverse complement strand
CCAGATATGCCAGTACGGATTTCAGGAAGCCATAAGGCTTTTTCCCGTCAAAGGTTTTCTGCACATGAACCAAGTGAGGGCAGAGGGTACGCCGAAGTATTTCAAAAATGCCCCGTCAATGAACGAAAGGGAGGGAGGTTCCCTAAGAGTATCACTGCAAACACCGATACCACGAACCACGCCATCTGCGTAAATGTGATGGGGAATGGCAGCTTAAAATCATTGATGGAATAGAGTACCTTTTCCACCGACCAGATACTGGTATAGCTTCGTATTTTCTTCATGTTGTCCGTCCTTTCTAAAAGATGGGGGCAGCAAACGAGCTGCCCCTGAATCAAAAAATCCGCCTGTATTTCCTGAAAGAGATACAGACGGGTCTACCGTAAGATTTCATATACGCCGTGGTTCGTGACAATAAAGGTTCCCTCCAATTCCATGTCACGCCCATAGGCTGCATAGTCGATATAGTTTTGTAAGTGTGCCGGAAGTTCGCCAAGCTGTCCGCTTTCTTCCAGATAGTAGCGAGCCACATCCGCCATATCGTCACAGCCAGAATGACAGATAATATCGTCTTCATGCTCACAGAGTTCTTCGATACTGCCAAAGTAGGATTGCAGCTCTGATAGTTCCTCCTGAATATATTCCGGTAAGTCCTCCACCATTTCACACAGGCGGTTGACTTCCTCAATGGGGGTATATTCGTCAATCTCAAAGGGCAGCTCATAATCATGGATGGCGTATTCCTCATATTCATCATTCAAACCGATACGTTCTTTGACTTCCTCAAAGTCCACAGGCGGCGCGAACCATGCCCCTACCAGTTCGCCCTCATTGTATTTGCCTAAGTTGGCAATGTAAATCCGCATTTCTTCCAAGTTACTCCACCTCCTTTTAGCGGTAATAAAAGATACCATTGTCCGTAAACAGGTAGTTTTCGCTGGTTTCCAGTTCCCGACCAATGGAAGCGTAGTCGATATGGTTCAACAGGTCTGGATGTACTTCTCCAAATAGCTGTACCTCCTGCACCAGATAACGGGCGAGGGATTCTCCGTCCTGCACCGGATAGCAGTGTATTTGGTCTTTGTGGTCGATAAATTCCGTAAAGCTGGGAAACCACCGCTTTTGTACCACATCCATTTCATAATAGAGGGGCGTTCCCTGCATTTCCTGTATCATCCGGCAAAGGGCGGTGATTTCCCAGAGCCTTGTGTTGCCCTCCAATGGAAACGGCAGCTCATAGTCTTCAATTTCGATTTCTTCCTCACTCTGAACCCCAAGACGTTCCCTGATTTCTTCAAAATCCACAGGACAGGAAAACCATGCCCCAGGATATTCCTCAAAATCTTCATGGTAAAACCTTGTGGTGTTCAGGATGTAGATTTTCATTTCTTCAATCGGTATCACGTCCTTTCTGATTTAAGGTATATAAAAAACAGCTAATTCAAATAAGAATGAGCTGTTTCAAATATATCCACTATAAAATCACCATTTTTCAGGTATTGTAAAAGTTACAACCACATTAGTTTCTTTTGACAGATTTTCAATGGATTTCTTAAATCCACTTCGAAACTGTTTCATAGCTGAATCAAAATTCAAATCAGCCCATCTATCATTTTCTTTGTAGATAATGTGTGGCAGATTGAGTTTATTCAAATTATCCAGATATTTATTACATATTTGTATCAGTTGACGTAGTTCTTTTTTTACATTAGAGCTAAAATCAAAGTCTTTGGCTATATTAACTAATTCAGCTTTTATTTCCAATACTGAATGTACGCATTGGTCTGGTAATTCCATTTCAATCGGATTTGTTAATATGCGTTTTGACTCTAAATAAAAAAACAAATATTCAATTCTATCTTTTTCAGTTGTGTACTGTTCCCAAGATATGCCACCAAAAGGAACACTTATACTATTTATTCTATATTTCAATGTGATTACCTCTTTCTAAATTTTTTGAAATTATAACACATTTAAAATATAGATACAATTTGTTTTTGGGGAGTTACGCTCCACAAGCCCCTAGTGGACTTCCGCTATGAAGCAATCAGAGCTTGCTCCATAACGGAAGTGTAAAATGGGTTCCCTATGCACCGATAATCTTATTGAACAGTTCCAGTAAGATATCCTTTACACCGTCTGCATTGAAGACCAGACCGACCGCTACAAGGGACACCACCAGAAAGCCGATAAGTTTGGAAAATTCCCTCTTAAATCCAAGGTACAGTCCAATCACCACGATTGCCAGCAGTACAAGGGACTGGGCGTTGGATAAAAACCAGTTGTAAAGATTCTGTCCGAAATTCATAAAAGCTCCTTTCTTTGCTGTAAGGTTCTTAGGTTCTAAAATTGCCGCCGTTAAAGCACCACCTCCTTTGCAGCGGCAGCTTGCTGCTTCAGGATTTTTTCGTGCTTTTCCGTCAGCCTTGCATGGGTGATGATGTCATGGACAATCTGGGTGTGGTTCATCTTATCCAGACGGAGAGCCAGTTTTAACGTGGGGGCTACCTGATGGGAGAGCCAGTGCAGGGTGCGTTCAAAGGAATAGGGTTCCGGTTTGGTTGTCAGTTTCAGACTTCCCCTGTGTTCCCCTATAAACCACGCCCATTCCTCATTGATACGCCAGTCAGAACGGGGCTTTGCATTGTCCCTGTCCACGAACCGGACATAGCGGTTGATGATTTGAAAGGCTGTCCGTTCTGGATTGTCATGTTCTAACAGGTCACGGATGGCGTAAAAGGCACGCTCATTTTTCAGCCGGATTTCAAAACGATTCTTTACCTCTGCGTCCGCAATGGGAATATCATGCTTTTTGTGCTGCTCATAGTCTTTTTCGTAAATGCAGAAGTACACCTCACTCTGGAGGGAGCCGATATACAGGGTGTTCCCCATACATTCTTTTTCCTCACGCCGTACCAGTTCACCGCTGCGGTAGCTTTTGAAGCTGCGGAAGACCGAGATACATTCCTCATTCCGGCACTTCTCTGTCAGATGGGGAATGTTCAGGATTCCCGTTTTATCATTGATGGCAAGGTCAAGCCGCTTCATCACGCCGTCCTCCATGAGAACATCCATAAAAAATTCATACCAGCTCCGTTCCTGTGCCAGCAGATAGCTTTCAAACTGGCGGCAGCCACGCCCTTTCAGTTCCAGCAGCACCCCTTTTCCAGTTCCGGCGATACCAGAACGAAAATATCACCCAGATAGTAATGCTCCGTGTACGAGTAGAAGCCGTAGTCTTCATGGATAAAGTAGGGCAGCTTTAGCCGCAGCACATCTTCCACGATATGCTTTACATCCGTAGTGGGGAAGCGAATCCGCACATAGTCAAAGAGCATTTCAAGGGGAGCGTCTGGATTGAAGCGTTCCAGAGCTTCCGTGATGGCTTCCTGTAATGCTTCGGATGGATGAGCCTTGCCCGTTTCAATATCGCTCAGATACGGACGGGTAATTCCGGCAGCTAAGGCAAGTTTCTGTTGTGAGATACCGTAACTTTCCCGTTTCTCTTTAATGTCCCGTACCCATGTTTCTTCATTCAGTGAAAATCCCTCCTGTCTAAAAATGCGTATGTCAACTTTCAGAGCTTTGTTGACATACGCCGGATATGGGGAAAATCCCTTGTGTACCGTGGGATTCTGCCCTGTTGTTTGGTTGTTGCCTGTCGATTTGTACCCTCTGTTAGATACGAGGGGTTCCTGCTGGCGTGCCTTGCGGCACACCAGCCACAGCAGGTCAGTCCGTTTCTGCGGCTTTCGCTTCGCACGCCGCCTGCACTTCCTGCCTGCTGTCTATCAGTTTTTTTATTTCTTTGAGGAAATCGTGTCCTTTTGGCACAAGGGGCGTGTAAAATTCCGAGATAACGCTGGTTCCCACATCCACATAGCCACGCCCTTTTATCTGCTTTAGGAAGAAATCCTTTGTGGTTTCCCCGAACATCATCCCATAGCCCATTTCCGACATCCGCCCCAGAGCCACACGGAAATTGAACTGGTCACGGATTCCATCCCCCAGATACTTTGCGTCCGGACGCTGGCAGGCGAGAATCAGGAAAAAGCCTGCCTGCCGCCCAAGCATAACGATTTGTTTTAACTTGTTGAGGACAGCGGCGTTTTCCTTTGTGCCGAGCATTTCCATAAATGCCACATATTCATCAAAGATAAGGAAATTTGCAGGAAGCCCCAAGTAAGCGTAGTTTTCCCCTGTCCGGTAATTCTCCATGAGCTTCATGTCTTCGCTGCGTTTCATCATTTCTTCATAGAAACGGTCAATGCAGGCGAGCATATCTTCATTTTTGTAGTACACATCCGGCATAACCGCCTGTAAATCCGCAAGGTCGGCGTTCTTCGGGTCTAACACGAACAGGACGGCGTTGGTGCGGAGCAGGGCTTCAATAAGAGTCAGGATGAAATAAGTCTTTCCGCCGCCGGTTCCTCCGGCGATGAGCATATGGGGGAGCTTGTCATACTCCCACCAGACATTTTCCATGAGCCGGAGCCTGCCGTCCTTTGCCTGTACGTCCTCAATGGAGATACGGTTGGCAATGGTATCATAGAGCAGGGTGTACTCCACGTAGGAATCCTTTAATTCTTTATCCGTCAGCTCACAGTACAAGCCGCTTTCCAGCTTTTTCTCCAAGTTTAAGAGCTGCTCCTGATATTTCCCCAAGGTGATTTCCACACAGATATGGAGCAAGCCCTGTTTCATCCGGTAGTAGATTTTTGGAAAGTAAGTGATGGTTTCTTTGGAACGGCTGGAAGACAAGTCCTTGAAAAAAGCGTCTTCCTTTTTTTGCTCTGATTCATACCACTTGTTTTCCAACACCATCCTTGCCAGCTTTTGGCGGTGGATGAGCTGCTTTACTTCATCCCTGCGGTATCGCCAGAACAGAAGAACTGCTGTAAGGCACACCAGCCCTGCCACGCCCATGCTGAATAACAGGTAGGGGATATTTACATCCTGTATTATCTGGGAGAGGGACACTTCCTGCCAGTTGGTTCCGGCAATCTGCCGGATATGAAACAGCAGGACAACCAGCAGGAAGACAGGGAACAGGGCGGCAAGGGCAGTATGGAATACAAGGTCTTTATCCGTGGGACGGATACGTTTTCCACGGGGGAAAAGCTGCTTCATGGGAACAATCCTCCTTTCGCTTTCTTCTTATATTCCTGTTATTTTACAGGGGGAGCGTCTTTCTTCGGCGGCTGAGGATTCATGGTAGTTCCTTTTTTCAGGACAATATCATCCGCCTTGATGTACCAGTCCACCTCTGCCCCCTGAAAGGTAGCCGTTGCCACGGTGTCTGCCACAGGATTGATGATTTCCACCTCTGCATTGTAATCAAATTCCTTTAATGGCACGCTGGCAGGAATGGAAACCTGAATCATACGCCCCTGTCCTCTGGATTTTAAGTCATAGGTACGCTCCTTGATTTCTTCTGATACCGAGCCGTCTTCATTCTGGAGGTGAACCTCACGGCGGAGGGCAGAAAATTTCAATGCCCCGAAAGTTGCTTCCTTGTCAATCACGATTCCGTTTGCTAATCTCATAGTCTGATGTCCTCCTTTTCCTTACGCTTTTATCATATCATCAGCGTGCAAAATGTAGTTGGTAAAGCCCCTTGTGCCGATTTTATAGCCCTCTGCGATGATACGGGGATTGACGAGCTTCACACGTTCCTCAAAGTCAAAATGTTTCTCTCCGGCTTCGGCAGGAGGATAACCACAATATCATCCGCCCTCTGTACGTCTGAATAAAGATTGAAGCTGCGGGAGAGTACCGTCATGCGTCCATTGATTCTTCTCTGTTCTGTCTTGTCTTCTCCGGCAAACTCCAAGTTGCCGAATGTCTTTTCCATGTTGGGGATAACGAATTTTAATTCCATATAGATGTACCTGTCCTTTCTGAATGTTGTGTTTGATGGTTGGTTTCGGATTCTGGTCTGGAAGCGGAGGGGAACGCTCCGGCAGTGGTGATTTCTTCGTGGTATCACATCCTTTCTGGGACTATTGAAGAAATTACAGGGTTGTGATATTATCTAGGTGTTAAAAATTAAATAGTCATGGTTAGAATTGTTAGCTTGTGTTTTTTCATGTAGCTCTGTCATGTACTCCAAACAACTTAAAAGTAGATTTCAGTGGAGATTTATAATATCAGGAGGTACGCTTATGACAATAATAACAACTGTAAAAAGCATTATGGTGGGCGACGGAATTTATGGGAATTTTTGCTAAAGTGTGCAGGGGCAATGGAAAAAATTACGGCTGGCATGACATGAAGAATCCGGGAGGGTCAAATCTCCAATTCCCATCGGGGCTGTTTTCAGCCCCATTTAATTTTGAAACAAAAAATAGACGCCCATTGTTGAACGTCTATTTTGGGATGATATTGAGGTTTGCTGGTCTATCTTATAAAATCTGAATGTACTTCGATTGCATTTTTATTGCATTTTTAATTTGTTTTCATATAGATTTTAGTGGTTGATAGTTCCTGAAAATGCCTTAAAATCAATGATTTTCACTTATATGGCATACTGTCTGTCTGGAGTTTGAATAATGTACATGAGCCAAGAAATGCCGAATTTACGGCGTTCCTTGGCTCGTTTTTAGTTGAGTGACAATCAAATGACAATAATATTTGAAAACTGATTTAGAAGGAATAATTTCCGGGTAATCCATATCGATATATGCGGATGTTGTTAATCCAGCTAAGACAATTAGACTTTGAGGTATAGTTAAGGTTGTATCCGCCATTATAACGACCTGGAACTGAGATAATATTGTATCCTTTTTGTCTTAAATTTGTGATAATAAATCTTGGAACTCCTAATTGTTTTAAAGTAAGATTTCTGGTTGGATTTGTAGCCAACATGGTAATTACTTTGGTTTCGAGAATTTGTATTTCGGCTGCAGTCATATAGTGCCCTCCTTTGGTTGAGATTTGTTTAGGAGGAACATTTAAGAAAGATTTTACATAGGCATACAATTGATGTACATTCCCGTTAAAGAATTCATCTGCAATTGATTGAGGTGTATTGCAGTCACGTATTCGTTCTAAAATGGTGGAGAAAATTAGTTCTCGCTGAAATTGTTTATAGGTACGATTAAAAACGGCCTTGCAAATTCTAGTCAATTGCTTTGTCGAATAGCCTAGCGCTTTTGCTACTTCATGTTGTTTAGTTCTGTTATAAGCATAATAGATGATGTTCTTTGCGATTGTATTTTCCATTTGCATCCTCCGTATATATAGCATTATCTCATAGGGAAGAAAGATAGTCTTTGTCAAAAAGGGACATTTTATCTAATATTTGAAATCTGATGCCCCGTAAAGACAGATCAAAATATATGTTCATCGTATAGTTCCAAGTATTTGTTATTACTTTCGTGGTTTTCAATAATTGATATGATTGTATCGAAATATTTGTTTCCCAATGCCTTTCTGCTTTGTGTGGAATATATCCAAACAATGTGAAGCGGTTCAGCATATTCGTGAATGCCAAATCCACCCCACAGCAAGTCGCTAAAAGCATTCATATTACGACCTATTTTGAAGTCAATTTTAGAAGTTAATTTCTGTTCTATTTGGTCAAAAAAATCATTAAGCGTATGGATATCACGTCCATCAATGAATATCCACTTTTCAGCATTTGCATCAAGGATAGGATTTGTTATTTCAGTTACTATGAAAGTGCCTATTACTCTTGGACCTTCATATATATCCAAACACTTGTTGAGCCATAATATATTTGCATAATGTTTCGGTGAAATAAAAGTAATGGAAGCGGGGATAGATTTGTTCAAGGATACAGCACTATCAAAGCTAAGAACAGAGGTTGTCATACAGTTTTTTTAATCATTGTGGTAGGACGAATGCCGGGAAAGATGGGGGTTATTCTACCAGTGTTTTTTAATATTCCTTTTGCATCTATATTGAGCATATAATTTCCGCCTTCCTATTTTTGGTGTAATCATACCATATCACCATATTTTCATTTTCAATATCTTGAATAACACTCAACAAGCAAGATTGATCAGTATCAAATTCAAATTGCAGTATATTGTATTTGTCTGGACGTTCTTGGAAGGTCCTGGTTACAATGGCTACTTCTTTCTTATGTATGTAGTCCTCGTATACTTAGTATTCTCGCCAAATGTTTCACCTATAATCAAATCGAAATCATTTACATCAAACTCTGGAAAAAATACATCTCCATCTTCGATATTCATATCTACTTCTGTAATGTACATTACATCAACAAAAGGGATAGCCTCTTTGTATACTCCATACCCTCCTGCTATATAAATATTTGAATTGTCAGAAAGTGCCAATGCTTCTGCCAAAGATGATACAGTAATTAGGTTTTCGCCTTCATATTTCATTGTCTTTGATACTATTATATTTTGGCGATTTGGAAGTGGATGACCAATTTCTTCATAAGATTTTCTTCCCATAACTACAATATTTCCGATTGTAAGTTCCTTAAAAAATTTTTGCTCACCTTTGATTTTCCAAGGAATCTCACCATTCTACCAATAACATTATTTTTTGACCTTGCAACAATCAATCCAATCATTTTCTACCTCTAAAGTTTTTTATTTGTTTTTTTCGTAAACAAAAGATTCCCAAAAGGGGTTTGGGGAATTGCTTATAAATCTTCTTCTGCAAAGAATTCAAAGCTAACATTTTCTAATAGTGAATCTTTATAATCATCAAAGTGATTGAGACAGCAGTTTTGAATTTTCTCGATTTTTTCTTTGGGTGCAACTATGACTATCACAGATTTACAGTTACGGTCTGTATTAGATTTATAGTTTTCACACATATATTTAACATTCGTTATCAAATGTTCAAGTCTATTATTTGTAATATTAGTAATAGTCCAATATTTGATTTCAAAAATCAAGTCATTCTTGGTATGTTTTGAGAGAGCGATAATATCGTATTCGAGTCTGCCTATACGCAAGTTTTTGTTTGAGAAGATATCTGCGAGAAAGCTTTTGGAAAAAATATTTGTAACATTTATCCTCTATTTGCATGTATCTTACAACTCTGTCGGATAAAACATTTGTTGAATTGTTTTGTTCTGTAGAGATTTCATTAGCTACTTTTTCAACAGTTTCTGAAGAACTTAATTGTGTGGCGTTAATCTTTTTGGTAATGGTATCAGATTTTATTTGCTCGTCAAGTTCTTTTTGAATGCTATACCATTTACAACAGCCAATAATTATTAAGACTAGACCTGTTACAATAAGTACAATGGAAACTACAGGCATAATTGTGGTTGTGAAATCTAATAATTTTAAATTATCATTCATCCTTTGAATTGAAATTTCGGATAGGTTATCGTAATCATTTTGGCTTATGAGTTTGTAGTTTGTGTTAAGTATATAAAGATATGCCAATACAGGTAGTGTGATAAGCAACATGCCTAGTGAAACGAGAAATTTGTAAAAACTATCGTATTGTAATTTATCCATAATTGTGTCCTTTCAGATTATTCTCTTTTCGGTTTCCTTTTCCTTTTCACATAAGAGAAATCCGGAAACAAGTCTTTTAACAATTCAGCAGCTTCTTCTACATCGTCATCTTCATTCATTTTTTGAACCAGTAGCTGGTCGTCATCATCAAGATTCAACGAAACAGTGTACTCTTTATTTGGGTCTATTGGGTTCATTGGGTATTTTACCTCTTTAAGATAATATTCCGTTTCTGATATTTCTCCATCTTCCAGTTTGTCTCGTAAACGTGCCCAATACTCAACCATCTTTCGGAAGTTATCAAGGTCTTCCTGTGGACGGGGACCGGCATTTGGAAGCCGCTCTTCAAATTTAAAGCAAACTTCTTCACCTTTCATAGTAGGGCGTAATCCATATGCCCATTCAATGTCAAACAGCACATGAAGTGCGCTGAATATATTTGCAACATCAGGGTCAGATAATGCATAAAAACTGACTCCTAGATTGTTTGCAATATTTAATAAAGTCGCTTCATCCGGATATCTGTTTCCAAGTTCATAGTTTCGGATGGTGGATTCGTTTAATCCACATTTATCTGCTAATTCCTTTTGCGTCATATCAGATGCAATTCTGAAGTTTCGAATCAAATAGCCTACCCGGCTGGTGAATTTCTCGCCCATCTTAACTGCTCCTTATTCGTGGAATGAGTGTTGTAGCATGCACGGAGACACGAGGTACAAATCATGCATCGTACATTAATACTAAATACGTTTTCTGCGAAGGCAAAAACTTGAAAAAACTTCAGTTTTCCTCGCTCGCGGGCGCGTTCTCATGGTGCTTTGCCGCTTGTTCATGTTTCGCATGTCAATCGGCAAAACTCCATGCTCACTTTTGCCTTCGCGTACATTATATCATTAACAGTACAAAAGTGAAATGTTTTTTGCTAAAAAGTATTGACAGTACAAAAATGAACTGTTAATATAATACACATCACAACCGTTCGAAAATGAACTGAATAATAAAAACAAAAGAGAGGAGGCATTAGCTTATGGAGAACAAGAGATTTTTGACAGCGCAGGATGTAATGGAAATGCTGGGAGTTTCACTATCGTATTCCTATAAACTGATACGACGGCTGAATGCGGAACTTGAGGCTGATGGATTCGTGACAATAAAAGGACGTGTCAGTACACAGTATTTTATGAAACGAATCTACGGGCTATCTACGGATAAGGAGGTGGGATAGATGGCAGTTATCAAGAATAATAGGACCGGAATGTGGGAGGTGAGAACTTATTATAAGGATTTGACCGGAGCAAGGAAACAGAAAACCAAGAGAGGCTTTGCCAAGAAGAGCGAAGCCCTTGAATGGGAGCGGAATTTCAAACTGAAAGAGGATCAGAGTATCAGTATGAGCTTCAAAAGTTTTGTGGATATTTATCTGACGGATTTAGAGCCAAGAATAAAGCGCAATACTTTTCTGACAAAGAAGCACATCATTGAGACAAAGATTCTGCCTTATTTCGGGAAGCGAAAACTGGATGATATTCGGACCTCGGATGTCATCCAGTGGCAAAATGAGATTATGAAGCTGAAAAAGGATAATGGGGAGTTGTTCTCCCCTACCTATCTGAAAACCATTCATAATCAGCTAAGTGCCATATTAAATCATGCGGTAAATATGTATGGTCTAAAGGATAATGTGGCACGAAAAGCCGGAACTATGGGCAAAGAAGAAAATAAGGAAATGGAGTTCTGGACACAGGAGGAATTTCAGGCATTTTTGGAGTGCGTGGCAGATAAGCCTATTTCCTATTATGCATTTGAAATACTTTATTGGACTGGTATTCGTGAAGGTGAGCTGCTTGCCTTGACACCGGGTGATTTCAATTTTGAAAAGAAAACGCTTTGGATAAACAAGTCATATCAGAGACTGGAAGGCAAAGATGTAATTACAGACCCGAAAACACCAAAGAGTAACAGAACAATTGTTATGCCGGATTTTCTTACTGTTGAGATGGAGGATTTCATAAGCAGTCTTTATGGAATAAGGATGATGACAGAATTTTCACCATTTCAAAAAGTTATCTGCATCATGAAATGGATAGAGGTGCAAAGCTTGCAGGAGTGAAGAGAATCCGAATTCATGGATTACGACATTCTCATATTTCTCTGTTGATTAACTTGGGATTTTCAGCATTGGCAATAGGGGAAAGAGTCGGGCATGAGGCGGTTGATATCACATATCATTATGCACATTTATTTCCAACGGTGCAGACGGATATGGCAGCACAACTGGAAACAGAAAGGGAGGCGTTGGTCAATGTCAGAAAAGAATAGAGATGATAAAAACAGATGGCGTAATGTGACAATCGCATTTCGCATGTCGCCGGAGGAAAATGAAGAACTGAATAACAGAGTGAAGCTCAGTGGATTTCGTACCAAGCAGGATTATATTACCCAGAGTGTTCTTCATCAAAAGGTGGTTGCCACAGGCAATCCGTTGATGTTGGTACAATTCCGGCAGAACCTGCAAAGGATTGAGCATGAGCTTGAGAGGATAGAAAAGGCATCGGATATGATGGGGAGTTACTTACTCCCATCCGTTCCATGCTGGAAATATTGGAAGGCTTCAAGGAACAACCGAGAACATTGGCGGATATGAAACACCTTACAGTACCAAATGAGGAATAACAGATATTTTATATAAAGGAAGTGACTGCTATGAGCGAAGAAACATTATTTGAAAAATTAGGTGTGAAATACATAGAAAAAGACGGCATTTTTTATCCGTTGATTACATTAGGTGGAGAGGAGAACAGTACAGATGTTGGCAAATATGGTCGTATGTGGATGGATTACATACAGAAGGAATATCCGCAGCGATACAGAAGTCTGCTACGATTTGGAGAATTACATGATAAAGCAACAGAGGTAAATGAAGTGGCTTATGAATTGCTGGAAGATATTGAAAATGAGTGGTTACATAAACATAAACCAAAGCAGTTGAATTCTTTTGTGGAAATGTATCAGCTACGAACTCAGGCAAGAATGATAGCAGAGGAAGTAGTTCTGCATGATGTGGTGGACTGTTTTCATTAGGGGATAAGCGAAGTTCTGTATCGGGGCTGTGGCTGGTAAATAATATGTCGCGTATCCGCGACTCATAAGCTCCCGAAAGGGAACTTTATCCGGCGGGGAGAGCCGTATAGCCACTCCGGCGAGGAGCGCAAAACCCGCTTGCGGGTCTGCATTTTGATAGCGAAGCTGTCAAAAGTGCTTTTGCGTTACTTTTGACAAAAGTAACAAAACCTTCCCAGGGAAATCTGCTGTTTCGTGCCGTATCCGGCACTCATTACGGATAAGAAGGAGGTGCATATATACATACCAAAAGAGGAGGATTTTGACTATGGAAAGAACTATCAGTTTTATGAATGGGGAAGGTTCCATCGGGCACAACACGAGAAGATTTATAGCTGACAATGTAGATGCCAGCCGTACCAAGAATAATATCACTCTTATCCATGAGGATATTAAGCAGGCATATCACAAATTGTTTGACGAGGTACTTAAGGAATATAATGCAAAGCAGAAACGCAAGGATAGCAGATTAAAAGTTATTATGATAAGATTTCAAGAAGCAAGCAGGAAAAATTATTTTATGAGGTTATCGTTCAGATAGGCAACAAGGATGATACCGGAGTAGGTAGTTATTCTGCAGAGGTTGCAACATGGGTGCTGAAGGATTATGTGAAAAAGTTCCAACTTCGAAATCCACAGCTTTATGTGATTGGTGCCTATATTCATTTGGATGAGGAAACACCACATTTGCATCTGAATTTTATCCCGTGGGTATCAGGCTGTAAGAGAGGATTGGAGACAAAGACAAGTCTTAAGGCTGCACTAGCGACAAGAGGATTTGTAAGTGAAGGAAAAGGCAATACCGAATGGAAGCAGTGGGCGGAGGCGGAGAAAGATGATATTGCCCTTATTATGAGCCGGTACGGAATTGACTGGAAAAAGAAAGATACACACAATAAGCATTTATCCGTACTGGATTATAAGAAGCAGGAACGGGCAAAAGAAGTGGCTGAACTTGAGGAGGAGATAGAGGGGCACAAGTTGTACTGGAATTAAAAGAGGAACGGATTAAGTCTCTGGAGAAAGAAATTGAAGTAAGCGAGATGGTTTTAGAAAAGAACAGTCTGAGGCTCAAAAGAAGCTGGATGATACCATAGTCGAAAATCAGAAATTGCAGTTGGAAACAACGGATTTACGCTTAAAGAATTTGGAATTAAGGCTGGAATATTATGAGAATGTAGATAAGCTCACAGATAAACAGAAGGAAATTGAGGTGGCGAAAAAAGAGGCTGACAAGTGGATGATGATTTCGGATACTGCAAAATTACAGACTGAACGGGCTGAATTTGAACTGGAAGAGGCGGAAAGGCTTAAGAAGGAACTGCTTGGTGCGGTCGATGGAGATGATTATCTGAAGGAGCAGGTGATAGAGCTGAGGTATCAGAACCAGATATTGCGGGAGGAGAATCGTAGCCTAAAGGACAAGCTGGAAAAGGCATATGAGTTTATGAAACAGTTTGTGATTGGTGGGATTAATCTGCTGGAGAAGTTTATGGAGTGGATCGGAGAGAAGATCAAGGATGTGAGGAGAGGAAGGTGATGTGAAAAATTCACAAAAAAGAAAGGAAATTAATGTGGAGAATTCATGAGAATTGTGGTAAAATTACCTTGGGATTTTGTCTTTATTTCTATGAATGGGAATGCTATTTTTAAGTAATATTGGAAATATGAGTCCAGATTATTGAACATATATGATATGTATAATGCTGTTAGATAGACAATTTTCTAATTACTTATTAAGGAAGTTAGTTATTATGCGAACAATGTTATTGAGCTTCAAGCCAGAATGGTACAATAAAATTATGGATGGTAGCAAGCTATTTGAGTATAGAAGAACATTTCCAAATGAAGAAATAATGGCATATATGTATGTTAGTTCTCCTGCGAAAATGATAGTTGGAAGGATTCATTTAGGTAAGAGAATTGATATTAACACATGGAGAGAACAATACAAGTCGGATAAAGGAGTGTGTGAAAGAATAAGATGGTTTTCTTACAAGACATACTTACGCAATGCCAGTATTGTCTTTTCAGATGACAAAGGAAATAGAATTAGAAACACTTCGCAAGTTTAATCCCAATTTTGTATGTCCTCAAATGTATTATTATTTGGATAATTATCCAGAATTGTTTGATTTTATAAAGAAAAATGCAACTGACATTGGGGAATTGCACATTAATTCATTTGTGAATATTGGAAAAGATGAGATTTGCAGAAAAAAAATATTAGGAGGTATGACATGGGTGATTTTGGTGAGGCAGAAAGACGAATATTAGGATTTATGTTAGAAGGGACAGAGTTTGTCTTTGAAGGAAAAGAATATGCAGTAGTTTTATCTGGGAAACCAACATGTCGTAAAGGAGAACCTAAAACAGACATTTATATTTTGGCAGAATCAGATGAGGGTGATATTGAAATTAAAATTTCTTATAAGAAAGAAAATGCTGATTTTATTGAAAATAAGATGAGTGCAGAACGTGCAGAACAATTATTTGGTGAAGATTGGATAGATATTATAGAACACTCTACTACAGCTATTCAGGATAAATTTTATGAGCGAATGCTGATTTATAAAAATGGATTTAGAAGAACTGAAAAGGGTTCAATTACCCTCGGATGGAAATTTGAGTTGCTTAATAAAAGTGGTGGAGACTTATCTGGGAAAATGTTACTTACAGATGAACAGGTAGTAGATGTTTATGCAGGAAGTAATCTTTCTCCAGATAAGAAAAATGCGAGCGTTTGTGGACAAATCATAAGAGATAGCGGTGTGGCTAACTACATATTGATGGATGAGAATGTTCATTCTGCGCAAGATGTAATAGATAAAATGATTCCTATAAGAGAATATGTAATGATGCACCCGGATATTTATTTTGCTTGTAAGGCTTTGAATTACAGAACTTTTGCTGAAAAATGGGATGGGAATAGACCGTTATCAGTTCAAGTAAATTGGGATGCAATTAATAATAGATTAGTTCCCGAACTTGTTTTTGACAAGCCATTAATAGTAAAAGGTGATGAGGTGGCTGAAAGACTTATTCATTATATGCGGAAATTAAATATTAGAACAACAGAAGATATTGATGAGGATAATTCGGGAACTGATAAAATAGTATAGAGGTGACAAACATGGCTGTTATTTTAGAAGAAAGAGGGCGTGGTAAATTTAAACCCGCTCCAGATTATAAAGTTGATGAAGTAAAAGAACTTCTAAATAAAAAAATTGAAGAAGAAAGACAGGCATTTGCAGATTGTAGTGAAGAGATTGAGTTTGATAAGCTTAACTATGATCCCAATAAGTGGAACCTGCTGTCACTATTTTCGGGATGCGGTGGTCTGGATTTGGGCTTCGAATTAGCAGGCTTAAAAGCAGTTATGGGCGAAGAAGTTATGGAAGTAGCATTTGCCGACAAAAAGGTCTTTGATGAAAATATCAATAATAATGTATTCAATACGATTTATGTAAACGATATATTTGATGAAGCAAGAGAAACCTATGCACAGAATGCAGGTAAGTATATATACATGGACAAGAGTGATATAAGAAAAATAAAGGAGTTTCCCAAGGCAGATATTGTATTAGGCGGTTTCCCTTGCCCGGGCTTTTCAGAGGCTGGACCGAGATTGGTTGATGATAAGAGAAACTTTTTATACTTACATTTTATTCGTTGCCTGATGCAGAGCAAACCAAAAATTTTTGTGGCTGAGAATGTAAAAGGAATGATGACTCTTGGAAAGGGTGAGGTTTTCAAGCAGATTGTTCAGGACTTTGCAGCAGCAGGATATACAATATATCACAAGCTTTTAAACTCGGCAGAATATGGTGTGCCACAGATAAGAGAACGAGTAATTTTGGTTGGTGTCAGGAATGATATAGACTTTGAATATGTTCATCCGGAACCTACACATGGGTATGGTATTGATGGATTGAAAGAGGTGGTAACACTTCGTGATGCTATTGGTGATTTAGAGGATGATCCGGGAGATTATTTTACAGGCTCGTATTCTACTATTTTTATGTCGCGTAATCGAAAAAAACTATGGTCACAACCAAGTTTTACGATTCAGGCATCAGGTAGACAGGCACCGATCCATCCAGCAGGAGCACCTATGGAACATGTTGGCAAGGATAGATATGTCTTTAGTGATGGGGAAGAGAATAATCGACGCCTATCAGTGAAGGAAATAGCAAGAATTCAGACATTTCCGGATTGGTATGAATTTAGCAGAGGAACAAGTAACAGAAATGATAATGCCAAACTTGATTTGGTGTATAAGCAGATAGGTAATGCAGTGCCGGTACGCTTAGCATTGGCTGTTGCGGAACCGATTGCGGAGTTTGCAAGGACACAATTAGAACAAGAAAAAGAAGATACAAAGTATGTGATTGTTCATGAAACGGAGAAAAGAATGATGGCATAGAAAAGTAATAATACATTTTGGATAGAAAGTGGTGATGACATGCAGGATTTTTCAAGTGTAAACATAAAAAATATGATTATTCATAATGTAGGAAATAAAGTAAAAGGTGAATCGCTAGATTTATCAACAGAAATATGTGATACTAATAATAAAGTAACAAATCAGTATCTGAAACAATTCTTTTTTTCAACATTTAAATTTGATATAACATACAGGTTTGTACATGAGACAGATATAGCAATGAATGAAATATATAATTATGTAAAACACATATTTGATAATTCAGATCAGTTTTATGAGCAATCTGTAAATATTGCTAAGCACCTGTATGAAGTGTCAGTGCATCCTAACATAAAAGCAGGAGAATTGTGTATAGTATATTTACAAAACTGCATAATAGATGATAATGTCACTGATGCTGTAGGAATTTATAAATCAGAATCTAAAGATTATTATTTGCAAGTTAATAGTACTGAAAATGGATATGATATTGAATGCCAACAGGGTATTAATCCTAAGAAATTGGATAAAGGATGTCTTATATTTAATTCATCAGATTCAAATTATAAAGTATGTGTTGTAGATAAAAATGTTAATGATGCCATGTATTGGAAAAAACTTTTTTGATGATTGAGGAAGAAAAAAATGAATATGTCAATACATCAAAGACATTGAAATCATGTAAAAGATATATTGCTAAAAATGAAGATTTAGAACCAAAAAAGAAATTGGAACTTATAAACAATTCTGTAGAGTATTTCGAAAATAATGATGAATTTGATTTGGAAAAATTTTCAGAAAAAGTATTTAATAATAAAGAAGAATCAGATAAGTTTAAAGTATATTTAGATTCATATGAGATAGATAATAAATTTAGTATATCGTCGAATGCTGTAACTAAAATTAAGAAAACAATAAAGAAGAGTATAAGATTAGATGATAATGTGGAGATTAAATTTAATGATACTGTAGATGATATTAATAATTTGATTGAGAAAGGTTACGATAAGGAAAAGAAAAAAAAGTATTATAAAATATATTATAATGATGAAGATTAGGAGGAGCAAATATAATGGCTGGTGGTGAAAAAGCGAAAAGCTCTGGTGAATACGGAGAACAAATTGTAAAAAATATTCTTGATATGATGGGATGGAATAATGCAAATAGTGGGGTGACGGTACCATGCGTACATAAAGAAAAACATAAAAGGGAAAATTCTAAAGAGTCTCAAAAGCATGGAATTGATTATGTCTATACATATAAATCTCAATTAAGAGATGCCACTAAGCAAGATGTTTTGGTAAGCGTTAAATGTAGAGATGGATATCCAGTAACAGATAGCGGAATAAAAAGTAAATTTAAAGAATTTGTATTAGATTTGGCATATGCGATGGAGTGCTATCCAGCATGCGAATTAGCAAAGAAAAAGATACCTAATACAGATAAGAAGGTTATATCGGGATTAATATTCTGGATTGACAGAAGTCGTGAAGATGGGAGAGAAAATGAAAGTGTTATAGACAAAATAGGAAATTTTTATATGAATCAAGAATGTGTGTATGAAACAATAGCATTGGTAGACAACAAAAGAGCACAATTCTTATATCAGTTGTTATCTTATGCTCATTCAAAATATGGTAAAGAAAACGTTGAGTTTTTTTATATTGACACGGGGTTGAATAATTCTAGCCTACAACGCGTATATAGAGGAAAAGAAATGCCATATGAGTATATTAACTCAAATGTTATTCCGTTAGCAATTAGCAATGGTGACGAAAAAAGATTGTTTATTGGTGTTGCTGAAGCTTTTTGTAAAGAGTATTTAGAACGCTTAATAGGATTAGCACAGGAACTAACTAGTACATGGACTGCAAAGGTTACAATAGCATTTCCAGATTATAACTCGTTTGAACATAAGGAAGTTGTTTTAATGGCAAAAAGTTCTTTTGAAAATGCTGATTTTGTAAAAAATATTGAGGTTATAACGTATAAACCAGATTTCAGAGATGAGGTGATTTAATAATGGAGGAAATAAATATAAAAACATTGCTTCCGGTTGGTGAAAAATTAAAACCTTTGTTAAGCAAATCATGTATAAGTGAGTCTGATTTAAAAGGGATTTTAGCAGAACGTGGAGTATTCATGGGCGACAATTCTAAACAAATGTCAATACCGCTTCTTACACTTTCAATTATAAGTCCTAAAGAGTTTGAAAAATTACAAGAGTTTCAAAAGACGAAAGAAGATAGTGTGAAATTTCGCACCTCAAAAATTGAATCATCGACAAATGAGAATTTAAATGATATAGTGCCACTTTCTTTGATTGAACCTCAAAAAATAATAGATGATTCAAGTAATTATACTGTTAATACGGATATGCAATTTACAATGAATTCTGAAAATAATCTTGTTCTTGAATACGAAATTTTACGAGAGGATATCACGAAAGATTGGGCAAATTGTGAGAGTAAATTTTCAGGAAGAGTTGAAATTGTAAAAGATGAAAAAACCAAAGAAATTACATTTAGAAATGAATTCACATCATCTGAAACAGAAGTAATTAATCGAAAAGTTGTTAAGGATGTAGTGAAACTTTTGAAGGACAAAGGTGCAGTAGCAACTTCTGATTATGCAACGGAGTTATCTGCTAAAGAATTCAATAATAATCAGCGATTTATGTTTATGTTGTCAATAGCTAATAACAGTCCAAATGGATTTTTAGAATTTGAAGCAGTGAAAAATATAGAAATAGGGCCAGATAGGGAATCAAAACAACCACTGCCTGATTCAGCAAAATGGATGAATGGGAGCGTAAAAAATATTATAATTAACAGTGAAAAAGGGGAAACATTAGAGAACGTAGAATACATTTCTGATCCATCATATCATGATGTACTAATACTTAGGCAGGTTCAAGCACAGTATAGATTCGAATTTGGAGAAATGAATGGGAGGTGCATTATTGAATATGGCTTTCCACATTATTTTAGAAAAAATGTAAAAGGTGATTCATTTGAATCGCGTTTGGCAAATATTTATTTTGGAAAAGCAAGCAAAAGTCAAAATGTAAAAAATGCAACTAGATTAATATTGGAAGAATTTGAAAAATTATATCAAATGCAATATCATTCGTGTTTGAAAAAATAAAATGGGTATAATTGCATTAAAGATTTACTGGTGAAGTGACAAGTTATTCTACTGACAACAAAATGACAATATAATCACCTAAAAATCCACGCAACAGGTACAATCTGGACAAAACTCCTGGATTTTCACCACCAAAATCAATACATTACACCACACAACAACTTTACAAAGAAGAGTTTGAATAACGGACAGAAATGCCGAAAGCCTGTATTTATGCGGGTTTCCGGCATTTATTTTATCGAATGGCTCTGGTTTGGCTCTATTTGTGAGAGCAATAATGGCAAGAAAATAGTAAACGGTAGAATACGAGCACCTTGACAAATAGCAGACCGCTTTTGCGGTCTGTTTATTTTCCGCTGGCTTTTTGCGGCTTTCTAATGTTTTCGGGCAACATATCTGACCATGGCAGAAGTTCTGCAAGAAAATCTGTGTTTTTGTCATCTACATGTTTGGGAATCTCCGTAAGCAGATATTCGAAATAATCGAAAGGTTTCAGGTTATTCGCCTTTGCAGTTTCTGCGATACTGTAGATGATCGCTGAACTATTGGCTCCATTGACCGTATCGATCATCTCCCAGTTTTTCTTCCCTATACAGAATCCACGGATCGCACGTTCGCTGGCATTGTTGTCTATTGGAACATCCCCATCTTCCAGAAAAACTTTCAGGTAGCTTTCCTGGTTCAGTGCATATGTAAATGCTTCCCGTATTTTACCGTTCTTTGGAATCTTAGGTTCATTCTGTTTCAGGTACGCAAAGAAAGCATCCACCAGTGGTTTTACCACAAGCTGACGCTGCATGAGCCTGTCTTCCGTAGAAAAATCAGACAGTTTTCCCTCTTCCCGGTAAATGGCCTGTATCTGTTTCATGATCAGATGCAGGATCGATTCCTTTCGGTGTGCTTTTGGTATCACTTCCAGTGCATCGTTAAACCTGCGCCTGCAGTGAACCCAGCAGCCTGCGATCTTCAGATCTTCACGCTCCTTTTCCAATGTATGATATACCTGGTACCCATCCGTAACACAGATCCCGGTGTAATCCCTCAGGAATTCCCGGGGATGGGATGCACTACGCGTTTTCTGGTATTCATAAAGGATGATCTGACGATCCCGGTACATAAAGCCGGACCGGTACACCCACATGTAACTCTGGCTGCCGGCAGGACGCCCGTCCTTATTTACAAGTACAGGAGTCTCATCTGCCTGTATCACATGATAATCATACAGAAGTTTATGCAGATAATCATACATGGTTCCCAGATATTCTTCCCCAAGACGGATCATCCAGTTCGCCATGTTCTGTCTGGTAATGGCAAGCCCGTACCTTTCGAATTCTTTTTCAAGACGGTAGAGAGGTACCGCATTTACATACTTACCATTTATGACTGCCGCAGCAAGGGACGGGGATACAAGGCTTCCATGAAGCAGATTTCTGGGATGGGGTGCCTTTATCATGTGTTCATCCAGTTTACTGGAATAAACGCCGATATGATGTTCCTCTATCACGACATTGGCCGGAATGAACTGATAACATCGGGAAATGGCATCCGGAAGCTGTTTCCATCCGTTTTCACCAAACTCAGCCGTCAGTTCTTCCTCTTTCAGATAGTGATCAATACGTTTTACTGTCAGCCCTGCTATGTCAGCCGCTTTTTTCCCTGGCTGTTTTTTCTTTTTGGGTGCTTTCAATTCCAGGTCCTCAGGTTCCGGTGCATCCAGGTCGCAGACTGCCTCTGCTTCATTAAAGAATACGATAGTCCCGTCTACTTCCATGAAACGTATCTGTTCAGAATCCGCCATTTTTTCGCTGGATCTGCCAAAACGGTTCTTCTGGAAAAGGACCATCTGTTCCATCATCAGCTGCATCCTGTCATTTAAGGCCTGCGTTTGCCTGGACAATTCTTCCATCTGTCCCTGCATCCCAAGAAAAAGCTCTATCAGCAGATCCTTATCAAACTTATTCAGTTGTTCTTTTGTGTACTTGATCGTCATAACCGGAACTCCTGTCTTTATACTGATTCCGATTATAACAGAATTTTTGTATTTCCGCCAATCCTTCAGATATGGGCTTTCGTCATAATGACGGTGGATAATACATCTGGAAAGCCGTTGTTTTACAGCTTTTCAGATGTATTATCCACAACAGTTTTTCTATTCACACGATAACAAATGGAATGAGAAAAGACTGTTTGTGGATAACCTTTTTCATCCGGTTGATACACATCATTTTTACAGTTTTGGTACTTTTTTATTTTCGGCATTTTGCACAGGCTACATAATGCGGGGTGTCTCTTTCAGCTCAGAGATCAGATGGCGTGCAACGATCTCCAGTCCCTGCATCAGCATACGGTACTGGTCGTCTGTGATCGCCATTGCCTCATCTGCTGAACGGGGCCACCGGAATGCACCATTATCGAGTCTCTTGTACATAAGGAGAAAACCATCGCCTTCCCAGAGCAGTGCTTTGATCCGGTCACATCTTCTTCCACAGAAAAGAAACAGTGTATTTTTGTCGTAAGGATCAAGCTTAAACTGAAAGCGTACGATCGTTGCCAGTCCATCGATCCCACGACGGAGATCCGTAAATCCCATCGCCAGATACACCTTTTTAAATCCGGAAGCATCTGCATCATTCAGCATGGGTAAAAGCCTTTATGAGATGGCAGAGCATTTCCGGTGAAGTACCGGAAAATATCTCAACTGACAGTCCCCTGGTATTTTTAATACGGATCATTGGCAGAGTTCCTGCCGAAATGCATGTACCGGATTCTTTTGAAGTATCTGTTTTCTTTGGATCTGGTGCAGGTGCGGGCAGTTCCACAAAAGCAGTGGTTTCTGTGTCCTGCATCTGATCCAGGTATATCTGCCTGACACGCCGGAGACGGTAATAATAGTTGGCTTTTGTAAGATTATTTTGGGTACACTAGGTTTCAACATCCATCCCTTTGGGACGGTTCTGACAATTCCGGATCTGTTCTGCCCATTGTCTGATCCTCACCTGCTGAGCTACAAGGCTGGTTTGCGTAGCCATAAGATTCCTCCTCTGAATCATAGTCAGTTAAAAAAGTTAAGTACTAAACTTTTTTGACTATGTTATTTTGTTGAGTATGATTATGGCATAACTTGAAGTGAATAAAAAGGTACTCGTATTCTACCGTTTACGAAGTTTGCAGTTATTATTGCCAGACATAATGGTAAATGGGTATTTTGCAAGCACAAGGAAAGAAATACATGGGAGGCACCGGGGGGACATAGAGAAGATGGTGAGGATATTCTTGAAACAGCCAAA
>ENA-OQCN01000391-OQCN01000391.1-human-gut-metagenome-genome-assembly--contig:-NODE-391-length-23493-cov-2.431738_pt1 | contig 23493 bp, 26 predicted proteins | sample MGYA00242497_ERZ504576 | MGnify/ENA primary metagenome ERZ504576 (study PRJEB26092, sample SAMD00036296) | human gut metagenome | host: Homo sapiens | study: EMG produced TPA metagenomics assembly of... | reverse complement strand
GTTAAGCCCATCGAAAACTCATATTGTCATTGATCGTGATCATCATCCGCTGGATAATGCAATCAGATGCGGCAGTTCTTTTACTTCATCATCCACCAGCGCAATATCTGCTGCATCCAACGCAATATCACTTCCAACACCGCCCATCGCAATTCCGATATCCGCTTTTTTCTGTTCCGCCGGCAAGGTAATCTGCGCTAAGACATCCTCACACGGCACATCCTCGTCAACCATACGGTCGATTGCCTGTACCTGACCAATGATTTTTGACAGTCTTATTTTTCACTTATCTCTTCCAGAATTTCTATCGGATGCGCATCAGTAACAAAGATCATTCCATCGTACAATTTTTCCGGCGATTGTGATACGCGGTAACTTTGAGGAAAATGCTCATAAAAAACGCACTATAGCCCTCTCCTAACGATCCCATAGAAACATGATCTGTAATGTGCTCTTTCAGTTGTGAATTTTCCGGAACCTTTGAAAAATCCAGCCAGCTCATATCATAACCAGCTTTCTTCGCGGCTTTCGCTAGAGGATCATAGGAATAAAACGTGTGCGTGATACGCTTTCCATCATTTTTCGGAAGATTGCAGTTCGTCTTGTAAAAATCCGTTCCAATCGCAAAATATCCGTCCCCCAGTTCATCGGAAAGAATATTCCCCATCACTCTGGTACCTGCGCCATAATTTCCAAACCGCTCTATATGCCATTGTGACCTGAAATAAAAATACAGGAATTGCCCCTCTGCTCTTCCATAGAAGGATCCACAGCACATTTTCTGCCATCAATTGGTCTCTGAGCACATTTCCTTCTACGGCAGATTGATCACTTTCCCAAGAGAAATATTCTGCAGCAGCGTATCTGCCAGATGATCCGCCTGTACAATGTCCTTTACATCTGATTTTTGTAATTCTTCTTTTATTTCTGTGATCACTCTGCTCTGCTGTTCAACATCATACTCACTGTGCTGTTCTTCTGTATCCTCCAGTTTCTTCAGTTCTGTCACATCTATCCCCGCCTTTTCACATGCTTCAATCAGATACTGCAGATTATAGGACCATCTTTGCATGTCAAACCCATAAAACCTTAAATCATCTCCATCTTTTGCAGTCTCATTGTATTTTCGCATATAAGAGATCAGATCTGCCATCTCATCAGTCTGTATATTGCAAAGCCAATCGCCGCGGCAGCCTGCTCTGCCGTTCCTTCCCCACCGTGAATGTAGCGGTTCACATACTCGCATCCACCGTAGTCTCCCTCCAGTGCAAATGCTCTTATCCCGGCATTTTCCACCAGATTTTGAAATAAGGAAAGTTTTAACTGCTGAAACTCTGCATTTCCATGGGATGCCTCCCCCAGTGCCACAATTTTTGTTTTCTCCGGTATTTTTATATTATCCACCTGGTCTGCGTATTGCATAAATTCCGTTTCATCAGCACATGGTCCGGTACCAAATCCTCCAAAATGAGAATATATACTGCTGACAGCAACTATACCTAACAGGATTATACCTGCGACAGCCCAGATTCGCGAATGTTTTTTCTTTTTCATAAATTTTCCTCCCCAAAAATTATCTGCTTTACTTAATTCACGACTTTATCTTAACAAAAAAGGAAATGTACCGCCATTTTATTAGCTTACATTTCCCTGATAAATCTTACATTTTGTAAGATTGGAAGAATCTTCAAATTTATATTGCAAGATAACTTTACTTCCCAAAAGTGTGATCGCCTTTTGTGGACAATTACATATACAGCGGTAACACATGGTACACTGATCCCTTGGGTTGGGTTTTCCTTTTTCCATGATTATATTTTTCATGGGACAAATTTCCGCACACATACCACACCCCGTACAATCCTCATTTATTTTTAATTGATCGGTATATCCCGCTGTCTTTTTATAAAACCAGAGCCTTTGTCCAAAAAGTCCTGCTATATGGGCGAAAATTGTCAACCCCTCCGCAGGATAATCCCCCTGCCTGATCCGTTCTGCAGCTTCTTTCAATTTTTCATCCGCTTTTCTGATAATCTTTTCATTTTCTTCTGCAGATTTTTTCAACATTTTACTGTCACATATGGAATCCGGCATTTTAATATGTACGCCGCCTAAAATCACTGCTCCGTATTTTTTCAGAAGTCTTGCTGCACATCCGGAGCCGTCCCCGCTAAATGCTCCCATGGTCGCGACACATATCATTTTCCTGCCTTTCCATAAAGAGGCATGCATTTGGATAAAATCTCTTACCATGTATGGTGCATTCGAAAACTGCGTCGGATACCCAAGGATCACTGTTTCGTTTCTTTTTATTTTATCAATGATAAATTCATCTTCTAACGGGACCACATCGGCTGACGCATCGATTAATTTTACCAGCTTTGTAACGCAGTATTTCGTATTACCTGTACCACTCAAATAAATTCCTAACATACACTTACTCTCTCCCGATAGAATTTTATGCATTTCCTTTAAGTGCAACCTCAACCGCCTTCTTAATAACAATACTCGAATTCGTCGCACCTGAAACTGTATCGACGTCTATTCTCTGTTCATCAACGATCTCATTTGCAACAGCTTCCGCGGCTTTGCCACGTTCCTGTCTGTGTTCTAAAATACGAACATCTATAATCTTCCCACCACTCACATCTACTTCCACTTTTGCATATATAAAATTCACATCATATTCTCCGATATAAACTCCATCCGGAATATCCGAAATATTTACTTCTTCAATAGTCGTTTCCTTTACCGCCCGCTTATACTCTCCAACACGATCTATATAAGCAGTTCCAAAAATTGATGCTAAAAGAAGAAACAACATAATAAGAATCATCACTATCTTTTTTCTGGATATACTCATTTCAAACTCCTCATCTTTCTATTATTCTGGTATTTTCTCTATGGAATGGTACAACATGCCAAACCCATCCTCTAAAAATTCACTCTTCGATAAATCCATCGACATTTTGATATATTCTTCCTTATTCGCTGCAAGCTGTATCAGTCCTGCTAACATTCCCCAGAACTGAAAGATCGTAGGCATTATTTTTAAATCCTCTCGCAAATCACCATTTTGAATGCCTGCCACTAAAAATTCTTTCATTTTTTCATTGATTTCTTCCCCCACATGATAGGTAGCTTTCTCTTCTGGCAGGTAATCATGATCTTTAAAATCAACATTAATTTTGTCCAACACCATTTTAAAATAAAACGGAAATTCCTCCTGATACTGTATTAAACCTTTACAGATCATATCGTATCTAGCCCTTGTTGTCTGCTGCTCTTCTAACGCAGCAACTATATATCCATATAATTTTTGCATGCTCTCTAAAACCAGCAGACCAATGATCTCCTCTTTGTTTTCAAAATATACATATAACGTAGCTTTACTGTATCCGGCAGCTTCTGCAATATCACTCATGGAAGTTGCGTGATCCATTTTCCATAAACAGTACCGATGCCGCTGACGCAATATTTTCTCTATGTACTGCCCTCGGTTCTTTTTTTCTTCGTCCCATATACCTCTCCTCTTCAGTTAATTAAACTCTTGGTTTAATTATATTGATAAATATATGGATTGTCAATCCTTACCTTTACACAATACAAAAACCCGCACAAACCTTTCGGTTCATGCGGGTTTTCCCCCTATATATTACCTTTTCCCAAAAATAACATATCCCCTTTTTAATTGATGCAATACAAATTATTTGTCTGCGATAGCAGCCCTGTGCATGCAGCACAGACTGCATTTTACCTTATAACAAATTATTTATTTGCAATCGCTGCCTGTGCTGCAGCCAAACGAGCGATCGGCACACGGAATGGTGAACAGGATACATAATCCAGACCAATCTTGTGGCAGAACTCAACAGATGAAGGATCTCCACCGTGCTCACCACAGATACCAACATGGAGTTTCGGATTAACCGGTTTTCCAAGTTTAATAGCTGTCTCCATTAACTTACCAACACCTGTCTGGTCAAGTTTTGCAAATGGATCGTTCTCGAAAATTTTCTTATCATAGTAAGCATTTAAGAACTTACCAGCATCATCACGAGAGAAACCATATGTCATCTGTGTTAAGTCGTTTGTACCGAAGCAGAAGAAGTCAGCCTCTTTTGCGATCTCATCAGCTGTAAGAGCAGCTCTTGGAATCTCGATCATAGTACCTACTTCATACTCAAGTTTGATACCTGCTGCTGCGATCTCAGCATCTGCTGTCTCAACAACAACATCTTTTACATATTTTAACTCTTTTACTTCGCAAACCAATGGGATCATGATCTCAGGTTTTACAGTCCAGTCAGCATGTTTCTTCTGAACGTTGATTGCTGCACGGATAACAGCTTTTGTCTGCATCTTTGCAATTTCCGGATAGGTAACTGCAAGACGGCATCCTCTGTGTCCCATCATTGGTTGAACTCATGTAAAGAAGCGATGATGTTCTTGATGGTCTCAACAGATTTACCCTGAGCTGCTGCAAGTTTCTCAATGTCAGCTTCCTCAGTCGGAACGAACTCATGAAGAGGTGGATCTAAGAAACGGATTGTAACTGGGTTACCCTCCAGAGCTTCGTATAATGCTTCGAAGTCTCCCTGCTGATATGGCAGGATCTTCTCTAATGCAGCTTCTCTCTCTTCTACAGTATCGGAGCAGATCATCTCACGGAAAGCAGCGATTCTGTCTTCCTCGAAGAACATATGCTCTGTACGGCAAAGACCGATACCTTCTGCACCAAGCTCACGAGCTTTCTTAGCATCTGCAGGAGTATCTGCGTTTGTACGAACTTTAAGAGTTCTGAACTGATCAGCCCAAGCCATAACACGTCCGAACTCACCAGCGATTGTAGCATCAACAGTCTTAATTGCTCCATCGTAGATGTTACCGGTTGTACCATCGATTGAGATGTAATCTCCCTCATGGAACTCTTTGCCAGCTAATGTAAATTTCTTATTTTCTTCGTCCATAGCGATATCGCCACATCCGGATACACAGCAGGTACCCATACCACGTGCAACTACGGCTGCGTGAGATGTCATACCACCACGAACTGTTAAGATACCCTGGGAAGCTTTCATACCAGTGATATCCTCTGGAGATGTCTCAAGACGTACTAATACGACTTCTCTCCTCTTGCATTCCACTCTTCAGCATCCTCTGCTGTAAATACGATCTTACCACATGCAGCACCCGGAGAAGCACCAAGTCCTTTTCCGATCGGTGTAGCAGCTTTTAATGCAGCAGCATCGAACTGTGGATGAAGTAATGTATCAAGGTTACGAGGATCGATCATAGCAACTGCCTCTTCCGGAGTCTTATGTCCCTCGTCTACTAAATCGCAAGCGATCTTAAGTGCAGCCGGAGCTGTTCTCTTACCGTTACGGCACTGAAGCATGTATAACTTCTTGTTCTCAACGGTGAACTCCATATCCTGCATATCATGATAATGATTCTCAAGAGTCTCACAAACTTTTAAGAAGTCTGCATATGCCTCAGGGAATTCTTTCTCCATCTGAGCGATTGGCATAGGTGTACGAACACCTGCAACTACGTCCTCACCCTGTGCATTGATTAAGAACTCACCCATCAGTTTGTTCTCGCCAGTTGCCGGATCACGTGTAAATGCAACACCTGTACCGGACTCGTTATTTAAGTTACCGAATACCATAGGCATTACGTTAACTGCAGTACCCCAGGAATATGGGATATCGTTATCACGACGATATACGTTTGCACGTGGGTTGTCCCATGAACGGAATACAGCTCGATAGCAAGTTTTAACTGCTCAACAGGATCTGAAGGGAAATCTGTACCTAACTGGTTCTTGTACTCAGCCTTGAACTGCTCTGCTAACTCTTTTAAGTCAGCTGCTGTAAGGTCGATATCAAATTTAACGCCTCTCTCTTCTTTCATCTTGTCGATGAGCTGCTCAAAGTATTTTTTACCAACTTCCATAACTACATCTGAGAACATCTGAATGAAACGTCTATATGAGTCATATACGAAACGCTCGAATGCAGGATCCGGATTACCTTTGATCATTGCAGCAACTACTTCGTCATTTAAACCAAGGTTTAAGATGGTATCCATCATACCTGGCATGGAAGCTCTTGCTCCTGAACGAACAGATACTAATAACGGATTCTCAAGATCGCCGAATTTCTTTCCGTTGATCTCTTCCATTTTCTTAACGCCTTCCATAGCCTGAGCCATGATCTCGTCGTTGATCTTGCGACCATCTTCATAGTACTGTGTACAAGCCTCTGTTGTGATTGTGAATCCCTGTGGTACAGGAAGTCCGATGCTTGTCATCTCTGCAAGGTTGGCACCTTTACCGCCAAGCAGGTTACGCATGGTCATGTCGCCTTCGCTAAACATATACACCCATTTGTTTGCCATTTTGATAATTCCTCCTAAAATAAATTACTATGTAATTATGGACACCGTATTTGTTTCCATAATCAAGCCATGTTATGTGCCTTTCTAAAACGCACATATTTATTCTAACATATTTTGTCTAAATAGCAACATTTTTTTTACTGTTTTTCCCTGTTTTTTTGTAACATTTTCACAATGTAAAACTTTGTTCCGTTATGTGGAACATTTTGGATTTGTTTATTTCTTTTTCCATTTTGCATACAGTGTGATTTTCCCCGTGCTGCCTTTCTTAATAGAGGTTACCTTTCTGGTACATTTTTTATCACGGTACCATCCTTTAAACACATACCCTTTTCTTGTTGGTGCTGCCAGTTTTATCATCTTTGAAGTAATAGTATATATTTTCGGATTTTTCTTATTATTTTTGCCTCCGTTTAATTTGTAGGTAATGGTGTACTTTTCCTTTGCCCATTTTGCATACAGTGTTACTTTTCCGGTACTGCCCTTTTTAATAGAGGTTACCTTTTTGGTACATTTTTTATCACAATACCATCCTTTAAACACATACCCTTTTTTTTGACGGATTTGAAAGTTTTATCGTCTTTGAAGTGATTTTATATGTTTTGGGATTCTTCTTATTATTTTTGCCTCCATTCAGGTTATATGTAATCTGATACTGTGCTGCTTTCCACTGGGCATATAAAGTTACGACCTCATCTGCTTTTTTTGTCAGATTTTTTACATAGGCATTTTCCTCATAAAAGGTTCCCTTCCCATCTGGCTGCGTATTCCAGCCTGCAAATGTATATCCTTTCTTTTCAAACTTATTTTTTGAAAGTTTTTCCTTCTGACCCGCCGCACATGCTTTCTCACTCATTTTCCCTTTTGCTGCGCCATTGCCGTCAAATTTTATTGTATAAAGATATGGACACACGACAACCGGAACATTCCTCTTAAATGCTTCTGCATTGATTTTATCTTTGGAGAGACTGGTTATTACATATATTTTTTCAGGTCCGTCTGTCGTTTCCCAGGAAAATGCTTCGCTGCCAATCTCTGTAATCGTCTTTGGCAGCCTTATCTTCCCAAGCACGCCGCCGTCCTTATAAAACGCACAGATTCCGATTGTTTTTACCGCGGTCTGGGAAAGATCAAGTTCCCCCGTTAAATTTTTACAGGATAAAAAAGCATAACTGTCAATCGCCGTTAATGTTTTGGGGAATTTCACGGTTTTTAATCCACTGCAGGCAGAAAATGCACTACCGCCTATTTCTGTAACCAAAGTCTGGGATAAATCCATTTTCTCCAGTGAACTGCAGCCTGTAAATGTGCCAAATCCAATTTTCGTTATATTCTCTGGCAATTTCACCGTTTCCAATGCACTGCACCCCTCAAATGTTCCTTCCAATTCCGTTATCCCTGTCTGGGATAAATCTGCTTCTTCCAACAGCGTGCAGTCTGCAAACACACCCGTTCCATCATTCACTTCCAGCACGTCAATATCTTCAAATCCGCCACACTTTACCTGACGGATGTTTTTATTTTTTTACAGCAGCTAAGTCGAAATACCAGTTTCCTCTGCTCCATCTATAAGAAATCAGACTGTAATACAATCCATCCTTCAGCAAGCCATCAACTCTATATATCTGATGATTTGATAATTCTGCAATCTCCTCCGGGGACAGGTCAAAATACCCGTCAGAATACCCCTGATACTCCCATTCTTTATCTACCGAATAAGAGTTGCGGCTGCACCATGTAGCATCTGCAAAAATCCATTTTCCATTTTCACTGTCATAAACAGCATTGTATTCATGGGCATGCCCCTCTAAATCCATGCACGGAATTCCAATGGAAATGCACAATGTTCTCATAAGGCTTGCATAACCCGAACACATAGCACGCTTTTGCTCGTACACCTCATACGGTGACCAATAACTTGGCTTATTATTATAATAGGCATAATAATCATAATAAGTTCTGTCCGCAACAAATGCCATAATCGCTTTTATTTTCTCATACTGTGTAGTACACCCGGCTACAGCCTGTAATGCAGCCTGTCTTAATTCCTCAAACTGGGCATCTGTTATAGCATTCCTTTCAGGATCTGTTAAAAAGTAATCCGGGTCTGCATATTTATTAATCAGAGTCCAGGCCTTCTGTTCCGCTGCAATCTGCTCTTCACTTGCGTCCCCCTTGATTGAAGTTTCTTCCCGTTCTTCTGTTTCTTCTTCCATTTCCGGCAGTTCTGTTTCTGTGTCTGGCTGCTCTGTCTCCTCCGGCTGTTCTTCTGTGTCTGGCTGCTCTGTCTCCTCTGACTGTTCTTCTGTGTCTGGCTGTTCTGTTTCTTCCGACTCTGTCTGCTCTGTATTCTCTTTTTTCTCCTGCTCGCTTACCGGCATCTCCTGACGTTCACGATCCATCAGATCCTGTTCTTCCGTATCTGCATATTTTTCATTTACTTTCTCTGATGCCGATTCCGTTTTTCTGTCTCTGCAATCACATTCGCCTGCATATTTACCGGCATCCCACCAACCAAAACAGTCGCAGCCAGCAATGCCGTAAAAGCTTTTTCATCCTTCCTTTCATAAACTAAAACTCCTCCTTCATTTGTACCGCTATGTTACATTACCTTTTCTATATTATAACCGCAATACGACTATTTTCAATTGTTTGCGAAATCATTTCTATCATATCTCCGCAGACTATCTGCCTGTACATACTTCAAAATATTTTTCTTCTCCTCCGCGAGGTGCGCATCCCGCCCGGAGGGCTTTTTCATTCATAGGACGTAATTTCCTATGAATGAAAAACAGACGGATCATTCCCACCCAACAGGAATAATCCGTCTGTCTTTTTCTTTTTATTCTCCGCTTCGAAAAATCCTAGAAATCTACTTCCGTGTCATAGTAACAGCATTTCAACAGCTTTTCCATCTCCTCCTGGCTCGGCTGTCTCGGGTTTGATCCTGTACATGCATCTAAGATTGCATTGGCTGCGATCTCCGGCAGTCTCTCTAAGAACACTTCTTCCGGTACAAAGCCCTGCTCGGTCGGATAACTGTCTGCACCATAATTCTTAATGCAGTGCGGGATCTTCAAATCATCATTCATACCACGCAGGTATTTGATCAGAAGATCCACTTTCTCGTCTAATGAATCGCCGCCAAGTCCCATGAAATCTGCGATCTCACCATAACGTTTCTTTGCAGTTTCATCTTTGGCGTTAAATGCGATCACTTTCGGCAGATACATTGCGTTGGCTGCACCGTGGATGATATGTGCGCCGTAATCCGCAAATGCAGCACCGGTCTTATGTGCCATGGAATGTACGATACCAAGCAGTGCATTGGAAAATGCCATACCGGCAAGACACTGTGCATTATGCATGTTATCTCTCTTTTCCATATCCCCGTTATAAGATCCTACCAGATCACGCTGGATCATCTTGATTGCATGCAGGGCAAGCGGATCTGTGAAATCACAGTTCGCTGTCGATACATATGCCTCGATTGCATGTGTCATCGCATCCATTCCGGTATGTGCTACCAGTTTCTGTGGCATTGTCTCTGCAAGTTCCGGATCAACGATTGCAACATCCGGTGTGATCTCAAAGTCAGCGATCGGATATTTGATACCTTTCTCATAATCGGTGATGATGGAAAATGCAGTTACCTCTGTTGCAGTTCCCGAAGTTGAGGAAATCGCACAGAAATGCGCTTTCTTACGAAGTTTTGGAATACCAAACACCTTGCACATATCCTCAAATGTGATATCCGGATATTCGTATTTGATCCACATAGCCTTTGCCGCATCGATCGGCGAACCTCCTCCGATCGCAACGATCCAGTCCGGACCAAACTCTTCCATCGCCTTTGCGCCCTTCATTACGGTCTCCACCGATGGATCCGGCTCAATTCCTTCAAAAAGCTGTACTTCCATGCCGGCTTCTTCCAGATACTGTTTTGCGCGGTCAAGAAAACCGAAACGTTTCATGGAACCACCGCCTACGCAGATAATCGCCTTTTTGCCTTCAAACGTCTTTAATGCTTCCAATGCCCCTTTTCCGTGATACAAATCGCGTGGTAATGTAAATCTTGCCATCTTTCCTCCAATCTGCCGCCATCAAAAGGCGCCCCCTGACACATACACATGCCTGTATTTTTTGTGTCATTTACTGTGTGCAACTTTTATATAACCATCACATATTTTGTTAATTAAATAACAATATGTATTGTAATATTATATCACATCTTTCAAAAATAAGAAGCATTTTTATGTCATTTTTAATAATTCTTAATATTTTCTAAGCATTGTTTTTAAATCCACATTTTGGACAGATATTTCCTCCCTTATATACATAACCACAGCGGAAGCAGCAGATCGTATCATGTTTTTCTTTCGCCAGATAAGAAATATTTCGCGAATCCGGTTTTTCCTGTAAATAATGAATAAATTCATTCAATACCCCGCATATGCCGTGAGCTGCTTATTTTCTACCGCATATGGAATTTTCGTCTTTTTCCCATTTTTCTCTGTCACATACACACCACGGTTTAAAAGTCCTGTGGATGCAGTAATCTCATCTATGGACGGAACATCAATACGGTAAGATGTCATCAGTGTGCTGTAATATAGATGTTCCGGTGTCAGGATAATCCCCTCTTTTCCACTGTTGTTTCTCGATGTGTCCACCACAAAATCGGATATTCAAACAGACCGTTTCCTGCGGCATAGGATGCCATGGCATAATCGATAACCTCTGTTTCCTGCGGCACTGCCTGCTTTAACAGCACTTTTCTCGCCGGGTAAAATAATGTTTCTGGCTTTCTGTGATTCCCGCCTCTTCCAGTTCATTTTTCAACTTATTTACAAGCTGTTCACACTCATCCGTCTTGATCTTGGAAAGACGCCTGCTTAAAAGTTCTAATGCATTATCCTTTAAATCCGGTAAATATGGTCCTTCTGCAATCTTCTGATACGCATCCATTCCCTCATCAAAGGACATGTGTGCCGGATCACCGGTAATTTCTTCGATCTCATTTTCATCCATCTGACGGATTTTATTCTCGATCTGCTCAAAATACGGCAAAACCAGCCCCGGCTCAAACTCCTTTTCTTTCAGACGCTCCTTAAGCTCTGTCAGATCCTCCCTTGTGATTTTTCTCGACTGGCGGATCATATTTTTTATTTCCTGCTGTTCGGCAAGATTTTTCTGCGATTCTAACCGTTCCTGATATGGGGTTAAATCTACTCCTTCGTATTCTTTTAATTTCTCCCGAAGTGCATGGTAACGTGCCCTGTCCATATTAGGCGGCATTTTTCCAACCAGCTCTGCGACTTCCCGCTCTGCCTGTGTCTGCATTTTCTGTTTCAGATTTAAAAGCAGATTCTGTTTTTTCTCCTGCGGCAGCTTTTCCTCTGCAATCTCGTCATAGACACGGCGCATCACGGCATAATTTTTATCTGCGCAGCTCTCTGCCTTTTTATTTAACGCGGCAAGCTTTCTGTCCTGTTCTTTTTCCTCTAACACATCCAGGTATTGTTTCCGCTCTTCGGGCGAAATTCTTGTTTCATGTATGAGCTGGTGTTTTAATTCGGAAAGCTGGCGCTCTGACATACGGTCTGCGACTCCAAATTTAGCCTGATAAGTTTCACGGGCTTTCTGTGCCTCCGCATTATTTACCTGTGCATATTTTTCATCGGACGATTCCCCACCAATCCGCCCAGCTTCGTGCGGCTGCCTGCTGTCACTCTCATATCTGGAAGCGTTCACATGGCGGCTTTCCGTTTCATTTTGACGTACATCTTCATATTGCTTTTTGCGCTCATTCCGTGAAATATTTCCCTCACGTCTTTCATTCTCACTCTGTCGTGCATTTACATGCAGACTTTTCTCCTCATTCCGGCGTGCATCTGCCTGCTTTCTTCCCGCTCGTTCCGCTTCCATCCACTTTCACCCGCGCTTTCATTTCCATGCTGTTTTTCTGCGTGTCGGTTCTTGCTCTCATCCTGCTCTTCTTCATCATCTGTGACTTCGTCCTGATCTGATGCAGGCGTACTCTTTAACTTTTTACGACGCTTTTTTTCCTCCTGTATGGCAGGTTCGCAGGCTGCAATACTGCTTTCCGGGAAAAACCCCTCTTCTATCTTATTTAATAATTCCTCAAAGTCTGCATCTGAATATTCCGACAGATCCTCGCACAGTTTCTCAAGTGGCTGCTGCTCGTCCTCGACACCCGCCGGCTTTCTGCCGTCCTCATACTCATTATAACGGCTGTTTGCCTCATGCTCGCCGTTACGCCCCATCAGCTCAAGATAATCTTCGTATGCCTTTTTATCCTCCTCAAAATCCATCAGATAAATATCGCCGTCTCCAAGAAGTTTCCATGGGCGCGGCGTATAAAATCTGTGACACGCTGCACAGGTACATGCTTTTGCCAAAAGGACTACTCCCTCAGGCGTCTCGATTCGAAACTCTTTGCCTTTCGGATACATGATCATATGCAGATTTCCTTTGCATTTTGGGCAGCGGTAACCAACTTTATAAAAGTTATTGCCAATCCTGCCTTTTGCTCTTTCTGACAGTGAAAGTTCTGTTCTCTCAAAAACAGTATGCGCCATCTTCCATTCAACTTTATGCCAGAGTCCCTGTTCCTCGTCTGCTTCCTCTTCCTTCTGCACTGCTTCTTTTGCCTCAAGTGCCGCCTGTATCACATCTTCATAGGTAATACGCTTTCCTGCATGATAAAAACGGAAATACTGCGTGGTATATTCCGGTTCAATATAGATTCCTGCAAGCACATGCCCGAAAAGAGTATTCAGCTGCTCCGTATTTTTTTCCACACGAAGTCCCTGGATCGTTCCCCATTTTCCAAATGCATACAGGATCATATTGATCACATCCCGTACTGCTGCCTCATCGGTATCTTTGATCTCATCTTCTTTGATCGGCAGATCTACAATATTTTCCGCCACTTTTCTGCTGTCAAAATGAAAAAACAGGGAGCGCACTTCCCCCTGTAAAATGAGATAATTATCAAGTGCCACAAAAAGACCTGTCCAGTTTACATTTGCATGCATGGTCTTTATCAGCCGTTCAAATGTCATTTTTAATTCGCTATCTGCTTTTAATACGATCACTTTTTTCACCTCTTACTTTTCAAATGCAGATTTTTCCTTCAAGATCTGTGCAAATCCCATATGAAGTTCTTCTTTTGCCCACTCAAAATCAATCTCCTGATTGCTGTCATTCAAACAGACGCTTCCACTCTTCTGATGACCTATATCAGCCACAATCCTGCTGTTATCATTTGAGACATCATAATACCGGCAGAGTCTTCTTACATTGCCGGGAACAAAACCGCCAGTCAGTTTCTGATACTCCCTGAGCACATACTGGCTGACATCCTCTTTCTGACGGAATTTATGGCTGCACACCTCGTTTAACAACTCCGGTTCTAATTCCCACATTTTCACAAAAGTACTCTTTTTAAAAGGAGACGGCCCATGAACCGTGTAAAATCCTGTAAACAACGGGAACGCCAGTTCTAACATATTATAAATAAAATACATAAACGGATAACCGGGATGGAAATATGCTCCCGGCTGTTTTTTCATATTTTCACGTTTGTCAAAATATTTTGCCAGAAGCATGGTATTATTCAGGTAAATATATGGCATGACCTGATCTTTTGTATTTGCCACATCAGGCTGAAGAGCCAGCATATCCACCGGAAGATCATTTTTAAAATACTGTTCCGGTCTGACCTTTTTTATCAGAAACATATCATCATTAAAATATACAAAATTCTCTGCCAGACCTGGGATTCTGTGCATATTCCACTCAATGGCATGTGAATTAAATGTCGGCAGATATTTTTCTGGAATAAAATCTTTATGATTTACAATATTTAACTTCGGATGTTCTTTATTTAACCAGGATGCAGATGCCCCCATGTAACAAAGTGTATCCTGCGCACCCATGGTGCAAAACGCTCCACACCACGAAACCAGTACCTCAGCAGATCCCAGTCTCTGTATCTCTCTTTTCTGTCATCCTGTTTCTGCGACAGATCCGGCTGCATACTGTACTCCATTTTCTGTTTCTGCCAGTCCGGATCATTTCCATCCACCCATGTGATCACAAAATCAATTTCCGGAATATTATTGTCCTGCTTCATAAAACTCTCCATCCCTGTCCTGATTTTCATAAAAACAGTTTTTTCATCTGCTTAATAAATTTCACTGTTATCATGATAAAACAAATCCTGCAAAATGAAAATCCTATTTATCTGCTTAATTTATATTTTTTTTAGAAATACTGGTTTTTCCCTGTTTTAAGGCATTTCCGTTTCTTTTGTTAGCACTCATTAAAAAAGAGTGCTGATTTTCTATTGACTTTTGAAATTTGCGGTTATAATATTAGATTCAGGCAGCAGCGAGGCGGATCTGCCCACTGCATTTTATTACGATTATAAAGGAGTGTTTGAATATGGCAGAGAAACATGGAAATCTTTCAATTAACAGCGATAATCTGTTCCCGATTATCAAAAAATGGTTATATTCCGATCACGACATCTTCTTCCGTGAGCTGATCAGTAACGGATGTGATGCGATCACAAAATTAAAAAAACTCGAAATGATGGGCGAATATACATTACCGTCTGACTACAAACCGGAGATCCACGTTGTTGTAAATCCGGAGGAAAAGACTTTAAAATTTATCGATAATGGTCTTGGTATGACCGCAGACGAGGTTGAGGAATACATCAACCAGATCGCATTTTCCGGCGCAACAGATTTCATTGAAAAATACAAAGACAAAGCAAACGACGATCAGATCATCGGTCACTTCGGACTTGGCTTCTATTCCGCATTCATGGTAGCTGATCAGGTAACGATCGATACATTATCCTACAAAGACGGCGCAACGGCTGTTCACTGGTCCTGCGACGGCGGTACTGAATTTGATATGGCTGATGGCACCAAAGAAGGCGTCGGTACAGAAATCACCCTTTTCTTAAACGAGGATTCCGTTGAATTTTCCAACGAGTACCGTGCAAGAGAAGTCATCGAAAAGTACTGCTCTTTCATGCCGACTCCGATCTTCCTTGAGAAGGCAAACGCTGAGACAGAATATGAGACGATCGACGCCGCTGATAAATTAGACACAGACACTGTCGTTGAGACGATCCATGAGGAGGCAAAAACAGAGGAGAAAGAAAACGAAAACGGCGAAAAAGAAGTCGTTGAAGTTTCTCCTGCAAAAGATAAATTAAAGATCGTAAAGCGTCCGGTTTCATTAAACGATACCAACCCTCTCTGGGCAAAGAGTCCGAACGAATGCACCGACGAAGAATACAAAGCATTTTACCGCAAAGTATTCTTAGACTACAAAGAACCGTTGTTCTGGATCCACTTAAATATGGACTATCCGTTTAATTTAAAAGGTATCCTGTACTTCCCGAAGATCAATACCGAGTATGATTCCATCGAGGGAACCATCAAACTTTACAACAACCAAGTATTTATCGCCGATAACATCAAGGAAGTCATTCCTGAATTCTTAATGCTCTTAAAAGGTGTGATCGACTGTCCGGATCTGCCGCTTAACGTATCCAGAAGTGCACTGCAGAACGATGGTTTTGTAAAGAAGATCTCCGAGTACATCACCAAGAAGTAGCTGACAAGCTGATCGGTATGTGCAAGACGGATAAAGAAAATTACGAGAAATACTGGGACGACATCAGCCCGTTCATCAAATTCGGCTGTCTGAAAGATACCAAATTCTGTGACAAGATGAACGATTACATCCTGTTCAAGAATCTGGATGACAAATATCTCACTCTTCCGGAACTCTTAGTCAAAGAGGAAGAAAAGAAAGACGAAAACAAAGATGAAGCTGAGGTATTAGATGCTGACGGCAATCCGATCAAAAAGGAAAGCACCGATGCAGCAGATGAGAATACTGAGAAAAAAGATGAGCGCAAGGTAATCTACTATGTAACTGACAAACTTCAGCAGGGTCAGTACATTAAGATGTTCAAAGAGCAGAACATGGACGCTGTCATCTTAGACCACAACATTGATACTTCCTTCATCTCACAGCTTGAGCAGCGCAATGAGCATTATAAATTCATGCGTATTGATGCAGATGTCACAGAATCCTTAAAGGACGAGACTTCCGCTGAGGACTTAAAGGCTGAGACAGATACCCTGACTGATGTGTTTAAAAAAGCTTTAAACAACGATAAACTGACTGTCAAAGTTGAAAAACTGAAAAACGCTGATATCGCATCTGTCATCACCCTTTCTGAGGAAGGCAGACGTATGCAGGATATGATGAAGATGTATGCAATGAACGGCATGGGCGGCATGGATCCGAACATGTTTGCTGCGGATCAGACCCTGACCTTAAACGCAAACAATGAACTTGTAAAATATATCTTTGAGCACAAAGATTCCGAGCATGTTCCGATGTTCTGTGAACAGCTTTACGATCTTGCAATGCTTTCCAACCAGCCGCTGTCTGTTGACGCTATGGCAAAATTTGTACAGCGCAGCAATCAGATCATGATGCTTTTAGCAAAATAATTTTTACAGAATACAAGCCCCTGCAAAACCTGTAGATACGAGTTTTGCAGGGGCTTTCTCATGCTGTTTTTTATCGTGTTTATACCTGAATTTCTATAAAAATATTATTTTGCTGCCGTATAGATTGCGATCATATCTTCCACATCCAGATGCTTTACTTTTCCAAGATTGCCTCTGACTGCCGCATTACACTTTTCTGCCAGTTCTTTTATCTGTTCTTCTGTCGGCGCAATGCCAAGTTCCGTTAATGATGTCGGCATATGGATTTCCCGGTAAAAATCCTCCATTGCAGCAATGCCTGCCTCTGCCGTCTTCTGTTCTGTCTCCTGCGGCTCCACACCCATAACGTGCTCTGCAAACTGCACAAATCGTTCAATACGCTCCCCGCAGACATAGCGTGCCCAGCTTCCCCAGATCGCGGCAAGCCCTGCTCCATGTGCCACATCAAACATTCCACCAAGCTCGTGTTCTAATTTGTGCGTTGCCCAGTCACCACCATCCGTTCCGCAGCCGGTCAGTCCATTATGGGAAAGACTTCCCGCCCACATGACTTCCGCGCGCGCATCATAATTTTCCGGCTCTTTTACAAGGATTTTTGCATTTCTGATCACCGTGCGCATCAGTGCTTCACCGATTCCATCCGTCAGTTCCATGTTTTCACCGTGGTTGAAATAGCGTTCCATCGTATGCATCAGGATATCCGTGCATCCGCATGCTGTCTGATATGGCGGAAGCGTCATCGTAAGCTCCGGATCTAAAACAGCAAACTTTAATCGGCTGTAATCGGTCGTGCATCCTCTCTTCATGCCGCCATCTTCCTTTGTTATTACGCAGGAACCGCTCATCTCACTTCCCGCCGCCGCGATCGTAAGCACTACACCGATCGGCAGACATGCAGTCGGTTTCCGTTTAAAATCAAAGAAATCCCACACGTCTCCTTCATTTGCAACACCATAGCCGATCGCCTTTGCGGAATCAATGACACTTCCGCCGCCGACGGCAAGGATGAAATCGACATTTTCTTTTTTACAGAGTGCGATTCCTTCATACACCAGAGAAAGTCTCGGGTTTGGAACGACACCGCCCAATTCGACGTAAGTGATCCCCTCTTTATCAAAGATCGCCTCGATCCTGTCTAACAGACCGGAGCGTCTGGCACTGCCGCTTCCATAATGGATGAGAACCTTTTTACAGTTCTGTTCTTTTATCAGGTTTCCAACTTTTTGTTCCGCACCTTTTCCGAAAACAACTTTTGTCGGTGCATAATAATTAAAATCGTTCATTTTGCTCCTCATTCCCACATGTAAAAGTTCTTATTTCCTCTTTTCATAACTACTTCTAGTTATATAAGCTATTATCGGTAAGAAAACGTATCTGCTTTAGTCTGAACAAGCTCGCAGGAAACCATCACCGGTTCTCTGCGGGCTTACACTCTCTTATCGTATCTTCTTATTATATATCTGTCTGACAAACTATCTACATTGAAATTTTATCAAGTATTCCGGTCAGATGTGCGATCGTCACCCCATAATTTGTCATCGGAACCTGCTGTTTTTTGGCACGGTCGATCCGCGACATCACATATTTGCGGTTAAACATGCATGCACCGCACTGGATGATCAGATCATAGCCGGATAAATCTTGTGGAAAATCCGTTCCACTCATGATGTCTACGGTAATGCTCTCTCCTGCGCGCTTTTTTAACATGCGCGGGATTTTGACTCTTCCGATATCTTCCTGCAGTGGCGCATGGCTGCAGCATTCTGCGATCAGAACATGCGATTCATTTGTCAGGGAATCTAACATTTTTGCACCTTCCACATAGTAAGGAAGATCTCCTTTATACGCAGCAAACAAAACAGAAAATGAGGTCAGCATGCTCTCTTTCGGCTTGTGCTCATACACATAGCCGAATACCTGTGAGTCTGTGATGATCAGTTTCGGCGGTTCTTTTAAGGCTGCAAGTGCCGGCAATAGTTTATCCGTTGTCACACTCATGACCAGGCACTTTTTATCCAAAAGTTCCCGTAATGTCTGCACCTGCGGCAGGATCAGACGTCCTTTCGGCGCCTGGATATCCTGCGGCATGACCAGTAAGACGAAATCTTCTTCTGTGACGAGATCTCCCGTGATCAGCCTATCTCCATAATTTTCCGGCACAAGGCGGGCGAGTTCTTCCCTGACTGCGTCGATCCCTGCCCCCGTTTTGGCACTGACTGTGAGCGCCTGTTTTCCTGTTTTTTCTTTGATATAAGAAGCAAGTTCGTCCGTATGCGGATCAATATCTGCTTTCCCGACGAGGAACAAAACAGGCGTATTTTTTTCTTTCAGAAACTGATACCACTTTAATTCTTCTGTGAGATCCGGTAAGTTCTCCTGATTTTTCTCGGACGACTGTTGTAATTTTTCTTTTGCATCTTTCGTTTCTGAAGCATCCTCTCTGCAGGCATCCGCGCCAGATACCACGATCACAGCGATATCCGCCTTTTCCGCTGCCAGTTTCGTTTTCTCCACACGGCGTTCCCCAAGCTCAGTCTCATCATCAAATCCCGCTGTGTCAATAATCACACAGGGACCAAGCGGACTGATCTCCATCGGCTTATAGACCGGGTCCGTCGTCGTTCCGGCAACATCTGCAACAATGGAGACTTCCTGATGTGTGAAGGCGTTGATAAAAGAAGATTTCCCGCTGTTTGTTTTCCCAAACACACCAATATGCAGACGGTTGCTGCCCGGTGTATCATTTAGTGTTCCTGCCATAGTACTCCTTTCGGACAATCTACCCGGCAGCACGGATTTTCCCGCTCTGCTTTCTGTTTGTCCATTTAAGATATGCATCCCGTTTTTCTTCTCTTAAAATCTGAAATCACGTTTTCCCTCTGCGATATCGTGGATGTGCTCGTATGCAGTCTGTTTTACTTTCGGATTCGGAATTTTTTCAAGTTCTCTGTCGATCAGCTCCATACCAAGACGTTTTGTCTCTTCGCTTGCATAATCTTCCAGATATTCTTTTAATGTCATCAGCGCATTCGGGTGACAGCAGTTTAAGATCTGCATGTTTTTACAAAGTGCCATAAAACGGTCACCGGTTCTTCCCTCGCGGTAACATGCAGTACAGAAACTTGGGATATACCCCAGTTTGATCAGCCAGTTCACAACTTCATCTAAGGTTCTCTGGTCGCTGACATCAAACTGCTCGCTGGTCACTTCTCCTTCTTTTTCCGGCTCTGCGTAGCCGCCGACGCTTGTTTTTGATGCACCGCTGATCTGGGAAACGCCAAGCGGAAGGACTTTGTTTCTCACTTCCTGGCTCTCTCTTGTTGAGATGATCATTCCGGTATATGGCACGGAAACACGGATCAGAGCACAGATCTTTGCAAATGTGTCGTCAGAGATGCCATTGTCAAATGCAGACGGATCAATGTCATCTGCATGCTTGATTCGCGGTACACTGATAGTATGCGGTCCGACTCCATGTACTGCCTCTAAGTGTTCTGCGTGCATCAAAAGTCCTGCAAACTCATAACGGTAAAGGTCAAGTCCAAACAATACGCCAAGTCCTACATCATCAATTCCGCCCTCCATTGCACGGTCCATCGCCTCTGTGTGATATGCGTAATCGTGTTTCGGTCCGGTCGGATGCAGCTTTTCATAGCTTTCTTTATGGTAAGTCTCCTGAAACAGGATATAAGTTCCGATTCCAGCTTCTTTTAATTTGCGGTAATTTTCCACGGTCGTTGCAGCAATATTGACATTGACACGGCGGATCGCACCGTTTTTATGTTTGATGCTGTAGATGGTCTTGATGCACTCTAAGATATATTCGATCGGGTTGTTGACCGGATCTTCGCCCGCCTCAATGGCAAGACGTTTATGTCCCATATCCTGCAATGCAGTAACTTCTTTTACGATGTCTTCCTGCGTCAGTTTCTTTCTTGCAATGTGTTTGTTTTTCAGATGATACGGACAGTATACACAGCCGTTCACGCAGTAGTTTGACAAATAAAGCGGTGCAAACAATACGATACGGTTTCCGTAAAAATCTTTTTTGATCTGCTCTGCAAGTGCATAAACTTCCTGGATTTTTTCAGGAATCTCACATGCTAAGAGGACAGATGCCTCCCTATGATTTAAGCCCTTTCTTAATTTTGCCTTCTCGATGATCTCATCGATCAGTGCACATTGTCCTTGTTGGCATCTGCATAGGCAAGTGTCTCTCTGATCTCCTCATCTGAAATAAACTCTTCTGCTTTTAATGATTTTGCGCTATACATACATTCTTCCTTTCTTTCCGGTCAGTTTGCGCCCGCTTGCTTTCCGGTTAGTGTATTTTTATATGGACGACAGACTGCTCTTTTTGCAGAACTGTCGTATAAAACCAGTAGATCCGCCTTAAGTCTGCTGGCTTTTTGTCAATTTGTGATTTCTGAAGTTATCTTATGTCCGCCCGTTCTGTCTCACAGATGGCTGATACTTTCCATTCTGCTTCCTTATGGCTGAAAATCGCCCCTGTTTACGGCTACCTGATAGCCAATGCTTTCCATTCGTTTCTGCATGCAGAAGCGGCACTCTGCTGCCTCGTCACCGGTGCAGATCTTATTATCATATAATTTATATTTCTCCCGCACGGCAACCGGTGATAAATTCGGCATGACGACATTTGCTCCCGCTAAAATTCCAAGCTCCTGCCTTGGGATGAATCGTTCCAAGCGCTGTGGTCGCCGGGAGAAGTACATGCGGATGGATCAGTCTGATAATGGAAAGCAGCCGCAGTGTCATCTCCATAGTGCCCGCTGTCTCAGTACCAAACGGCGTATCTTTCTGCGGGATAAACGGACCAATACCGACCATCTGCGGTTTCAATCTACGGATAAACTGCAGATCTTCCCACAGGGTATCTACGGTCTGATAAGGCGAACCTACCATAAATCCGCATCCGGTCTGATATCCGATTTCTTTTAAATCTCTAAGACAGCGCATCCGGTTCTGATAGGACATCTCTGCCGGGTGCAGTTTCTTATAATGTGCCTCATCTGCCGTCTCGTGGCGCAGCAGATACCGGTCTGCCCCCGCATCAAAATATGCCTGATAGCTCTCTCTTGATTTTTCTCCGATAGAAAGTGTCACCGCACAATCAGGATATTCTGCCTTGATCTTTGAAACGATCTGACAGATCTTTTCATCGGTATAAAATCCATCCTCCCCACCCTGCAGTACAAAGGTGCAAAATCCCAGCTCATATCCGATTTTACAGCAGGAAAGAATCTCTTCTTCCGTCAGCCGGTATCGGTCTGCGTGGCAGTTACTTCTGCGGATTCCACAGTAAAGGCAGTCATTTTTGCAGTAATTTGTGAACTCAATCAGTCCGCGGATGTAGACATTTTTTCCATAGATGCGGTCACCTGTGTTCCGCGCACGCTGTTTTAAATCCTGTATCATCGCATCGTCCTCTGTGGCAAGAAGAAATGCAAGCTGTTCTTTTGTGATATCTGCTGTCTTTTCTATTGTCTCTGGCAGATTTTTAAAATTCTGCGCTGACATGCCATAGTTTTTCTGTTTGTTTTTGTCTGGTGTTCTCTGGTTTTGTAACATAAATTTATCCCTGTCCGATCATAATGGTCTTTCTGCTAGTGAGATTGGGCATCCGACATATATTTCTTTTGATTTTGCCCAATGTGTATATTTTCAATTCATATCCACGCCAGCTTATGCCATGCCAACATTCGAATACACCGTCTTTGCCGTGATTCCATCAAGTCTGCCGATTTTCCCGGAAAGTGCATTGATAACATCCTGCGGCGCATCGATTGCAACGCTGATGATATGCACATTCCGCTCACGGTATGGCAGACCCATCCGTCCGATAATATACGAGCCGTATTCATGCAAAAGTTTATTTAATTCCGGCGTGGAATCCATATTTTCAACGATGATCCCGATCAAAGCTACTCTTGTATCCATTCGTTTCCTCCCTGATTATCAAATTTATATAATTTTCATACACGAATCTATGATACAGATTTTGGAATAAAAAAAACTGTACCCCTAATTTCAGGTACAGCCTAATAAGAGTCGCATTGCGCCTCTTACATTTTCCATTTATGCCATACCTTTCATCTCAAGTGATTCTTTTGATGTCAGCGTCTTTTCTTTTTCTAATAAACAATCTTGTGCAAAAAGGACTTTACATGTGCTCTTTGCAAAGATTTACAATCTCAATTTAGATGCATTTTACGGGCAAATTTCTTATTATAACAATACCCTCTGCATACACAAAAATTATACAGCAAAATTTTTTGCCTATATAAGTATTATGTATACAAAGGGTATCATGATTTTTTAGGAATTGCAATTATGTTTCGATTCTGTACGATATAAATACAAAAATGTGTTACTGTTCACACATACTGTGTGAGCAGTAACGATTACAGCCCATTTTAAATGCATCTTCGATGCATGGGGCTGTAATCTGGCATGATATAGTCTTTGGCGCACAGCTTGACAGCAAGTGTCAAGC
>ENA-OQCN01000387-OQCN01000387.1-human-gut-metagenome-genome-assembly--contig:-NODE-387-length-23630-cov-5.385610_pt1 | contig 23630 bp, 30 predicted proteins | sample MGYA00242497_ERZ504576 | MGnify/ENA primary metagenome ERZ504576 (study PRJEB26092, sample SAMD00036296) | human gut metagenome | host: Homo sapiens | study: EMG produced TPA metagenomics assembly of... | reverse complement strand
CAAAGGTTGGAATTGGAGATGCAAAAAATCTGTATGAGTACTGGGGAGAATTGTTATACCGCTCAGTAATTGATGACAGCAGGATTATCATTAATCTTGCATCAAAAGAATACTCAAAATGTATAGAAAAGTATCTGACACCACAGGACAGATATATTACGATTGTATTTTGTGAGTTATCCGGAGATAAATTGGTAACAAAAGGTACCTATGCCAAGATGGCTCGTGGTGAAATGGTCAGATTCATAGCGGAAAATAATATTGAAAATCCGGTGGAGATTCAGAAATTTGACAGACTCGGATATTCGTTTAGGTCTGATTTATCTTCAGATTCAGAATATGTATTTGAACGCAAAATAAAATAGTTATTCAGGTAAAAGATGCTCAGTTTGGCAGTTTTTATAATAATGAGAATTATTACTATTTTTATTAGCAACAGGATAATAGTGGTATATAATCCTTATTAAGAACTAATCCTAATAAGGAGGACGAATGACAAGTAGGAGAAATACCATTCAAAAAGATCTCGTAAGAAATACCGTATACGAAATGAGAAGACACGTTACGGCAAATGAAGTGTATGAATTTATAAAAGAAGCATATCCAACAATTGGAAAAGGAACTGTATATAGAAATCTTGATATATTGGTAGAGGAAGGTGCATTAAGAAAGGTTGAAGTTCCGAATGGACCGAACCGGTTTGATTTTACATTGAAAAATCATTACCATGTAAGATGTATAAAGTGCGGTGAAATTTTTGATGTGGATATGGATCAAATACCGGATTTACTGGAAAGAATTCATAACACTCATGGAATTGAATTTGTGGATTATGATATTTCATTTAAAGGCATTTGCCCGAAATGCAGGGAGAAGGTAAAGGAGGAACAGCATGGATAGGAAAGCAATGTATAAGTTGAGTTATGGACTGTTTATATTGACCGCTAAAGAAGCAGAAAAAGATAACGGATGCATCATTAATACAGCCATTCAGGCAGCTTCGGAACCAAACCAGTTAAGTATCTGTGTAAATAAGGCAAATTATACGCATGATATGATTCAAAGAACCGGAAAATTTACTGTATCAGTCTTAAGTCAGAAGGCACAATTTGAATTGTTTAAACATTTTGGCTTCCAATCAGGAAGAGATACCAATAAGTTTGAAGCCTTTGAGCAGTGTGCCAGGGGCACAAATGGTATTTATTATATTACAGAAGGTACAAATGCATACATTTCTGTGACAGTTACTAAAACAGAGGACTTGGGTTCACATACGATGTTTATCGGTGAGATAACCGATATGGAAGTTTTAAGCAATGTTCCTTCAGTAACATATGATTATTATCAGAATAATATTAAGCCTAAGCCACAGGAGGTTGGAAAAACAGAGGACAGTCAGACAATATGGCGTTGCAGAATTTGCGGATATGAATATGTAGGCGAGGAATTACCAGATGACTTTATATGTCCTTTGTGCAAGCACCCGGCATCAGATTTTGAAAAAGTAGTAAAGAAAACGGAGGTAAAAGAGATGGCAGCAAACAAATATGCAGGAACACAGACAGAGAAGAATTTACAGGAGGCATTTGCAGGGGAATCACAGGCAAGAAATAAGTATACCTATTTTGCTTCTGTAGCGAAAAAGGAAGGTTAGTATAGAAGGTATGATGGTATGAAGATATTAGTAATTCCTGATGTTCATCTTAAACCGCAGATGTTTAAACAGGCTACAGCTCTTATGCATCAGGGAATTGCTGATCGAGCGGTATGTCTGATGGACATCCCTGATGATTGGGACAAGCAATATAATGTCGGACTTTATGAAGAAACTTATGATGAGGCTATTCGGTTTGCAAAAGCATTTCCGGAAACAGCCTGGTGCTACGGGAATCACGATTTGAGTTATCTGTGGCATTGTCTGGAGAGCGGTTATAGCTCCATGGCTTCAATGACAGTGCAAAGAAAGTTGTTGGATTTGCGAGAGGCTGTTCCAGAAGATAATCCCATTAAATATGTTCAGAGAATAGACAATGTTCTCTTTTCTCATGGAGGCGTACTGAATTTCTTTGTAGAGGAATATGTTCCGCGAGCAAAATATAATGATGTGGATGCTGTGCTAGAGACGATTAATCAGCTCGGAAGAATCGAGATGTGGAATGATGCATCGCCGATCTGGCTGAGACCACAGCATTCAAAAATGAGATTATATAAGCCACGTAAGTTGTTGCAGGTTGTAGGTCATACACCTATGGATGCAATTACGAAAGAGGGAAATCTGATTAGCACGGATGTGTTTTCAACTTACAGAGATGGAAAGCCGATTGGAACAGAGGAGTTCCTCTTGCTCGATACAGTGACATGGGAATACTGCGGAATTAAGATGTAGAATCCGATACGTAATTGGATGCATATTATAACAGACATTATTACGATGATGTCCGGGGAACGAGTGAAAGTAAAAACGAAATCGTATCAGAATGATATGGTGACATTTAAAAATAAAGATGACGTTTTAACTGCACTGATTCACTTAGGCTATCTGGCATACGATCGAAGAGAACAGATGGCGTACATTCCAAATGAAGAAGTCCGCAGCGAGTTCACGGATGCGGTAAAAGAACATCAGTGTATCATTGAGAAGTATGAAAAATAAAAAGGAGTATGAAAAAATGTATTACGTACCAGACGGAACCAAAACATGTGGTTATTATGAATGCAAGAAATGCGGCAACCGCTTTTTATCCCTTCAGACGATGGAAAAAATCCCATGCCCGGACTGCGAGGCGGAGGTGGATTATGAAATCGGACCTGGCGAATCTTTGGAGGATGTGCTGGATACCGCAGTGCTGCTGCAAAGAATTGAGGGCGAAGAGGAAGTGGAAAAGATGGATGCACTCTTAAGTCTTGCGATTACCGGCGGAGATTTTGACTGGATCTGACATAACAGAGCTTTTTTCAAACACGCTCCAGACAGGTAGCGGATATTTGATGAATGCCAAGTCTGGCGTTCGCTCTGAATTTTCACAGAATTTTACCGGAGTTTTTCCGCGATTTTAAAAGAAAACAAAGAAATTTCAAAGGTTCATGAGAAAAATGTTCAGAAACAACCGAAAAAATATCGGTGAAATTGTGTAAAATTGACAGAACCGATGCAAAAGACCGGAAATCATCGAAAAATTTAAGGATTGACAAAAAGCGGGAATTCCGCTAGAATGTGCCTATGTTGAAAAACAGCAGAGAAAAAGAATAGAGTAAAGATAACGCAACGGAGCGGTTCTGGGAATAGAATCGCTCCGTTTGTAATTTTCTCCCTTTCTCCAAGGTTTTATTTCTCCCAAAAAACACTCTCAGAAAACCGGAAAACGCTCTGTCTGTTTTTCAAGATAAACTCCATATAAGTAATGGATTCGCGAAGGCGCGGTACGAAGGGAAAGCTTCGTGCCGCGTTTTTCAATCCAAAGGAGAAACGTCAGTAAAGAGTTCGCAACGGGGCGATCTGGAAGGAAGACTTCCAGGTCGCCTTTTGATTTTACCGGAAAGGAGAAGTCCGATGGAAAACACAAACGTCTTATTTGACCGAAAGCGTCTGGTCCGGCTGATCGTTCCCTTGATTGTGGAACAGGTGCTGGCCGTTACCGTCGGTATGGCAGATATGGTGATGGTATCCGGGGCCGGTGAAACGGCTGTTTCCGGAATCTCACTTGTCAATACGATCTGTGTACTGCTGATCGTGATTTTCACATCGATGGCAAGCGGCGGTTCCGTTGTCGGAGCACAGTTCCTCGGAAGCGGGGATAAGAAACAGCGTGTCACGCAGCCGAACAGCTCGTGATGATCTGCGGACTGATTGCACTTGTTATCTGCGGCATTTCCTTTTTCGGAAACCGTTGGATTCTCCGGGTAGTCTACGGATCGGTGGAAGAGCAGGTTATGGCCTACGCGGTGGAATACTTCTTCATTACATCGCTTTCGTTTCCGTTTCTTGGAATCTACAATGCGGGGGCGGCGCTTTTCCGGGTTATGGGAAACTCAAATATTTCAATGGTTACTTCCATCGTGATGAATGCGCTGAATATCATCGGAAATGCCGTTTTTGTTTTCGGCTTTGACATGGGAGTTGCAGGCGTGGCACTTTCCACTCTGATTTCCAGAGCATTTGCCAGTGTTGTGATTCTTGTACTGCTGCATCAGGAAAAATACGAGATCCACTGTACGAAATGGTTCCTGGTCGAATGGGACAAGGAGATGCTGAAAAAGATCTTTTCCATCGGTGTTCCGCAGGCGTTGGAAAACAGTATGTTCCAGATCGGAAAGCTGTTGACCCAGAGCATGATTGCCGGATTTGGAACAGCATCGATTGCAGCAAATGCCTGTGCAATGACCGTGGAACAGCTCGCTTTTATGCCGGGATCGGCGATGGGACTTGCCATGACAACCGTGGTTGGCCAGTGTGTCGGAGCGGGAGATTATAAGCAGGCGAGAAGCTATACAAAGAAGCTGATCACAGGAGCCTACGCATTCCTTTGGATTCTGAATATCCTGCTTCTGGCAGCAGCACACTGTTCGCCGGAGCATATAACCTTTCCGATGGCGCTTACCGGATGGCAGTGATCGTGATCCGATACCACAGCATCTGCTGTATGATGATCTGGCCGCTGGCCTTTACCCTTCCAAACACGATGCGTTCTGCCGGCGATGCCAAGTTTACGATGACGGTCAGCATCCTGTCCATGTGGTTCGTTCGAATTGCACTGGCGTATCTGATCGGTGTTTCCCTCCATGTGGGACTCCTTGGTGTCTGGATTGCACAGACCCTCGACTGGGTAGTCCGTGCAGGATTTTACATTGTCCGGTATCTCGGTCATAAATGGGAAAATAAATCCGTTGTAAGGCAACAGGAAAAGGAAATTCTTACAGAATAAAAACCGAAGAATCAACTTGTCGGCATACTGGAAATCCATCTTGAAACCGGAACATAAAAAGACAGAAGTACAACAGGAGGCGAGGCGTATGAAAGAAGAAAACTATGAGGTAGTCGTTTTTCAGGGAGACCCGGGAACCATCGATCTGACGTACGAAGAAATAGAAGCAGAGTGGAACAAAATGCTGCAGACCGTACCACAGATCGGAAAGTTCCGTATCATCCATCAGGAGAAAAAGAGGTACACCTTCGAAGATTACAGCAGTCAGATCGGGAACGCCGACGCAGCACTTGGTATCTGGGTCCACAAAGGAGTGATCAACGAAAAGCTCTTTGAAGCGCATCCGAATCTGAAATATATCGCAACGCTGGGACATGGATTTGAAGACTTCGATGTGGAAATGACAAGACGCAGGGGCGTGACCATAACGAATACGATTTACGGCGATGTCACCATTGCCCAGTATGCGATGGCACTGCTCATGAACATCTGTCATAACGTGACGGTACAGAGCAATTACACCAAAACAGGGTACTGGAAAGAAAAAGAAACGAATCCGCAGGCAAGCTACAATCAACTGTTCGTGCCGCAGATTGAGCTCTACCAGAAAACGATGGGAATCATCGGACTTGGCGCAATCGGCCTTTGGACGGCAAGAATGGCAAAGGGCTTTGGCATGAAGGTCATCGCAAACAGCCGTCACAAAAAGACGGGGCCGCAGTATGACGGCATCGAGCAGGTCAGCATGGAAGAAATCTTCGAACGGTCGGATGCAATCTCGATCCACTGTCCACATACAAAGGAAACGGAAAATCTGCTGAACCGTGAAGCGTTTGCCAAAATGAAGGACGGTGTCATCATTATCAACACCGCGCGGGGAATCATCATCGATGAGGAGGCGCTTCTTGAGGCGCTGGAATCGAGAAAGGTTTATATGGCAGGACTCGATGTTGTTGCAAACGAGCCGCCGCAGTATCAGATTCCGCTGATGCAGTCGCCGTACACCTTTATTACTTCCCATATCGCCTGGCAGCCGAAGGCAGCAAGACTCCGCGCAGTAGATCTGGCGGTGAAAAACTTCCGGTCTTACCTGGAGGGAATGCCGACGAGTGTGATTAATTAAAAACAGCGGATTGTGAAAACAGCTGCAAAAAAACGACTGTAAAAACAACTGTAAAAACAGCAGAGCTGCGGAACAGTCCAGGCATGAAAGAAGAGGTTAGAAAATCTGTCAGAAAACAGATTTCTATATAGAAGCAGCAGAGCCGGTAAATGAATGGAAGAGAAAACCGGGAAGGCGGATAAAAAAGAAATCCGCAGCCGGAAAAATCAGAAGCTGTACAGGAGCCGGTTCGGAAAGGGAGGGAAAATCATGAAAAAGCTGGAAATTGTAATTCGTCCGGAGAGCCTCGAAAACCTGGAGCTACTCCTCGAGGAGCAGAAGGCAAATGGTATGATGATCACAAATATCCTTGGATATGGAAATCAGAAGGGATATCGTCAGATGTACCGCGGAGCGGAAATCGTGGCCAAAATGCTTCCGAAAGTTAAAGTGGAAACCGTTGTGGAGGATGACAAGGTTCCGAAAATCGTTGATTTTGTTGTGAAAAACCTGTCAACCGGAAACTACGGCGATGGAAAAATTTTCGTTTACGATGTTGAAGATGCAGTGCGGATCCGAACGGGCGAGCACGGCGAACAGGCACTTTAAAAAATCTGAAAGCTACCGTTTCAGAGATGACCGTTTCAGAAGATCTGCAGACGGGAACAGGTAAGATGGGAATGAGGAGGAACTTATTATGGAAAACACACAGGTATTACTCAATATCGTATGGACCATGGTCGGAGCCTTTCTGGTGTATTTTATGCAGGCCGGATTTGCATGGTGGAGACAGGATTTACAAGAGCGAAAAACTCTGGAAACATTCTGATGAAGAATATGATGGATTTCGTGCTCGGCTCTATTTTCTTCTTTATCATTGGATTTGCGCTGATGTTCGGAGGAAGCAATGCCTTTATCGGAACAGCAGGTTTCTTTCATCCGAAATCGCTGGCAGATGCAGACGGCATGTTCAACGGACTGCCGATCGGCGTATTCATGATTTTCCAGACCGTGTTCTGTGCAACATCGGCAACGATTGTATCAGGAGCTATGGCAGAGAGAACCAAATTTATCTCTTATCTGATTTACTCCGCAGCGATCAGCGTTTTCATTTATCCGATCACCGGACACTGGATCTGGGGAGGCGGCTGGTTAAGCCAGATCGGGTTCCATGATTTTGCAGGATCTACCGCAGTTCATATGGTCGGCGGTCTGTGTGCCCTTGCCGGTGCAAAAATGGTCGGACCTCGTATCGGAAAATACACAAAAGAGGGAAAACCGGTTGCTATTCCTGGTCATAACCTTCCGCTTGGAGCACTTGGTGTCTTTATCCTCTGGTTCTGCTGGTTCGGATTTAACTGTGGATCTACCACAGCAGCAACCTATAATCTTGGCGACATTGCCATGACTACAAACCTTGCGGCAGCAGCAGCAACACTTGTTACCCTGATTGTTACCTGGGTACGTTATGGAAAACCGGATATCAGTATGACAATGAACGGCGCACTGGCCGGACTGGTAGCTATTACAGCAAGCTGTGATGTAGTCAATGATTACGAGGCACTGTTCATTGGAGCAGTTGCAGGTGTTGTCGTTGTATTCGCAGTTGAATTCTTTGATAAAGTCGTAAAAATCGATGACCCGGTTGGTGCAATCAGTGTACACGGTGTCTGTGGAGCACTCGGAACCTTATTCACCGGTATTTTCGGCGAGGGATGCAGCTTTATCACCCAGATGATCGGTTTTGTAGCAGTTGCAGCATATACCCTGATCCTGGCGTTCATTCTGTTCTTCGTCCTGAAAAAGACCATCGGACTTCGCGTAACCGAGAAGGAAGAGATCGACGGATTGGATATGCACGAGCACGGATGCAGCGCTTATGCAAACTTCCACTTCCATAATGATAAATAAAAAAGGATCAATAAAAAAGGTGGTGCGGATATGAAAAAGCTGACAGTTATTGTCAAACCCGCGAACCGGGAGGATGTCATCGACATCATGGAATCGTGTGCCGTGTACGGCGTGATGGAAACGGATATCACCGGATATGGAACCAGAAGGGTTACCGGGTGATGTACCGTGGAACCATGAGCGGACCGAATGTACTGATGAAATGCAAATTCGAGACCGTCGGTGACGATAAGACAATTGAAGTATTAAAAGGCTTTCTGGAAAAGAAGCTGTGTACCGGAAATATCGGAGACGGAAAGATTTTTGTCGAGAAAGTGGCAGACGTCATCCGGGTTCGTACCGGCCAGCGCGGCGAGGAAGCATTATAAAAACAAAAGACAGTAAAAAGGTGCAAAGAGGCAGCCAGAGCAGATCGTTCGGCTGCCTCTTCTGAGCTAAAAAAGCCGGAACGGGAGGAATGCTGCATGGTAAGATACATCATAAAACGTTTATTCATCGGAGTGGTGACGATCTGGGCACTGATCACCATTACCTTTTTCCTGATTCGGATTATGCCGGGCAGCCCGTTCGAGGCGGATAATCTTTCCCAGAGCGCGATTGAACAGCTCGAATCGACCTACGGACTGGATGAACCCATGTGGAAACAGTATATTCTTTACATGGAAAATCTGATGCACGGAGATCTCTGCATTTCTTATAAAAAGAACGTTTCTGTTAATACACTGATCGCAAGAGGATTTCCGTACACGCTAAGCATCGGACTTCTCTCTATCGCGGTATCCGCTTTCGTCGGTATTCTGATGGGTATCTGGATGGCGACGAGCAAGCGGCTGGCAGTGAAAAACACCTTGCTTGGAATTGCGACGCTGGGAGTCAGTATCCCGGGATTCGTCACAGCGATCCTGCTGATGATGATTTTCGGTGTCTGGTGGCCGGTACTCCCGATCGTCGGTCTTGGTTCTCCGGCCAACTACATTCTTCCGGTGGCAGCACAGTCATTCGGACAGATCGCTTCGATTGCCAGACTGACCAAGAGTACGTATTCCGAGGCGATCCAGATGGATTACGTAACGATGGCAAGAGCGAAGGGACTTAGCAATCTGTACATCACCGCGCGTCACGTCCTTAAAAATGCACTGATCCCGGTTGTCACCTATTTCGGACCAGCCATCGCATTTCTGATCACAGGAAGCTTTGTTGTAGAATCTATTTTTTCCATTCCCGGAATCGGACGTGAATTTACGAATGCGATCACGAACCGTGATTACACCGTAGTCCTTGGCTTCAGTGTTTTCATCGGTGTGATTATCACCGTTGCCAATCTGGCAGTGGATATCATTTGTTCCCTCATTGACCCGAGAATCAAACTGACAAACTAGGAGGTGACTGTTATGGACTGGTTTTCACCGATTGATCCATCCAAAAAGAACAGCGAGTTTATTGCCGTGAAGAGCAAAAGCTTCTGGAAAGCGGCATGGGGAAGATTTAAGAAAAATCCAATGGCAGTTCTCGGACTGGTCGTCATCCTCCTTCTGGCGGTGGTTTCCATTTTCGGGCCGATGATCAGCCCCTATGCATACGATGCACAGGATGCAGCCAATCAGTACGCAGGCTTTTCGGCACAGCATATTTTCGGAACCGACAAATTCGGCCGTGATGTATTTACAAGACTCTGCTACGGAGCCGTATCAGCCTGGCGATCGGTTTCGGAGCAGCTGTCATCAACACCGTTCTCGGTGTGGTGATCGGTGGACTGTGCGGCTACATTGGTGGAAAATTTGATAACTTTGTGATGCGTATTGTGGATATCATCTACGCGATGCCTTCTATGATCTACGTTATCCTGATCATGATGGTTCTCGGATCGAATGTACGAAGCATTCTGATCGGTATCTGCATTCCGGGCTGGATCGGCATGGCTCGTCAGGTAAGAGGCCAGCTGATCGCCTTAAAGGAGCAGGAATTTTCCATGGCAGCACTCGTCATCGGAGCAAGTGATGCGAGAATTCTCTTCCGTCACCTTTTGATCAATGCCATCGGACCGATCATTGTACAGATTACCTTCCTTGTTCCGAATGCCATTTTTACCGAAGCCTTCTTAAGCTTCATCGGAATCGGCATTTCCGCTCCGATGGCAAGCTGGGGTTCCATGGCACAGGATGCCCGTCAGGTGCTTACCATGCACCCGGGACAGCTGCTTTTGCCGACCATCTGCATCTGTATCACCATTTTCTCCCTGAACTTCCTCGGCGAGGGAATCGGCGATGCTTTAATCCAAAGAAAACCAGGGGGTAAAGCGTATGAGTTTACTCGAAATCAGCCATCTCACAACAAAATTTGAAACGCAGCAGGGAACCGTCAGCGCAGTCCGCGATGTTTCCTACCATCTGGAAGAGGGCGAGGTACTTGGTATTGTCGGCGAGTCCGGTTCCGGAAAAATTGTCGGCATGATTTTCCAGGATCCGATGACATTTCTGAATCCGATCCTGAAAATCGGAATTCAGATGACAGAGGGAATTCGAAAGCATCAGAATTGCTCCAAAAAAGAGGCGGAAGCGAAAGCCATTGAGCTGATGCGGCAGGTTGGAATTCCAAGTCCGGAAAAACGGCTCGATCAGTATCCGTTCGAATTTTCCGGCGGTATGAGGCAGAGAATCATCATTGCGACGGCTCTGGCGTGTGACCCGAAGCTGATTATCGCAGATGAGCCGACAACCGCACTGGATGTGACCGTACAGGCACAGATTCTGGAGCTTTTGAAAAAGCTGACGAAGGAAAAAGGAACCTCCGTTATTATGATTACCCACGACCTCGGCGTTGTCGCTTCTATGTGCGACCGGATTGCCATTATGTACGCCGGACAGATCGTAGAAGAGGGAACCGTCGATGAGATTTTCTACGAACCGCATCATCCGTACACGAAAGGTCTTCTGAACAGTATCAACAATTCGGCAAAGGATAACGACGAACCGCTCGTTCCGATTCCGGGAACACCGCCGGACCTCTTAAAGCTTCCGAAGGGCTGCGCATTTATGAGCCGCTGTCCTTACACTATGAAGATCTGTGAGGTACAGGCCTCTCCGGTGACAACCTACAGCGAGACGCACTGCTGCAGATGCTGGCTGGAATGTATGGATGAAACAAAAATCACAGTTTCCAGGGAGGAGGTAAGCTGCCAATGAGTGAAAATGTACTGGAAGTAAAAAACCTGTGTAAATACTTTGATGTGAACAGAGGAATGAAGGGAGCACAGAAGGTCATCGCCGTAGATGGTATTTCCTTCGAGGTAAAAAAAGGGGAAACCTTCGGACTGGTCGGAGAATCCGGCTGTGGAAAAGTACACTGGGCCGCACGATTTTACGGATCTATGAGCCGACAAAGGGCGAAATCGTTTTTGAGGGAGAAGATATCTCCAGGCTTTCCCGGAAAAAGATGCTTCCCTACCGGCAGAAGCTGCAGATGATCTTCCAGGATCCGTATGCATCCTTAAATCCCCGTTTTACCGTCGGTGAGATTATTGAGGAGCCGATGGTGATTCATCACATGTACGATGAAAAAAAGCGAAAAGAACGCGTGCAGGAGCTGCTGGAAACGGTTGGATTAAAACCGGACCACATCCGGAGATATCCGCATGAATTTTCCGGCGGCCAGAGACAGCGAATCGGAATTGCGAGAACGCTGGCACTTGAACCAGACTTTATCGTCTGTGACGAACCGATTTCGGCGCTCGACGTTTCCATCCAGGCACAGGTCATCAACCTTTTGGAGGATATTCAGAAAAAAGAGGTCATCAGCTATCTCTTTATCGCACACGATCTTGGCATGGTAAAGCATATCAGCCACCGGATCGGTGTCATGTATCTGGGACACATGGTAGAGATCGGAGAATCCAATGATGTTTACCGCCGTCCGCTTCACCCATATTCGAAGGCACTGCTTTCCGCAGAGCCGATCCCGGACCCGAAGACCGCAAGAAGCAGAAAACGAATCCTGCTGGAAGGCGAAATCCCAAGTCCGATCCATCCGCCGAAAGGATGCCCGTTCCACACGAGGTGCCCCTAGCTATGGAAGAATGCAGCCAGGCCCGCCCGGCAACGTATGATATTGAGGGCAGGAAAGTGGCTTGCTTCTTATATTCCCCGCGGTATTTGAGACAGAGGGAGGGTCTGGCAATCGAACCGCTGCTGGCCGGAGCAAAATAGAACCATTCCGGTGCGGCAGGTTTGGGAACAGAGGTTCCGGGGACCGGAGCTGTGTTTCAAACAAGCATCAGCAGCAAAAGGAGGAGAACATTATGAGAAAATTATGGAAAGCAACAGCGACACTGGCAGCGGCTGTTCTTCTGGCAGGATCCCTTGCCGGATGCGGAAGCAGCGGAGGAAGCAGCAGCTCTTCCGGAGGAGGCAAAAGCGGCAGTACTTCCGATATGATTGTGACAACGATGTATACCGAGGCCGGAAGCCTGGACAGTGCAGGAGAGAGCGGTTTATGGTGGTGGTCCTACGATGATGTGTGTATGGCGCCGATCATGGAAATGAAAGAGGACGGTTCCTGGGATTACATTCTGGCAGAAAGCGTTGATGTCAATGAGGATATGACACAGTACACCGTACACCTCCGCAGCGATGCAAAATGGAGCAACGGAGACGATGTGACAAGTGCCGATTTCAAAAATACCATTGTCCGCGCACTGGATCCGAACTGCAAGAGTGGTTATTCCTCAATGCTTTACCCGATTGCGGGAGCTGAGGAAATGTACAACGGAACCGGCGATGAGAGCGGTCTTGGCGTAGACACCAGCGATGACAAGACCATCGTGTTCAACTTAAAGGAGCCGTGCGCTTACTTCGAACAGCTCTTTGTACTTCCGGTTTATATGCCGACGCATCGTGAGCTTCAGACTGAGACCAACGGCGACTGGGCAATGGGAAATGACATGGATGCGCTGGTAAGCTGCGGACCGTACTACCTCGCAGAGTATGTACCGAATCAGTACAGCGTTTATAAGAAAAATGAAAATTACGTTCAGGCAGACCGGATCAAAACCGATACGATCAAAAAAATGGTTATGGACGATACACAGTCCATCATCAATGCGTATAAATCCGGTGAGCTGAACTTTATCTCAGCAGATTATACCGTTATGGACGAGTATAAAGACAGCGATGAGCTGATTACTTCTCCATCTCAGACTAGTTATTATGTACTGTTCAATGTAAATGAAGCACCTTTTGACGATGTCCGCGTCCGCCAGGCGTTCTCTATGGCAGTCAACCGCGATGAGGTAGCTTCCGCATGCGGTTCCTCTTATGAGGCAAGTGATTTCTTCGTAGCAAAACATCTGAAATCCTCCGCAAGCGGCAAGGACTGGGCAGAGGAAGTAGAGGAAGATCCGATCGGCTTTGATCCGGACAAGGCAAAAGAGCTTCTGGCAGAGGCCGGTTACCCGGATGGAGAAGGCTTCCCGGCCATCACCTACAAATACCCGAGCCTCCAGCTCGACAGCGATATGGCACAGGCCCTGCAGGCACAGTGGAAAACAAATCTTGGTATCGAGGTGGAGCTTCAGGCAGAGGAGCAGCAGGTACAGGTAGCAGAGAGAAGATCCGGTGATTTCCAGCTTGCCCGCATGAGATGGACTGCAGACTTTACCGATCCGTTCACCTTCCTTTCCATGTACCGTTCCAACGACAGCTACAACGATAACAAGACCAACTGCCCGGAGTATGACGAACTGATGGCACAGTCGAATGAGGAAAGCGATCCGACCGCCAGATTTGAGCTGCTGCACCAGGCTGAGAGCGTACTGGTAAACGACTACTGCTTCGGCGTACCGGTACTGAACTCTTCCAATATTTATCTGGTAAGCACCGACATCACAAACTTGAGATTGACCCGTCCAGAAACATGATCCGTACCAAATATCTGGTATTGGGAGACAGCTCTTCTGAGTCTTAAGCAAAAAATCGGAAAACGGGAAGGCTCCGCAGATGGCTTAGCAGCTGTTTCGAGGGGAGCCGTAAAACGGTAATTTTCCGGAAAAAAAACAATAGAAGCCGTGGAAACAGGAGGAAATGAATATGGAAGTAAATAAAATCATCAGCCACGCATTACAGAGTATGCCGCCGAGCAAACGTCAGAAAGCATTTGCGAAGGACACCTCAAAACTGATCCATATGGGATTAAACGAAAACAATTACGGAATGTCACCGAAGGCAGTGGCGGCACTGGAGGACTCCATGGCGGGAAGCCATTTTTATCCTGACTTTGCGGCAGTACTGCTGAAACAGAAGGTGGCAGAGCAGTACGGATTAAAAGCAGAAAATGTACTGACCGGAGCCGGATCGAGTGCGATGATTGATATGATCGGACTGACCTTTCTGGACGAGGGAGATGAGGTACTGTTTTCCGCTCCGACCTACGGGGCATTTGCCGACATGGCGTATTTAAATGGCGGTGTGCCGGTTTCGTACCGGTAACCGAGGAGCAGAAATTTAATCTGCCTGCCATGAAAGAAAAAATCGGTGAAAAAACAAAAATTGTGGTGATCTGCAATCCGAATAACCCGACTGGAACGTATGTGCGATCGGGGAGCTGGAAGCATTCGCAGATACCCTTCCGGAGGACGTGCTGCTGGTGATGGATGAGGCATACATGGAGTTTGCCACCGAGCCGGACTGCTGCAGTATGGTCGATTATATAAAAGCACATCCGGAAAAATCGATTCTGGTTCTCCGCACCTTTTCCAAATATTATGCGATGGCAGGCCTTCGTGTCGGCTATGCGCTGGGATCCGAAGAACTGATTGGAATCCTGCGGAAATGTTCCGCTTCCTGGAACCTGAATGTCTGTGCACAGAAAGCGGCAGTGGCAGGCCTGGCAGACCAGGAGTATTATCAGGAGCAGAAAGCAAAAATCGTGGAGGGAAGAGAATATCTGGAAAAAGAGATGGCAGCGCTTGGCTGCAGGGTTTATCCGTCCCAGTCGAATTTCATTTACTTCGATACCGGAAAAGATCCTGCCTGGATTCAGGAACAGCTGATGGAAAAGGGCATCCGTATCGGCGCATTCGAGATGAGCCGTGTCAGCGTGGGAACGATGGAGGAGTGTAAACTTTATATCAAAGCATTAAAAGAAATTCTGGAAGCGGCAGAGTGAAAAAGGTTTTACGGTAAACGTTAAAAGATAGAATGAAAGAGAAAAAGACCGGATGAGAAGTAAAAAATCCGGTCTTTTTCTGCTGGTATGAGAACAGAAAAAGCGGATCAGCAGGTTGCATATTTCAGGTAAAAAAGGTATACTTATAAGTGATGAAAAGAGAAATATGTTAGCAGCAGCTAATAAGGAAAAAACAGAGAAAAAACATGGTTTTTGCAAATTAGTGCTTGCCATTCCATGAAAATTGGAATATTATATGTGCAAACGCCTATAGATGAAAAAAGATGTATCACATCCTGAAAGGGGAAAGAAAATATGCTTTTTAAAACATACCAGAAGATCACGACGTTATTTAAAGAACATCATGGATATATGAGCTTCGCAGACCTCAGAGATCATCAGGTGACCGTACTGCAGCTGGCAGAAATGGAAGAGGAAGGAAGTCTGGAACGATTTGCACGCGGCTGGTACTGGTGCAAGGACTGTGGTTATGAAAAACCGGAAGACTATCAATATATTGAAATTGCGAAAGTAAACCCACGCGCAGTCATCTGCATGGACAGTGCTGCATGGCTTGCCGGAATGCTGAAAGAAGAGCCGGCTACGATTGCAGTTGCAACAGCACGGACAGACCGAAAAAAAATGGATCTGGAAAATTTTGAAATCAGACGTTTTTATTTCCAGAATGCCGATGTCCCGGGCGAAATCTGTGAGAAAAAGACAGAGTTTGGTTCCTACAAATATTATTCTCCGAAGAGAACCTTCTGTGACTGTCTGCGCATGAACAACAAGATGCCGGAGGAAGTAAAAGAAGAAATCCTCACCTGGTGCCGGAAACAGAAATATTCCAAAGAAGAGATTCTGGAATACGCGAACAGGCTCCGTGCGGTAAAAAATATCGAGGAAGAGTATCAGAAATAAAATTTCACAGGAATAGATAAGGGAAACTCCCGACGGAAGATCTTATACGAGAAATTCTGCCGGGAGTTTCTGCGTGTATATCGGATGGTTACGCATACACGATTTCCTCGTATGTTCCCCTGTGTCATTCGCAAAAATCGCATAAAATGAGAAGCAAAGAGCAATACTTGACTAGCCGAACGGGAAACGTGGCGATACAATAGAGGCAACAAATTTCGGGAGGATTTTACCTATGAGTAAAGAGACGAGAGAGTATGCAAAACAGCTGGTTTCCCAGATGACGCTGGAAGAAAAAATGAGCCAGATGGTCTATCAGTCACCGGCGATCGAGCGTCTTGGCATTCCGGCATACAACTGGTGGAATGAAGCGCTGCACGGCGTGGCAAGAGCTGGTGTGGCAACGGTATTTCCGCAGGCTATCGGCCTTGCAGCAACGTTTGATAAAGAGCTGCTGCAGGAGATCGGTGATGTTGTTTCTACCGAGGGACGTGCAAAATTCAACGAGTTTTCGAGAAAAGGCGACCGCGGCATCTACAAAGGCCTGACCTTCTGGGCACCGAATGTCAACATTTTCCGTGATCCGAGATGGGGCCGCGGCCATGAGACATATGGTGAGGACCCGTATCTGACCGGTGAGCTCGGATGCGCCTACATCCGCGGATTACAGGGACCGGATCCGGATCACCCGAAGGCAGCGGCGTGTGCCAAGCATTTCGCCGTCCACAGCGGCCCGGAGGCGATCCGCCATGAGTTTGACGCAAGAGTCAGCAGACATGATCTGTATGACACCTATCTGTATGCCTTCAAACGCTGTGTCAAGGATGCAAAAGTCGAGGCAGTCATGGGCGCGTATAACCGTGTCAACGGTGAACCGGCATGCGGAAGCAAGACATTGTTAAAGGACATCCTGCGCGATGAGTTCGGCTTTGAAGGCCATGTTGTCTCCGACTGCTGGGCAATCATGGATTTCCATGAGCACCACAGAGTGACCAAAAATGTAGAGGAGTCCGCAGCGCGCGCCGTCAACAACGGCTGTGACCTGAACTGCGGCGTTGCTTTCCTGCATCTGCCGAAAGCATACGAGGATGGCCTGGTATCCGAAGAGGCAATCACCGCGGCAGTTGAGCGCCTGATGGAAATCCGCATCCGCCTCGGTATGATGAAAGACTATCCGTCACCGTACGAAGATCTGTCCTACGATCTGGTCGAGTGCAAGGAGCATGTTGATCTGTCCGTCGAGGCAGCGAGAAGAAGTATGGTTCTGCTGAAAAATGAAAACAACATGCTGCCGCTCGATGTGAAGAAGATCCGCAGTATCGCCGTGATCGGACCGAACGCGAACTCGAGAGCAGCGCTGGTTGGAAACTATCAGGGAACATCGTCCAGATACATCACACCGCTGGAAGGAATTCAGCAGTATATCGGTGATGATGTGAGAGTGACATACGCAGAGGGCTGCCATCTGTATAAAAATAAGTCGAAGGACTCGGCGAGGACAAAGACCGTTTCAAAGAGGCTGTCATTGCCGCTGAGCACGCAGACGTTGTCGTTCTGTGCCTTGGACTTGATGCAACTGTTGAGGGCGAGGAAGGCGATGCCGGAAACGAATACGCGAGCGGCGATAAGCTGGGCCTCAATCTGCCGGGCTTACAGGAGGAACTGCTGGAGACGATCACAGCGGTTGGAAAACCGGTTGTCCTCGTTCTCTCGGCAGGAAGTGCCATCGACCTGTCCTGGGCCGAGGAGCATGTACCGGCTATTCTTGACAGCTGGTATCCGGGTGCGCGCGGCGGAAAAGCCGTGGCAGAGGCGCTGTTCGGCGATTATGCACCGAACGGAAAACTGCCGGTGACTTTCTATCAGGGAACAGAAAATCTGCCGGAGTTTACCGATTACAGCATGGCAGGACGAACCTACCGCTATACGGATAAAAATATTCTGTATCCATTTGGATATGGACTGACGTATGGAACAATTTCCTACAGCGGCGCAAAAACGGAGCAGGAGACGAGCGCGGTGCTCGACGATGTGACCGTGTGCACGAAGGTGAAGAATGAGAGTGCATATCCGCTGAATGAGAGCGTAGAGATTTATGTGAAATACAAAAACGCACAGCCGGGTGAGCCAGGCTTCCAGTTAAAAGGCATCGCGTGCGTGGAACTGCAGGCAGGAGAAGAAAAAAGAGGTTTCCGTGACACTGCATGCAAGAGATTTTGCTGTTATCACAGAGGACGGCGGATGTGTCGTACGGCCGGGCGAGTATGAAATCTCCATCGGCGGACAGCAGCCGGGCGAAAGAAGCCGCGCGCTGACAGGACGTGAGACAGAGATTCTGACGGTCAGAAAAGAAGGAAATGAAGAGAACGTCGAGTATTAAGTATTAGATAGAAATTGAAAAACGAAGAGGGAGGTGGAATCGTCTGCTCCCTCTTTTGGTGACAGAATGGATGGCTTGGTGCGATGATCGCTGGAAATCTGCCGAACCTGCTTCATTTCCAGACCGGCGGACTGTATGGTGCTGCATCTTCGTGCACCGAAGGGAAAAGTGTCGGTTGAGGTGATGCTGAACCGTGCAAAATATTTTGACCGTACAGGAAAGGTCAACGATCACACGATTTATCTGAGCGGAAACCTCGGAAAAAATGCCCTGGAATTTGCCATGTGCCTGTCTGCGAAAGCAAAGGGCGGACGCGTGTATACGATGGGCCATACCCTGGTTGTAGAGGGAGCAGATGAGGCCGTGCTTTACTTTGGTGCGGACAGCACCTTCCGTTATGCGTCTGCGGACGTTGCCTCGTGGGAACCACGTGTGAGGAGGTGCTGGCAGAGAAAATTACCGAAAAGCTGGAGCGTGCGATGGCACGGGAGTATGGCGGGCTGCTGGCGGAGCATGAGAAGGATTACCGGGAGTTTTACGACCGTGTGGCATTATCTCTGCCGGAAAAAGAGGAAAATGCCGCGCTTCCGACCGACGAGCGTCTGCAGAGGATCATAAGCGGCGGTACGGACGAAGGGCTTGCAAAGCTGTTGTTTGACTACGGACGGTATCTGCTGATCGGGTGCAGCCGCCCGGGGGATCTTCCGGCGACGCTGCAGGGCATCTGGAACAAGGATTTCATGGTGCCGTGGGACAGCAAATATACGATCAACATCAATACGGAAATGAACTACTGGCCGGCAGAGGTCTGCGCACTGCCGGAATGCCACACGGCACTCTTTGATCTGATCGGGCGGATGAGGGAGCACGGGCGGAGTATTGCGCGCAGGATGTACGACTGCCGTGGCCTTATGGCGCATCACAATACCGATCTTTACGGAGACTGCGCGCCACAGGACAACTGGATTCCGGCGACGATCTGGACAATGGGAGCTGCCTGGCTCTGCACGCATCTGTGGATGCATTATTCCTATACGCAGGATCTGGAATTTTTGAAATGGGCCTACCCGGTGATGGCGGAAGCGGCGCTGTTTTTCGTGGACTTTCTGGAGGAAAAGGACGGCTATCTTGTAACAAACCCGTCCCTGTCGCCGGAAAATGTTTATATTCTGCCAAGCGGTGAGCAGGGCTGCTGCTGCATGGGAGCGACCATGGATCTGGAGATTCTGCGCGAGCTGTTTACCGGCTGCAAAAAAGCGGCAGAGATTCTCGGGGATGCTGTGGATGAGGCGGAAATTCCAGACGTTTCGGATATGCGGAAATTACAGAAGGAGATCAATGCGGCGCTCGAAAAGCTGCCGCCGATCCGCATCGATTCCACAGGAAGAGTCATGGAATGGATGGAGGAGTACGAGGAAGCAGAGCCGGGACATCGCCATGTGTCGCAGCTGTACGGCCTGTATCCGTCCGATCAGATCTCGATGGATAAAACACCAGAGCTTGCCGCCGCGGCTGCGGAAACCCTGCGTGTACGCCTTGCAAACGGCGGCGGCCACACGGGCTGGAGCCGGGCATGGATCATCAATTTTTATGCGAAGCTGTGGGATGGTGAAAAGGCGTGGGAGAACATTTGCCAGATGCTGGCAAAATCCACCTATGCCAATCTTTTTGACCGCCACCCGCCGTTCCAGATAGACGGAAACTTCGGCGTGACCGCGGCGATTGCGCAGATGCTGGTGCAGAGCAGGGAACAGGAAGTGATTTTGCTTCCGGCGCTGCCAAAGGCGTGGGAGCAGGGAGAAGTAAAAGGCCTGCGGCTGGTCGGAAATGCGGGAATTGCGCTTGCATGGAAAGACGGAAGGCTGCTGCAGTGCCGGGTGACGGCAGATCAGGCGTATAAAGGGGAAATCGTGTACGGCAGCGTGCGCCGCACGGTAAAACTGAAAGCGGGCGAGACCATAGTACTGGATGAGCGTCTGCAGGAAATAGAAGAATAAACACAAAAGCGCCGGGCAGAGTGATATGTGCCCGGCGCTTTTGCGCAGATATAACTTATGACGGATCGGAAGAAAAGGAAGCGAGCTCAGCCAGCAGCAGATTATAATAATGTTCGGCATAGCGGCAGAGATAATCAGGCGCGCCCTGATACGAACCGGTCTCTAAAAAGGAAGCTGCTGCACAGGTGCGGCAGATCGGCCGGAAACGCATTGCCGGCATTTTGTGCTAAGTGAAAGACTCCGGCTTTTGCGGAAACCATTTCCCAGGCTGCCAAAAAGCCGAGATCGAAGGCCGGCGCCGACAGCTCTGAAAGCATGACACAGGGGAAAAGCCGTCCCTGCCAGTTGATAAAGAAGGAGCAGTTCCCGGCAAGACAGGAAATGTGGCCGTCGCCCCGCGGGAAAGCAGGGTCGTTGACACGGCGGACGGATTCCCGGACATATTGCCGGAAAATATCGGCGTCCAGCTGCAGCTTCAGTGCCTGAAAGGCCAACGCAGCAGCGTCCTCTGGGAGCAGGCGTACCTGTGCATCGAAGGGGAGAGAGCGTTCCCGGACGGCGGGCATCATGTAGTGATCGGCGTGAACAGGGACACCGAGCTCTTTTCCGAGGGCAAAAATTCTGGAAAAATCCTGCGGATTCTTTTTGGTCACGGAGCAGCTGATCTTCACATCCACGTTTCGCGCGCGGAGCAGCCGGACTGCGCGAAGGGTCTGATCGAAGCCCTGCGGAAAATGGCACAGACGGTCGTAGGAAGCGGCATCGGCACCATAGAGCGTGATGTTGATGCGGCGCGGCGGGTATGTGGCAAAAAAATCAGCCCAGGCTTTGTCCAGCAGAGTTCCGTTTGTATTGATGGTAAGAATCATGCCCAGATTTCGAAGCCTGCGATACAGCGTTTTAAAATCCGGAAAGAGCAGCGGCTCCCCGCCGGTCAGAAGAAGAAAAACAGTACCGGCCTTCTGCATCTGCTCTGCAAGGCGAACCCATTCCTCCACCGTGCGAAGCCGTCCCTGCCGTTCCATTTCCGAACGGGACAGACGGACATAGCACATGTCGCAGTTCATATTGCAAAGCGGCAGAAGCTCAAGCGCGCCGGTAACGGGAATGTGCTTCTGGCGGGCTTTCTGGAGAAGGGAATGCTCAAAGGTCGAAGCGTCGTCCATATAGTTCATAAAAATTCCTCCGAAAAAACAAAAACCGGTCCAGAGGACCAGGGATGAACTGAATCAAGCAAGTAGCGAAGCGGATTGCGAATATCCGCTTTGCCTGGGAACAGAAAGAAAAGGATCGAAACGGTTGGTTCGATCCTTTTACAGTCGTTTGAAAAAATATGATGTTGTGGGAACAATCAGGATTTTGCGGTCGCCCAGGAATTCATGTTTAATTCGATGGTTGCATGTCCGTTATTATTGTTTGGACCGCGCCATACAATGACTCCTTCGTTAGGATCCTGCCGTCTGTTATAATTGTAATCAACAAATCCATCGTAAAAGTCACTTGTTACACTGGCTTCGTGTTTAGCATCGCATGGGTGATAGAAGAGACCTAACAATTCTGCAGATCCATGGCCAGTGTATTCTCCATTAATTTTACCATCACCCTCAGGATAATAATACAACGGTCCTCCAGGAGCATCACAGGTAAATTTATAAACCATTCCGCTTTCACAAGCCGCCACATACTCATTTGCAACAAATTCCTGAACCTCAATGACAGGTTCCATCCACTCTTTTCTCATAATGAAACAACCTCCTCTAATAATTGATATTTTAAAGTATCATGCACAAAGTTTAATACGGAATCTTGAATTTTTTTCTCCGGAGCCTCATACTCTTCTGCAGCCTGTGCAACGACCTCCGAAATGGTATGCGGTGCAAAAATGCATTCCAGAGGAATACGGCGGTATCGTTTGGAACCATTACAGCATTCGAAATCTGAGACGCTGCCCCGACGGGAATGATCGCGTATTCTCCTGCGATTTCACGCAGCAGATAATCGGCGCTGACACGATATTTCTTTTCTCTTATCGTTTGTAACAGATCCGACCGGGTCGGAGAAGCCATTGGTTCCATCAAAACCTCCTCTTGCAAAGTGCCGTGCCTTTTCGGGCGAACACCATTTCTGCCGTCAAACCGGTAAAATAGGAGAAAGCGCGCAGAAATGCAATTACAGTTATCATTACAAGTAATTATAAGAGAAAAAGGTGGAAAAGTCAAGGAAAAGCAGGAAAGAAAAGGAAGTAAAAAAATTACAAGTTACATTACATAACAGGAGTAAACAATTGACTGAGCATCTTTTTTTTTTTGCTATCATAAATGCGGAAAAGGGATCGTGACACGATGTGTGGAAAATGGAAGATCACAGAGAAAAAAGAGGAGTTTTTATGGAAAAAACATTTCAGACAGGAAGCTTTTCCTTCCGGCTGCGCTTTCCGGAGGAGCTGGTCCTTCCGGCGGATATGGAAAAGTTTGCGGTGGAAAAGGAGTCGACAGACTATACCTATACCATTACTATTGTCGATATACTTCCGGAGGCGGAGGGTGAGTTACTTGTAAACCGGGTCGATTTGCAGGTGTTTCGTAACGGGGAAGGGCTGGAGAGCCGCCTGATCGGTGTGAAAGGAGAAGAGCGTCCCTATGCACTGTATCGTGAGACGGCACAAAAGCATGCACAGGTGTTTGTCGGGAGATGGTATCTGGATGGAGTTGCAAAATATGAGGTTGTATTTCTGTCTCTTCTTGCACTGGAACGCCGCCTGTCGGAGCGGCCATGCCTGATTCTGCACTGTGCATACCTGGAGTATCAGGGGAAGGCCATGCTCTTTTCAGCACCATCTGGAACGGGCAAAACTACGCAGGCGGGCCTTTGGGAGCAGTACCGGGGAAGCCGCACCGTAAACGGTGATAAGGCATTGCTTGAATACGATGGCAAAATGTGGACAGCAAACGGCTGGCCGGTCTGCGGAACGTCGGAGGTCTGCGAAAACAAAAAACTGCCAGTCGGATGCATCGTGATGCTGAGCCAGGCGAAGCTGAACCAGGCGTGGCGGCTTCGCCCGGCAGAGGCATTTACAAACCTGTACGGACAGATCACCATGAACGCTGGGACAGGGAGGGAATGGTGCACAGTCTCGACCTTCTCGAACAGCTTGCTGGAAAGTTCCGGTGTAATCATCTGGCGTGCGACATTTCAGAAGATGCGGTGAAAACGCTGGAGCAGGAGATCGGGACCGGTTCGTT
>ENA-OQCN01000384-OQCN01000384.1-human-gut-metagenome-genome-assembly--contig:-NODE-384-length-23666-cov-2.170016_pt1 | contig 23666 bp, 23 predicted proteins | sample MGYA00242497_ERZ504576 | MGnify/ENA primary metagenome ERZ504576 (study PRJEB26092, sample SAMD00036296) | human gut metagenome | host: Homo sapiens | study: EMG produced TPA metagenomics assembly of... | reverse complement strand
CATTTTGTTGTTATGTCCATTTATGGGGTGAGAGCACAGGAGAGACCATTTTTGATTTGTCAGGAAAAGGATGGCATTTATGGCAGGATAAAAATGCAGCTTGGCAGACAGAGGATATTTATTTGACATTGGAAGAGGCACGGAAAAGTCCTGTAATTGTTCCTACAGCGGGATGGGATATATTGACTTCTGCCCAGACTCTTTCGGTACAGGTTCCTGGAACAGCTGAAGAATATCTTCAAACTCAGTCCGGACCCGAAGGAGATATTACAGGAGTTACATGGTGGAGTCGTACAATGGATATTCCGGTATTGAAGAAAGGACAAAAAGTCTTTTTGAATTTTGGCTCTATACGTTCACGGGCGGAAATTTTTATTAATCAGAGATTAGTGGATTATCAGATTGTGGACAATGTTCCTTTTGAAACGGATATTACTCCTTATATAAAATCAGGAGAACAGGTACAATTGGCTGTACGTATAACGGATGCGGGTGGTAACCATGATTGGCGTGACTCCAGAACTATTCCGTGGGGAGATAAAATGTTGCCTCCCGGTCATGGCTTTGGAGGAATAACAGGAAAAGTTAGTATGAAGGTATGTAATTCTGTTTATGTGGCAGATATTTATATGCAGAATACTCCTCAGATAACTACCGCCAACGCTATTCTGACATTACAGAATGAAAAAGGAAAGACTGCGAAGCAGGATCTTCGTATAACGGTGTACGAGTGGAAAAATAAAGAAAAAATAGTTTATTCTAAAGAGATAAAGGGTATCTCATTAAATAAAGGTATGAATGAGCTGAAGATTCCTGTATCAGCTCCGGATGCGAAATTATGGAGTGTGGATGATCCTAATCTGTATGTATGTGAGGTGGAGTTGTCCGAAGGACAGAACTGGGTGGATAAAGATTCCCGCCGTTTTGGATTCCGTTGGTTCGAGGCTTCCGGTATAGGTGATGATGCTGTTTTTCGTTTAAATGGAAAACGTATCATGCTTCGCTCGGCCATCAGTTGGAGTTTTTGGCCGGTCAATGGTATTTTCCCATCGGAAGAATTGGCTGAAAGGCAAATTCGCATAGCTAAGGAGTTAGGGTTGAATATGTTGAATTTCCATCGTTTTATCGGTAATACTGACGTAATGAATTATGCTGATGAGTTGGGACTGCTCTATTTTGAAGAGCCTGGTGGCTTCCGTCTGGATGTGAAACAGCCGTTTATGAATGCTGTTTTGCATGAAAAGGTCATCCGTATGGTAAAGAGGGATCGCAGTCATCCCTGTCTGGTTATCTATAATATGATGAATGAATCGGGAAATGCTGCTCCTGAAAAGTTAGAATTGGAAATTCAAGCGATGAAGGATATGCGTGTATTGGATCCTTCCCGGTTGATTCTTCGTACCTCGGCTTGGGCTAAGGGAGATGATATAGAAGATCAGGCTAAAATTCATATTCGTCCTTACGATGAAAAAGTGTATTGGAGTGGCTGGTATGATTATCATCGTGCCGGAGGACCTGCTGTTTGGAATGAAGGTTTGTACAAAGGCCCTGAAGATTATTATAATGATACAAAGAATAAGCGTGAAATTGTATTCTTTGGTGAGGAAGGGGCTTTATCATCACCTCCTCGTTTGGAAAAGAATAAAGAAGATTTGGAAAAATATAGCTATAAAGGATGGGATGGTATAGAGTTTTACGTTGGTATGATGAATTCAATAAATTTCTGGATGCTAAACAGTTAAGGACAGTTTATCCTACAGTGGATGATTTGTGTGTGGTTATGGGAACTGTATCCTATGAACATCAAGACGTAAAATAGAATCGGCCAGAATGAATAATTTGACGGATGCATACGTTGTTAATGGATGGGAATCGGAATTGACGGAGAATTATTCGGGAATTGTCGATTGTTTTCGTTATCCCAAATCGAATCCGGCTATCATAGCTCGTTATAATCAGCCTTTGTATGTAGCGGTAAAGACCAGGCAACAGGTTGCTGCCGCAGGGGGAGAGCGGACCGTTGACTTTTATCTGATCAATGAGAAGAATGTCCGGGGAAACTATCAATTGAAAATCTCGGTGACAGACTCTCAAGGAAAAGTGATGGAGGTAGGGACTTATGAAACGGAAGCTGCCGGAGGTGAGGTTTATGGTCAGTTGTTGGTGAAAGATGTAAAAATACCTGTTCCTACAGCTGGAGGACTTTGTAGGATTGAAGCAAAACTGTGTAAGGAAAATTCTGTTGTTACAACTGGGTATGATGATATATTGTCTGTAAATCTGGCATCCAATATGTTGATGGTAAAGGGGCGTTTGGGAAGATGGGAGTGCTTTACAGAATTTCTTGAAGGGAAAAACGAAAGAAGCGGTTGCAGCTTACGAGGATAATTTAGGAAAGTTGGATTGGATTATGGTGGCCCGTCCTCCTAGGAAAGATCAGTTGACAATGGTGCCGATGGAAGCGTTACGCTCTGCCGATGGCAAACCGGGATTGGATGTGGTCTATTATGAGGATATGGAATTTCAGAAGGAAGTTTATCATGAAGTGGCCAAGGTGGTTAATCTGAGTGCTATTGAGGGAGCTACACCAAGTCCTTTTGTGTATATGCTTGATGGTTATGGTATTAAATGGAGTGGTAAAGTACTTCCTTCTGTCAGTGGTGAATATACGATTATTCCTCAGAGTAATGATCGTAGTATGATTGAAGTCTTTGTCAATGGTAAGAAAATATATGAAATTACCAGGAAGAAAGAGCATTTGGGCGATGGAAAAGTCTATTTGGAAGAAGGCAAGTCTGCGATATAGAGATCCGTTTCAGACATCCTCGTAGTAACGCTCGTTGTCGTTTGGATTGGGCTGTTCCTAATGATAAGATGCCGGATGCACAGCGTTTAATGGAACGTGCAGTAAATGATGGAACCAAAATCTTTATTATTCAGAGTGCTGATGAATGGTCGGAATTTATAGCGGTTAATAGTAAAGCGGTGTTTAAGGACAAATTTTTTGTTGGAACCAACTGGCTGGGCGGGGTGATGTTTAATAAGCCGCATGATATTTTCAAGGAACTTCCTGTCGGAAATGCTCTCAACTGGCCTTATCAGGCATTGATACATACAGGGGTGGAGCGTATGGGATTAGTGATGGAAGGTGAAGAATTGCTGGTCGGAGCCTATCATACTTATCCTATGGCTATCGGAACTGCTATGGGGATTGTCCCTATGGGTAAGGGTAGTGTTTTTGTTCTCTACATTGGATATCTATGGGAACATCATTAATGATTCGGCTGCCGGACTTGTAGCCAAAAAACTGATTTTCAATATGATTGATTTTAAATAAAATAACAGATACCATGAAAAAACGATTCCTATGCTTTTGTTTATGCCTGTATTGTATAGGACTATGGGCGGCCAATACTTCTTTTAAGAAGACAGGAAATGATTTGTTGTTTCTTTTGCCTCAGGGAAATGTGAAATTGGAATTTTGTACAGATGATATGTTCCGTGTACGTCATTCTCAAGGTACCGTGTTCGCTGAAAATGAGCAGTGGATGGTTCGTAAATATGATTTTACTCCTGTACACTATACAGTGGAAGATAAAGGAACTGCATGGTTGATTACGACCGGAAAAGTGATTATAGAGGCTACCAAGAAGCCGTTCTGTCTGACAGTTTCTGATAAAAACGGCAAACTGCTTTATACGGAACTTGCGGAACAACGTTTTTATAAGGATTCTGTCAAGACGAAAGCTGTTCTACAACCGGATGAGCATTTCTTTGGTTTTGGGGAACGTATGGATTTCATGGATCAGCGAGGGCGTAAGGTCTATCTGAATGTAGAGTTGGGAAGAGGGATAAAACCGGCTGTAGGAGGAAAAGATATTTTACGTGCCAATTATTGTCCCGTACCTTTTATGATGAGTACCAAAGGATATGGTTTGTTCTTTCATACTCCGTTTGCTACCGAATGGAATATGGGATGGGACAGTAGTGACTATTATTCATTCAAAGCTTTTGGCGGTGATTTGGACTATTATTTTATTTATGGTCCCGATTTTTATACCATGGTTGACCGATATACGGAATTGACCGGAAAATCCCCCATGCTTCCTCGTTTTGCAATGGGGTTGCATGTCGGTACTTATTCCGGTGGAACCTGGAAGAATGAAGAGATGACTTCCGATAAATATCCGCCTGCTTTATGTAAACGTTTGCGTGAGGAAGGAGTGCCTTTTGATTTGCTTTGGCTAGATTCTACTTGGAGACTGTTTAATACCACTTACGGAAATGGTGGTTGCTGTTTTGAATGGCGCAATACGTTCAAAGATCCGAAAGCTATGTTTGACAGTTGCTATGCGCAAAATGTAAAAATGGTGGGGCTTCATATCCGTTCTATATTAGATAATGGTCCTGAATATCATCTATTGGATAAGGCGCGTGAACAGGGAAACGTGCTGTATCCAGGAGCCAAGACAGAAGGGGTAGTGAATTTCTTTGATCCGAAAGCTGTAGATTGGTGGTGGGAGAACGGAGTAATGAAAGTCGCTTCTATCGGGGCTAAGTTTGTGAAAACGGATGTCGGAGGAACGATGGACCTGAAAGGACTTCATAATATTTTTCCTTTAGCTTATGCGGAGGCCCCCTATCGTAAATTTCAGGAATATAATAATATGAGGGGGGTGACACATACCCGTGAAGGTTATGCGGGAATTCAGCGTTATCCTTATATCTGGGCCGGAGATTGGGGGAGTGAATGGCAGTGGTTTGAACCGGTGATACGTGCAGGACTTAATATTGGTATGAGTGGTGTGGGTAACTGGACTCATTGCATGGGAGGATTTGAACAATATTCTCCTTACGATACAGAATTATATACTCGTTGGGTACAGTTCGGTATGTTTTCACCTATCGCCATGGTGTTCGGTATGGACCATCCCCGTTACCATGAACCTTGGACTTATGGTCCGGAGGCTTTGGCCAATTTCATCAAATATGATAGTTTGCGTTATACATTGATTCCTTATATTTATAGTAATGCCTATCAACTTTATAAAACGGCACGTCCCATGATGACTCCTTTAGTGATGGACTATCCTCAGGATGAGAATACTTATCAGCTGACACGTCAGTATATGTTCGGGCCATGGATGATGGTTTGTCCTGTCACTACCAAAGGTGCACTGAGCCAACATGTTTATTTTCCCGGTGGAGAATGGTTTGATTATGAAACCGGTGAGCGTTAAGAGGGCCGTCAATATAAATCTTTTCTTACTCCGTTGGATGTGTTGCCTATCTATATAAAAGCCGGAGCTATTATTCCCATGCAACCTGTTATGCAGTGGGTAGATCAGCACCCTGTAGAGATGATAATATTGGATGTCTATCCGTCAGGCATTTCTTCTTATGAGATGTATGAAGATGATGGTATATCAATGGATTATCAAAAAGGGATTGGTTCATTGACCCGTTTTACCAGCAGGCTTGCTGATGATAGTTGGACGTTTACTGCAGATAAACCGGTAGGGAAGTACAAACCTGCCAAGCACACTTATCTAGTAAAGGCTTATTTGCAGAACGTTCCGCAATCTGTGATAGAAAATGGTAAATCGTTGCCCGTTCTTTCATCAGTTACAGATGCAGAGCGGAATACAGGCTGGTTTTATGATATAGAGCATAACGTTTGTATGTGAAGACAGCCGGAGATAACCGTCAGAAAATTGAAATTGTGGTACAATAACTTAAAGGGATGATTCTATGAGAAAAATTATCGGTTTTCGCACTTTATGTGTAGGTTTGGGAATATGGGTGGGGACTGTTGTGGTTTCTGCTCAGGGGGAGTTCAAGGCATTACCTTGGAGTCAAAGTACTGCTTATAATTCTTATCTGATGCGTGATGTACATCGGCAGTTTGCATCCCGCAGTCAGCCATTCAGCAAGCATTTACTTCTCCTGCCGGGATGCAGGAGTACCTGGAGGGTTGCCGTGAACGATATAAACAAATAGTAGGTACTTTTTCTGAAAAAGAGAATTTAAATGTTCAGGTGGTGGGGAAGATACAAGGTACCGGCTATCATATAGAGAAAATAATTTTTGAAAGCAAGCCCGGCCGCTATGTCACAGCACATCTTTATATGCCGGAGAACACGACTGTTCCTGTTCCGGCAACATTGGAACTTTGCGGACATGGATTGAATGGTAAAGGGTCTTCGTCTCATGCCGCTATGTTGATGGCATCCAATGGCATTGCTGTACTGGTGGTAGATCCCATAGGCCAGGGAGAACGGTTGCAACTTATTGACAGGGAAGGAAAGCCGCTGACACGGGGGGCTACCACGGAACATACCTTACTGAATGCGGGCTTTAACTTGCTTGGTACTAGTTTGGCAGCACAGGAATATTGGGATAATCATCGGGCTTTGGACTATTTATTGACTCGTAAGGATATTGATCCGGAGCGTATCGGAGTATATGGATCTTCTGGTGGTGGTACTCAGACCGCTTATTATATAGGTTTGGATCCCCGTGTAAAGGTGGCGGCCATTTGTAGTTTCTTTTCTACCCGAGAACGTACTATGGAGTTGCAAGGTCCTTCCGATGGTTGCCAACATATACCCTACGAGGGGCGTGAACAACTGGAAGTACCTGATTTTGCTTTAATGATGCTCCACGGCCTTTATTGATTTTAAGCGGTAAATATGATTTTGTCGATTTATGGGGTGCGCAACAAGGATTTGCTGAATTACAACAGTGCTATAAAGTATTGGGAGTTCCCGAAAAGGTGGATATGCTGACAGTAGAAACAGGTCATGGACTTGGAGTTGAAAAAAGGCAAAAGTTGGTCAGTTGGTTCAAACGTTGGTTGAAAGATGATCAATCTTCGGTGAAGAAAGCGGCACAAGACCGTTTCCTGTTATCAGATATGTTTTGTACGACTCGAGGACAGGTGAATGTATCTATGCCTGGAGCACTCAGTATTATGCAGGAAAATGTGAATCAGCTGGATGAGTGGGCTTCCAAGCGTGAGGCGTTTCTTTCGAAAGGAAAGAAAACTGTCCAAGCAAAGATGCTGGATTTGTTAGGTCTTAAAGGTCTTCCTGACCATAAAATAAGAATTGAGGCAACCGGACATGATTCAATGCGTGAATATGAACAATATAAGTTTCAGCTTATAAGGGAAGGGGAGATGCCTGTTCCTTGTATTCTTATCATGCCGTCCAGAGCGAATGCTGATTCTCCTGTTGAGTTAAGGTTACAGGAAGAGGGAAAAGGAACTTATTTGAGTGAATATGCGAATTTTGCTGCTGCCTTGACGGAAGGAAAAATCTTGTTGTTGGCAGATTTGCGCGGATTTGGGGAAACAACGGATCCTGCATTCTATACGGATGCTAAATATTGGAACCGTGAGTATCGCAATGCAATGGTCAGTATGCATATAGGGCGTCCTATAATGGGACAACGTGTTGTCGATATTTTGACTTTGCTTGATTTTTGTTCAGAACACGAATTTCTGAAAGGACACCCCGTCAAGGTATTTGCTAATGGTATTTATGGTCCGGTTGCAATTCATGCTGCTTATTTGGATGAAAGAATCAACAGTGTGGAGATAAAACATAGCGTGAAGACTTGGAAGGAATACATTGAGAGGCCTATGCAGTGGGATATGTATTCTAATGTGTTGTATGGTGCTTTGAAATATTATGATTTACCGGATTTGATAAGGTTAAGCAATCGTCCCATCCGTTTTGCAGATTAAAAAACAGAATTCATCTCCACTGTAGGAGCATATTAAATGTCCTGAAGGCACAACAATCTGCTCCTGCAGTGGATGGAATATATGGCTTGTCTATTTCTTTTCCAGGAAATCAGCACGCATCGGGCTGAAACAATCTATCAGCATACCCGGTTCCAGACATACACAACCATGCACAGCATCTGGTTCCTTATACAGACAGTCGCCGGCTGATACAATTTTCTTTACGCCATTGATGGTGAACTCAAACTTTCCGCTTTCCACATAAGTCACTTGTGAATGGATATGATGGTGGACAGCTCCTACAGCTCCCTTTTCAAATTTTACTTTAACAACCATGATGTCATCATTGTAACCCATGATCTGGCGCACTACACCTTCGCCTGCAGGTTCCCATTCTTTGCCTTCTGCAAAAATGAAGTTTTCACTACCTGTTTTCATAACCTTTTTTTCAGTGTTTTTGTTTGTTTCTTCAGTACACTCTTTGTTGCTCTCTTTTTTTCACTTTGTGCATTGCAGCTCTGCAATATTAGTGGTGCCATCAAGGCGCAAGCATACAATGCGGTTCTTACCTTACGATTCATGATCTTGCATTTAATATAAAATGAATAACTAAAACTTTTCTTCAAATATACTTATAATATGGGGAGGGTAGTTCGTCGTGATTAAAATATACGAGGAAAAGACCAAATATTACAAATCCAAGCTCCGGAAAATGGCTTATTTTGCTTCATAATGATATTTAAACTTGAATCAAAACACTAAAACAACAATGAAAAGCACATTAAAGAAAAACTGGGAAAGAATTGTCCTTTGCCTGTGCATGGCAAATTTTGCTTGTGTAGGTATAGCCCAAACTAATAAAAAATTAGATGACCAAGTTATAAATACGATGAAAACCGCCACTCGGTTTATGATGGACAAAGTGAGTTATAATGGTGGCTTCGTATGGAATTATTTGCCGGATATGTCCCGCTCATGGGGAGAAATGGAAGCCAAGAGGACAATGGTATGGATTCAGCCGCCGGGAACTCCTTCTGTCGGTCATTTGTTGCTTGACGCTTATCATGCTACAGGAGATGAGTATTATTATGAAGCTGCGAAAAAAGTGGCTAACACCTTGATTTGGGGACAGCTTGAATGTGGCGGATGGAATTATGTGTTCGATTTTGCAGGAGAGAACTCCTTAAAGTCCTGGTATGATACCGTTGGTAAAAATGGCTGGCGTCTGGAAGAATTTCAACATTATTATGGAAATGCGACTTACGATGATGCGGGTACTATGGAGGCTGCTAAATTTCTACTTCGTATGTATGTGGAAAAAAATGATCCTGCTTTCCGTCCGGCTTTGGAGAAAACCATTGATTTTGTCTTGAAAAGTCAATATCCGGTGGGTGGATGGCCTCAACGGTATCCTTTGATGTATGATCACCCTTTTCAAGGTAAGAAAGATTATTCGTCTTTTATTACTCTGAATGATGATGTGATTCCTGATGCGACCGAGTTTTTGATTCAAGCTATCAGGCAATGGGGTTGCAAGGGGTAAAGGAGCCTATTATGCGTGCTATGTACTTGATGATTTCCCTTCAACAAGGGGAACCTTATGCAGGCTGGGCGGACCAATATACAGTAGATGATTTGAAACCGGCTCATGCCCGTTCTTATGAACCGCGCAGTGTGAACACCGGTACTACCGTCCGTCTTGTTAATTTAATGATGGATTACTATAAACTTACAGCTGATACTCGTTTCCTGTCGGGGATTCCTGCTGCAATTCGTTTTTTGGAATCAATGAAATTACCGGAATCGGATGTGAAGAAATGGAAGAGTCAGTCGACTAATCCGGAAGCTATTTTGGTTCCTCGTTTTGTAGATCCTGATACTGGTAAACCACTGTATGTCCATCGTAAGGGAAGTAATGTGAAAAACGGTACTTATTATATAGATCAGAATATAGAAAATACAATAGCTCATTATAATTCGGCAACTTTTGTGAATCCTGGTGAACTGCGTCGTCGTTATGAGGAAGTGAAAAAACTTCCTGTATCCGAATTGGCGAAGAATTCACCTTTGCTGCAGGATCATTTGGTTCCTTTACCTAAATATTATACTCGTTTACGTGGAAAAGCTACGGAAGAAGTTGCCCGGAAATTGGTGAAATCACTGACTAAGGACGGTTGCTGGCTCTCTCCTTTAAAGTCAACCTCGAACCCGTATAAGCCATATACTGTTTCAGGACCTAGTGAGGAAACGAAATATATAGCTACCTTTGTAGGGGACGAGCACGATACATCACCTTATCCGTGTACTACCGGAGAATTGTGCATCTCTGTAGGGGATTATATTGATAATATGATAAAATTAATTAGTTACCTTGAAAAGTAAGTTTGTTAGGTATAGGTTTATGAAGAATACTGTAATTTGTTTATTGTTGTTCGGGATAAGTCTGACGGCTTCTGCTCAGGAAAAGGTGGAAACAGTCTCTATGCGTTATGAAACGCAGAATGATATGCCGCTGTTCTATCAGAAGATGAAAGAAAACCTGACTTATCCTATGGCATGGGGAAATTCTTCCATCCGAAATTTCGAAAAGTGGCGTGAGGAAGCTCGAAAAACGTTATTGGATTGTATGTTGCCTGCTCCTCCTGCTACGGCTTTTGATAAGGAAGTGATAGATACCGAGCAACGGAATGGATATAGGGCGGAGAAGATTTTGTTCAGTGTTTCGGAATATTCTCGTGTTCCTGCTTATCTGTTGGTTCCTGCCGGGAATGGCCCGTTCCCGGCAGTATTGCTGCTTCACGATCACGGTGCACATTTTTCGATAGGGAAAGAGAAGATGGTACGTCCGTTCGGTGTGGAAGCATCTGTACTGGCCGATGCGGACGATTGGGCGGAAAAATGTTATGACAAACAGTATGTAGGTGATTATCTGGCAAGTCACGGATATGTAGTGCTTGCTGTGGATGCCTTGTTTTGGGGGGAACGGGGACGTAAGGAAGGAGTGACGCTATGACTCACAGCAAGCGTTGGCGGCCAATATGTTACAGATGGGAATGTCTTGGGGAGCCTTGATAGCCTGGGATGATATTCGTAGCGCGGAATTTCTGGCCTCATTGCCAATGGTTCATAAGGACAAGATAGGAACGATGGGTTTTTCCATGGGAGCACATCGTGCCTGGATGGTCAGTGCCGCTACAGATGTGGTGAAGGCAGGCGCTGCTGTGTGCTGGATGAATACTACAGATAGCTTAATGACACTTACCAATAATCAGAACAAAGGTGGGTCTGCTTATTCCATGATTATTCCCGGAATACGGAATTGGATGGATTATCCTCATGTGGCATCTATCGCCTGTCCCAAACCGATGTTGTTCATCAATGGCTTGCGGGACAAACTTTTTCCTGTAAAGGGCGTTGAAAGCGCTTTCTCTACCATGCAGGATGTATGGAAGAGTCAATCGGTAGAAAATCTGTTGACCACCAAGTTCTATGATTTGCCCCATTTTTGCAGTAAGGAGATACAGGATGATATACTTGAGTTCTTTAATCAAAATTTAAAATAGAAAGCGATGAAAATTAAGATGTTGATGGCATTTGTTGCCTTGTTGTTGTTTTCTGCTTTTACGGCAGACCGCACAATTACTATCTTTATGATAGGTGACTCGACTATGGCCAACAAACCCTTAGAGGGAGGTAATCAGGAACGTGGATGGGGCCATGTGCTGGGAGGATATTTCAGTGAGAATATTCGTGTGGAAAACCATGCTAGAAATGGTCGGAGTTCTAAAAGTTTTATTGATGAAGGATTGTGGGAGGTAGTAATTAATAAAGTAAAGCCGGGTGATTATGTTTTTATTCAGTTTGGGCATAATGATGAGAAGGCCGATGAGAAACGTCATACTGATCCCGGATCTACTTTTGATGCCAATCTACGCCGTTTTGTAAAAGAAACACGTGCTAAAGGGGGAATTCCCGTGTTGTTCAATGCCATTGTCCGTCGTAATTTCCGGAATAATAAAAATGCGGTAGCCGAAGATGATGTGCGCAAGGATTTGTCAAAGGGGGGGGGGCTCAAGATGGAGAAGTGCTGATTGACACTCATGGAAAATATTTGGATTCTCCGCGCAATGTGGCAAAAGAATTGGATGTGCCTTTTGTGGATATGAATAAGATAACGCATGATTTGGTGCAGAGAATGGGGCCGGAGGCTCAAAAAAATTGTTCATGTGGATTCCTGAAGGCGTGTGTGCAGCTTGTCCGAAAGGCCGTGAGGATAATACGCACCTGAATGTATATGGGGCGCGTACTATTGCTGGTTTGACGGTGGATGCTATAGCTAAAGAGGTTCCTGCATTGGCACCTTTTGTACGTCATTATGATTTTGTAGTGGCAAAAGATGGCAGTGGTGATTTCTTTACCATTCAGGAAGCGATTCATGCTGTCCCCGATTTTCGTAAAGCAGGACGCACTACTATTCTAGTCCGTAAAGGGGTATATAAAGAGAAAGTGGTTATTCCTGAAAGTAAGATTAGTATTTCTTTGATAGGTGAGGACGGAGCAATTCTGACAAATGATGATTTTGCTTCTAAAAAGAACTATTTCGGAGAAGAAATGTCTACCTCCGGTTCATCAACCTGTTATATCTATGCTCCCGATTTCTATGCTGAGAATATCACTTTCGAGAATAGTGCCGGCAGAGTGGGGCAGGCAGTGGCCTGTTTTGTTAGTGGAGATCGCGCTTATTTCAAAAACTGTCGTTTTTGGGGAAATCAGGATACTTTGTACACTTATGGCAAAGACAGTCGTCAGTTTTATGACCATTGTTATATAGAGGGTACGGTGGATTTTATTTTTGGCTGGTCTACGGCATTGTTTAAGGATTGCACCATCCATAGTTTGGGTGATGGGTATGTTACCGCTCCTTCTACAGATCAAGGCAAAAAATATGGCTATGTTTTTATAGGCTGTAAATTGACGGGTGTGGCTGAGGCTCAGAAGGTGTATTTGTCCCGTCCTTGGCGTCCTTATGCACAGGCTGTTTATATTCATTGTGATTTGGGAAAGCATATTCTTCCGGTGGGTTGGAACAACTGGGGCAAAAAAGAAAATGAGGAAACCGTATTCTATGCTGAATATCAGAATACAGGAGAAGGGGCGGCTACCGCTTCGCGTGCTTCGTTTGGAAAGCAACTGAACGATATCAGTAATTATAATGAAGCACAGATTTTGGCAGGTGATGACGGATGGAATCCGGTGGAAAATGGAAATGTGTTGTTGCAGAATTTAAAGAGATAAGCTGTTCTTTCTACCAGTAATAATACTTTGTCACTGTAGGGAGGAATTCTATTTGTTCCTATGGAAAGTGTCAGGGAAGAGTAGAATGATAAAGGGGGGATTTAACTTTTCCCCTTTTGTTTTTTTAGGAGCTTGTATATCAGTATCTCTCGTTTTTTATGTATTTTTGCCTATTATATATGAAAATCTACGAAATGAAAAGACACATTCTGTTTATACTTACTTTGCTGCTCTTTTTTCATGCAAAAAGTCAGCCTAATTGTATCTTTACTCATTATTCTTCGGAAAACGGTTTGTCTCAGAACTCTATCATGAGCATGGTACAAGACCATAATGGAGTTTTATGGTTCTCTACTTGGGATGGAATCAACCGGTTCAATGGTTATGACTTCAAAGTTTATAAAGCCAGACAAGGGAATAAAATTACTATGACTAACAACCGGGTAGACTTATTGGAAGTAGACCCTTATAATTATATTTGGCTGCAAACGTATGATTACCGTGTGTATCGTTTTGACCAAAGAACAGAGAAGTTCGAACAAATTCCTGCCGAAGGTGAAGAGGAGGGCATGCGTTTCTCTTCTATTAAAATATTGCCCGACAGTGTCATTTGGCTACTTTCTGAAAATGAGGGGCTGTCCGTGTGAAAACAAACCCTAAAGATTACAGTATAACTACCCAAGTATATGCTACTCATAGTCGTGGAGGAAATGCCGTTCATATTAATCAGGTTTTTAGCGATGCTTACAATCAAGAGTGGTTGCTTACTGATAACGGTCTGCTGAAGATTACGAATGATAAAGAAGAGCCTGTCTCTTATTTTGTGAATATCCAGTCAGGCAAAGATGAACCCGTACAGGCCTTCTACTCTTTTTGCAGTTATGGTGACGAACTTTATTTTGGATCAGACAGAGGACGGATATGGTGCTATTCTTTGCAGAATGAAATCTTTCGTCTTTGGGAATTGCCGGTAAAGGATAAAGTGATTGCTATAAATGAAATAAAAGGTACGGGGCTGTTGATAACAACTGCCCATGAAGGATTGATATTGTACCATTCGGATACAAAAGAGTGTAAAGTCTATAATAAGTCCAATTGTCCCGAATTCCCGGCAGACGCTTTCCGTTCTGTTTATGTTGACAGTAAGCAGGAAGCATGGTTTGAGATGACCGAATGGGGAAAGGTTTGTCATTTCAATCCTTTGACAGAAGTATTTAAGCAAGAAAAGATGCAAGTGGAGCCTCGTGGTGCCGATCGTTCCTATCCCAGTTTTCATATTTGTGAAGACTTGAACGGTAATTTGTGGGTACATCCGCAAGGAGGAGGGCTTTCTTGGTATGACAGAGAGGCAAATTCGGCTGTTACCTTTCTATAATGACCCCGATTCACCCGATTGGCACTTTTCCAATAAATTACATTCCATGTTATCCGATAAGCAAGGCAATCTTTGGTTATGTACTCATTCTAAGGGGTTGGAGAAGATTACTTTTTTAGGAAGCCAGTTCCATATTTATCCCCGCATGGGTCACAGTTATGACTTGAATTCCAATACGGTACGTGCGTTGTTTGAAGATAGCGAACATCGCATCTGGATGGGAAAACGGGATGGTCAGATTGAAATTTATTCTTCTGATTTAGATTTTCAGGGTATTCTGACTGAAGAGGGGGATATAGCCAAATCTGGCAGGCCGTTACGGGGAGTTCCTTATCATATCATGCAAGATTCTCACGGAAACATTTGGATTGCGACCAAAGGGGATGGTATTATTCTGGCAGAAAAGGAGGGGACCCATTTTAAGTTTACTCGATTCAAATATGATGAAGATGATATTTATAGCCTGAGTCATAATAGTGTTTACTGGTTACATGAAGACAAGTATGGACGCATTTGGGTGGCAACTTTCGGTGGAGGGTTGAATTATATTCAGAAAACTCCTGAAGGGAAATATGTGTTTATTAGTTCTAGAAATAACCTGAAAGGTTTTCCGTATGACCGTTGTTACCGTGTACGCCATATCACTTCTGACAAGAAGGGGAATATATGGGTGGGGAGCAGTGATGGCGCGCTTAGTTTTAAAGAGGATTTTAAAGATCCGGAGTCGATTGTGTTCCATCTTTATGCACGTATCCCCGATGATATGAATTGTCTGAGCAACAATAACGTATATCGGATTGTAACCACTTCTCAAGGAGAAGTTTATTTGGCTACATTTGGGGGTGGTCTTAACCGGCTTGTTTCCATGAACGGAGAAGGGGGAGCTATATTTAAATCTTATACAGTGAAGAATGGCCTGCCTTCAGATATCCTGTTGTCTGTAGAAGAGGATGGCGCAGGAAACTTGTGGATAAGTACGGAAAACGGATTGAGTAAATTTATTCCGTCCGAACAACGTTTTGAGAATTATAATGAAAGGGATTTTGGTGGTAAGATACGTTTTGAGGAGGGAACGTCGTTGAATCTTAGTTCCAGCACCATTTTGTTTGGTACCAGTCGTGGCGTGCTTTATTTTGAACCAGAGCATATTAAGAAGAGTAATTATGTTCCATCCATTATTTTAGGTACTTTGAAGATATCCAATCAGGAGGTAGTTCCAGGCGTACCGGGAAGCTTGTTGCGGCAGTCACTCAATAATACAGAACATCTGGTGCTTTCACATAAGGAGAATATTGTAACCTTATCGTTTGCTGCGTTGGATATGATTTATCCTGAAATATCCGTTATGCTTATCGTTTACGCGGATTTGATAAAGAATGGAATTATGTAGACAGACAGCGTACCGCTACATATACTAATCTTCCGAAAGGAGAGTATGTCTTTCAGGTTAAATCGACCAATAGTGATGGGGTTTGGGTAGAGAATGAGCGTAGTTTGAGAATCACCATTCAGCCTTCGTTTTGGGAAACGGCTTGGGCTATGGCAATTTATATTCTTGCTTTTCTGTTGATTCTGTTTTCAGGAGTATATATATTGTTTACTATTTATCGTCTGAAACATGAAGTGTCTGTGGAACAGCAGGTTTCTGATATAAAGCTTCGCTTTTTTACAAATATTTCTCACGAACTTCGCACTCCGCTGACATTGATTGCAGGTCCTGTGGAATATGTTCTGAAAAACAAGACTTTGCCGGATGATGTACGTGAGCAATTGCATGTAGTAGAACGTAATACCGACCGTATGCTTCGCTTGGTGAACCAAATTCTTGATTTCCGCAAAATACAGAAAAATAAGATGAAGTTGCGTATAGAGCAGATAGATATTGTTCCTTTTGTACGCCATATCATGGATAATTTTGAATCGCTGGCCGAAGAGCATCATATTGATTTTGTATTCGAAAGTGAAATGCCTTCCTTAAAACTGTGGTAGATGCGGATAAGTTGGAAAAGATTGTCTTCAATCTGCTTTCCAATGCTTTCAAGTATACTCCACAGGGTAAGATGATTACGCTTTTCATTCATGAAAATGAGCATAATGTGGCGATTGGTGTGCAGGATCAAGGTATAGGAATTTCTGAAAGCAAGAAAGCTTCCCTTTTTGTCCGTTTTGAAAATCTGTTGGACAAGAATTTGTTTAATCAGCAAAGTTCTGGTATCGGTCTTTCTTTGGTTAAGGAATTGGTGGAACTGCACAAAGCGACTATCCGTGTGGATAGTAAAGAGGGGGAGGGCAGTTGTTTCACGGTTGAGTTTTTGAAAGGCAAGGAGCACTATACGGAGAATGTAGAGTTCATTCTCTCTGATTCTGTCGAAATGAGGCCGGAAGAGGTGGAAGAATCTGTTCAGGGACATGAAGAGAAGAGGAATGAAAGCAAAACGATGTTGCTGGTTGAAGATAATTTGGAACTTCGTTTCTTTTTGCGTAGTATCTTCATCTCAAATTTCAACGTCATAGAGGCTGTCAATGGGGCTGAAGGTTTGGATAAGGCTTTGAAGTTTGTTCCGGATATTATTATTAGTGATATCATGATGCCGGAAAAGGATGGTATTACCATGACAGAAGATTTGCGTGCTAATATGGCGACCAGTCACATTCCAGTCGTTTTACTGACGGCTAAAACGGATATGGACAGTAAGTTGGAAGGTATGGAACTGGGAGTTGAGGATTATATAACGAAACCGTTCAGTGCTACTTACCTGAAGGCCAGGGTGGAGAATATTCTGACACAACGTGTCAAGTTGCAACAGTTGTATTGTGCGAATCTGATGAATATTCAGCCTGTTGCGGAGGAAGAACAGCAAACACAGCCTGAGATGTCTTCCCATGACCGTAAGTTTATGGAAAAACTGACGGAATTAATGGAGAAGAATATGGATAATGGCGATTTGATCGTGGATGATTTGGTACAGGAGCTTGCGGTGAGCCGTTCTGTCTTTTTCAAGAAACTGAAGACCCTGACAGGACTTGCCCCATTGAGTTTATTAAAGAGATGCGTGTGAAACGTGCCGCACAATTGATAGAGAGTGGTGATTATAATATGACGCAGATTGCTTATATGGTAGGTATTAATGATCCTCGTTATTTCAGCAAATGTTTTAAACAACGTTTGGTATGACACCTACCGAATATAAAGAGAATGCGAAAATAAGCGATAACTTTTGCTGCTTATTGGTTGGTTTTTGCAGCGTTTGTTTTTTTTGATTTCTTGAACGATATGTTTAAATGTAGGGTGTTTCTTTTGTTATGTGAGTGAGTTGCTCATGTTATTTTATTATTTTTTCGAATATGTAATGGGGGTTTTTCTGAATTTAGTCTTTTACATAGATAATGAACTAAAAAGAGGAAAAAGATGAAAAAAGTAATTTTATTTATGTTAGGTGTTTTGGCGAGTCTGATGTTGAGTGCTCAGTCTCGTTGGAGTGTTACGCCGGAAGCCGGCTTGGTAGTGAATAAGGAAAATGAAGGGACATCAGTTACATTAGGTTTTAAAGCCGGTGCCGGTGTGTTGTATCAGTTAAAGGAAGGGGTGGGAAAGAAGCCTTCTTTTGGCTTGAAGTCCGGGGTTTATATCTTAATGCAGAAAGGTGGGTATCATCCTATGAGCTGGGGAAACATATCAACAGGGGGAGGATTTAGCATGGATTATGAAAAAACGAATGTTGAGTCCACGCGTTATTATTTGCAATTGCCTGTTATGGCTCATTGGGGTTTTAAACTTTGTGATGATGTGCGTCTTAAATTAGCAGTAGGACCTTATGTAGCTGTAGGAATTGGTGGACGTACTAATGCTTATGTTTCTTCCTCAAAATATAATATAGATGAAGAAACAGGTGTTGGACAGTACGAATACCGGAATGATTATTACCGGTTTGGCACATTTAAAGGAAAAACAGTAAATGAGGAATTTGGTTTTGAAGCGTCCCCTCGTTTGGATTGGGGAGGAACGGCTTCTGTCGGGATTGCTGTTAAACGGATTTCATTTACTGTCGGGTATGATTTGGCTTGGGGAAAATATAATAAGGAGCAGAATGATTTAAGGATACGGAATCATATGGTTAGCTTTATTTCAGGGTATACTTTTTGATAAGAAAAAGGATAAATGAAACAAACATACACAAAATTTCTTGTTTAAGATTGTTAAATGAAGAATTTTGTGTATGTTTGTTTTTTCATAAACACGATAAAAGTTCAATCTATGAGGAAAATGCTATTCATTACCCTTTTAATGGGCGGTCTGTGTACGACTGTCTCTGTTGCAAAGGCACAGGAACGCTTGCCAGAATACCTGCAGGCAGAGAAGTACACACAAGAAAAATTGAACACCATGTTGTTTTCTACTGTGGTGGATCCGCATTGGTTCCAGAAAGGTAATAATTTCTGGTTCGAGTACAAAACAAGTGAAGGAACCTTTTGGTATGTGGTTGATCCGGCTGCCCGGACAAAGAAGCTTTTGTTTGATAGGGATGAATTAGCTTCCCAGCTTACCGAAATTGTAAAAGATCCCTTTGAGGCACGCCATTTGCCAATCACAAATCTGAAAGCGGAAGAAGATGGGCGTACCTTTACTTTTGAAGTAAAGTCAACAAAAGATGCGACACCAAAGAAAGATGGCAAGGATAAGAAGGACAAGAAGAATGAGAAGGAAATCTTTTATTTTTCTTATGACTATCCTACCCGTAAATTGACCCATCTGAAAGATAAAGAAGACGACCTGAAGAAAATCTATTGGGGATCGGTCTCTCCTGATGGTAAAACGGTGATTTATGCCAAGGATTTGAATTTGTATCGCATGAGTCGTGAAGATTATGAAAAGGCGAAAAAAAAATGAAAAGGATAGTACGATCGTGGAAATCCAGCTTACTACAGATGGCATGAAGGATTTTGGCTATGGTATTCCCTATAGTATGTTGAATACAGATACTTTATGTAATGGCAAGCGTCGTCGTGTAGGTGGAGTGTGGTCTCCGGATTCACGTTATTTTGCTATGACAGTTTCTGACGATCGCGCTGTGAAAGAGTTATGGGTAATAAATTCGATGGCCCGTCCACGTCCCACATTGGAAACTTATAAATACCAGATGCCGGGAGAAAAGGAAGCTCCCATAGAACACCTGTACTTGTTTGACTTGGTTGATAATAAACGTAAGGAAATTAAAGTAGCAGCTTATAAAGATCAAAGCATTGGCCTGGAATACAAACCAATGATGCAAAAACAGCGTGGTATGGAAGATCAGGCTGCCGTTTGGCAGGGTGATAACAACCGTTTCTTCCTGACCCGCAGCAGCCGTGATTTACATCGGATTGATGTTTGTTCCTATACGATAGGACAGGATTCTGTTGTACCAGTAATAAAGGAACGGATGAATACCTATCAGGAAACTCGTCCTTTAAGAGTCTTGAATGGTGGAAAGGAAATTATTCAATGGAGTGAGCGTGATGGTTGGGCACACCTTTATTTATATGATGATCAGGGTAATTTGAAAAATCGTATCACAAAAGGTCCCTGGCACGTGGAGGAAATCTTGAAAGTAGATGACAAGGCGCGTGTGATTTATTTTACTGCCAATGGAATGAATGCGAAAGAACATCCTTATTATGAACATTTGTATCGTGTGAATCTGGATGGCAGCGGTTTGAAATTACTGACCAAAGGGGATTATTTCCATCGTGTGGAAGTGGATGATGATGCTCGTTTTGTGGTGGATAACTATTCGCGTGTAAATACGGTGCCCTGCGCCATCCTGCTGGATACTAATGGCAATAAGGTAATGGATATTCAGGAGAGTGATTTTTCACAGCTTTTTGCTGCCGGTTATAAATTTCCGGAAATATTTAAGGTAAAGGCGGCTGATGGCGTGACAGATCTGTATGGTGTGATGTATAAACCTTTTAATTTTGACTCAACTAAGGTTTATCCTATTGTGGATTATGTTTATCCTGGGCCACAGGTGAAGGTGTTTATTATCCGTTTACCCGTATGAGCCCCCGTACCGACCGTTTGGCACAGGCCGGATTTATTGTTATTTCTGTGGGACAACGCGGCGGGCATCCTAGCCGCTCTAAATGGTATCATAATTATGGATATGGAAATATGCGTGATTATCCGCTGGCCGATCATAAATATGCTATCGAGCAATTGGCGCAGCGTCATCATTTTATAGATATAGATAAGGTTGGTATTCATGGACATTCGGGAGGTGGATTTATGAGTACGGCGGCTATGTGCCAATACCCGGATTTCTTCAAAGTGGCTGTTTCTTGTGCCGGAAATCATGATAACAATATCTATAACCGTTGGTGGAGTGAAACGCATCACGGCGTAAAAGAGGTGGTGAGTGAGAAAGGGGATACAACTTTCGTTTATAAGATTGCTACTAATCCTGAAATAGCGAAGCAATTGAAAGGAAATTTGTTACTGATTCATGGTGATATTGATAATAATGTGCATCCGGGCAATACCTTACGGGTAGTTGACGCCTTGATTCGTGCCGGGAAGCGTTTTGATATGCTGATTCTTCCTCAACAGCGTCATGGATTCGGTGATATGAATGAATATTTCTACTGGAAACTGGTTGATTACTTTTCCGAACATCTGAAAGGGAAAAGTGAAAAATCGGTAGATATACCGAAACGGTAGATTTAGGATCATTGCCGGACGAATATGAAAGGAGCACAGAGGTTCGTGTCATTAAGATACCTTTGTGCTCCTTGTTGTTTTTATATTATAGCAGACTGTTGATATAAGCCTTCATGTCCGGTGTAGCGGATTTTGCTTCCAGATACAGTTTATACTGCGCTTTGGTGCGTACCAGATTATGGTCTTTATACCGGGTTTGATAATACGTGTCTCCGTTTATATAATCTGCTAAAAAGCGTACAGCTTGCATATAGGGGAACAGGGTGGCAGCGTAAGGTAGCATTTCTATTTCGAGAGGAGTCAGGAAAGTCCGGGCCGATTCAATATAACCTTTGGTAAATGCTTTGAAGATTTCCATGTTGAACTTCACCTTATTTAAATCAGCCTCATCCTCCTTGCCGGTATTGGCTGCCGAACGGAGGAAATCACCGAAATCGGAGAAAATGAAACTGGGCATTACCGTGTCCAGGTCAATGACACACAACACTTTTCCGTTTTCATCAAATAACATGTTGCTTACTTTTGTGTCACAGTGGCAGATGCGTTTGGGCAATTTGCCTTCACGGTAAAAACGTTCAGCGCTGCACATCGTATCAGCATCTTTTTCTATAGCGTCCACTATGTCCTGTACTTCTGCCAAACGGCCGGATATGTTGGCGGATACGGCTTCACGTAATTGTTTTAAGCGGAATTCCATATTGTGGAAATCGGGGATGATTTCTCCGAGTTGTTCGGGCACATCAGCCAGCATGGCCTGGAATTCACCAAACTTCAGTCCTGCCAGATGGGAAGATTCCGGTGTAACTGTTTCCAATGTTTGTGAACGCGGAATAAATATTGAAATTCGCCAATAACCTTCTCCATCATAGAAATAGGTCTTGCCATTGGTGGAAGGTAGAAAATGGAGTACCTTACGTTCAATGTCCTCTTCGTGTCTGGCTTCCAGCTTTTGGCGGATGTGTCTGGTCACTACTTCTATATTGTGTTGCAGCATTTCAATATTGGTAAATATTAAATGGTTGATTCGTTGCAATACATAGTCAGGCTCTTCAGGAGATACCGATTTTACCAGATAAGTCTGATTGATGAGGCCGGATGTCAAAGCTTTGATTTCTTTCACTTCACCCACTTTGGGGAACTGTTTGATAATTTTTTTGAGGTTTTCCATAGGTTTGTTTGAATAATGTCTATATATACGAAACAAAGATAACTTCTTTCCTTCAATTGGAGGAAAGAAGTTATCTTAAAAAACATATAATAGGAATATAAATCTTTTTATTTTTTCAAATCAGTCTGGAACATACGGTCGGCGCGTAACAGATGACGCCAGTAGGAAACCAATTCTTGTGATTCCTGCAATACATTGAGGTACACCATGGAAGCTTTTACATTGACATCCCGTTCTTGTATGCGGTCCATCTGTTCTTTGCGCAAGGTAGAGATCTTGCCTTTCAGAAGGGCGCCTTCACGTAGCAAGGCATCAGTCTGATCGTAGGCCTTGTTGGCAAGTACTTCAGTAGCCTTGGTCATTAATGCGGTCATCTCATCGCGGATAGGGATGAACTCGTTAGTGGCACGTTCCGATAATGGGGTGAACTTATTGTCCACATGTTCTTTACAAGGATCGCAGATACGTTTCAGACAGTAAAGCATTTGTTCACAACTGTTGCTTCCCAAGTGGAACCAAGTGTTTTTCTCGATAGCAGTAAAGTTGTCTATACGGCGCAGACCTAGTATTTCTTTACGGCGTATCTTTTTTAACATTTCTTTCTGATTGTCGGTATTGTTCACGGCCTTGCGCAGAGCTTTCAGATTTTCGTTGATGAAACCGTCGGTTATCTGCCGGTAGGTTTCATTGGTGAATGCCATTTCGGCTACCAATGTGTTATTTACATGCTGGCGGAGTAATCTCCAACGCTCTTCTTTGTCTTTACTGGCAATGAGGCGGGAGAATATGTCGTCTTTGCCTTTATCCTTCTGTTTCTTGCTGTAGTGTATGTTGCTGCGTACCAATAGGAAGATGGCAAGTGCAATAAGAGCCAACATGGCGAATGTGCCTCCATAATACATGATGAGCGTAACCACAAAACAGATAGTGAAAGCAGCTCCGGCAGTAATGAACCATCCACCGATAACAGAAAGCACACCGGTGATACGATATACGGCACTGTCACGGCTCCAGGCACGGTCGGCTAATGAACTACCCATAGCTACCATGAAAGTTACGTAAGTGGTAGAAAGAGGGAGTTTCAAAGAGGTTCCCAAAGCTATGAGCAGACCGGCCAGTACCAAATTGACAGAAGCGCGTATCAAATCAAATGCTGCCCCGTTCTCCATAATCATCACATCTTTGTTAAAACGCTGTCGGCCCATCGTTTCAGATTGTCGGGCAATATTTTAGCTATACTTTCCGAAGCGCTCATGGTAGAACGGACAATACTGCGTGCTACAGCGGAAGAACCAAACATTTCGTCACCTTCATCCTGACGCGAGAGATCTAACCGAAGTCTTTCACTACATTTTGCGCTTTTTTTGAAGTAATCAGCGCA